>Ga0131853_10019574_pt1 | contig 12315 bp, 5 predicted proteins | sample TergutLab28metaG_FD_92764 | JGI IMG/M metagenome (GOLD analysis project Ga0131853, IMG submission 92764) | Labiotermes labralis P1 segment gut microbial communities from Petit-Saut dam, French Guiana - Lab288 P1 (version 2) (version 2) | ecosystem: Host-associated > Arthropoda: Insects >...
ATGCTGCCACAACACCCAACTTGTACAACGAAATTAATCTGTGACTATTTCTAGTGTGACTTTAGCAAGGAATATATAGCTCCCTGATGATGGTCTTAGGACCGAAACATGTCAGAGCGTTTTAATGTTTTAATGTGTAAATTTTATAAATTTTATATGTGTGCAGTGGTTGGTGTTATATAGCTTATTTTGTGTTCATGTCACAGATACGGACTTCACTTTCGTCCTCAGACAGTTGCGTTTACATGGAAAGACCTATCGTTGGTTGTATTTTCGATATCTCTAGCAATGGTCGAAATAAAATCCAGAATCGTGTATCCTATAAGCAGTAACCAAAATCTCCACAGTACGTAGTAGAGTATCTAATTAGCTATATATATATATATAGACTGTACCGTCGCTCTGGCCGACGGTCGTCTGCCTCTCGCCGCAAAGACCTGGAGTCGATCATGGGCCAGTGTATGTGGGATCTGTGGTGGACCAAACGCGGCTGGGAGAGGCTTTCCTCCGGGTTTTTCATTTTTCTACTGACGTCATTCCACCGATGCTCCCTACTCGCATTTTATTCGTCTGCCACCGACGTTATAAAATCATAGAAGTTGACAGCGTCGTTAAATCAAACACTTCTGTCTCTCTGGTATAACTTCTCAGTAATGATGAACCGCAGACAGATCAAACTGAGCATGTTACCTAATCTGAACTGTTAAGCTCATTACATAAATGTTTATATTGTGTGCTCCAGTAGTTTGTATTTCATTAGTGAGATATATTTCCCCTCAGAATCTGAGTTCTAGTGAATATGCATCACAATATCATCTTTATTAACCTGTCACGGTCCGGGGAAAATGATTTTGCAGTTCATTTTCCTTTACCAAGCTCCCGAAGAGCGGATTCCCCGCTCGCATTCCAGCTGGAATAGATTTAATAAGAAATGATTTGGCCAATAAATAGGTAAATCCGTTTATGCGACCTAACCCGTTTCACGCGATATGCTTCTTTATCCTAATACTTTATGGGATACAGTAATATTGAAACCTGAAGATTGAAGCGTTATTTTCCTCCGAAACGTTTTTATCCATGCACACTGCTGTAAAGGTAAAGTGATCCCGTTACAGGCCCGGTGTGGCCCAGAGGGTGGGTAGAGGTATAGCTCTACTCTTCCATGACCGCGGCACTAGAAAGGGGTGAGTGTTCAGCAGCACGCCCCGGCCGCAATTTACCCCCGGGAAAGACCCGGTACCTATTGTACAGGAGGGTGGGTGGGCCCCAGGGCCGGTCTAGACGGACAGAAAATCTCGTCCCCACCGGGATTCGATCCCGGCCTGTCCAGCCCGTAGTCAGTCGCTATACCGACTGAGTTACCCAGCCTACTATGCACACTACTATAAGATATAAATCAGATACCATATTATGAGAGTAGCTGCAGCTTACCTGATAAAACTGTATTTTATGTAGAAGCAAAGAAGTGTGTGAATTTTCCATGGTCTCTTATGATGTTGATATTCATTTTCTACCGTTTTTTCCCCCAGTGGGCAGTACGGAAGATGTGAAAGGAGTGGCAGATTCCAGCAAATTAGCGGTCAAGAAGCCTCGGCCTAAAGCTTCATCCCCAAACCGCCAGGGACCTCAGCAATGTCAGGTAGGACATTGTGGCCTCAAATCGATCAACTTCTCATTACCTTGGTAAATGAGTTTCCTTTGTGAAGCTAATGAATTTTTTAATTATTTCTTTTATTCATCTAGGATATTAAGGATTTGTGACTTCGACATTGTTCTTGAGCAAAGATCGGTTCTAAATAAATTAAGGGATTTGCAAACCGAACCACTAGCTAGAATTACGTCAAAACAGAGATCATTTATGAATTAAAAAGCACTTCATAATCCTCTCTGCACCCTATATTTTGAAACCTTTCCAGGGGCGTTTGAGAACCTTGTATTTGAAAGTACGTGGGAGGAGGGTACAGGAGGCGGGAGCTTCGTCGTTTGTGCACCCCGCCAAATGTTAGGTTGGTCGTATTAAGGGGATGGGATTGAAGGACAGTGTACCATGAGTGGGGATAAGAGAAATGCATACACATTTTTGGTAGGGAGAAGCTGAAGAAGAGTGGCGACTCGTGGTGACGTGGAGGCCTAACCGAGGTGGGAGAATAATGGAAACGGAACTTAAACAAAGGGATGGGAACTGTCCCATGGCTATCATTAATCTTCTAATCCATATTAACTTCCAGACTCGTTTCGTCCACGCCATTTCACCTTTCCATTTCTTGTGTAGTATTCAGTATGTACAGTACCACACTACCACACCGCCCCCACCCCGGCACAAAATTAGGAGTGTATTTCCGACCGAAAACTACCAGTTCTGAAGGAGATGAATACAGCACACGCTGATGCCAGGGATTAAGTCTGTTGAACATTTGCTGGGGAAGTGCGGTTTACAATAATCATGAGCAACCTATAGGACCCTTTTAGAAGCGTTCATTTAGCCTCGAAAGCTGCCTATTACCTTCATCGTGTCTCATACATCTGTCACCATTGTATAAGTGCGGCTCCCACTGGACGGATTCCCGTGAAATACGGTATCGGATACTTTTATGAAAATATGTCGAGAAACCCCAAATTGTGTTGAAATGTGACAGAAATTTCGGGCACTTTACGTGAAGACCTAAATGCGTTTTGTTGTTGCTGGGGACATTAAATTGTCATAAAAGCGCTCTCTCCGAGTGAAATGGCCTCCGGCTTTTAGGTAACCGAGGAGGTTTCAACATTACGCCTACGCGACACAATGTTACAGTTTTCGTACGTCGCCTTTCGTATTTCTGTCTGTGTCTTCGTAATACACTTTGTGCATTTAAATTAAGGTTAGAATTACGCAGATACCACTGAAATACCCCTTGATATCCAATCCCACCCTTGTTCCGTCTCTAACTGTTCTTTTCACAGGTATCCTTTAGACCGGACACCCCTGTACATTGGACCTACAGCCTATGAGAAACACTTCGATATCAAGATTTTACTGACCCCTTGTAAGACTGAAGTGCATCTATGTTATATATATATAAGGACTCGTTTGTACGTCACAGAGAACAGTGTGGGCCCCCATTAGGAAGTACAACTGGTGAATTCTGTGTAGGAAACCAATAGCTGTTTGTTGTAAGAATCGTACGAAAATATCAGTTTACTCCGTGGGTAAAATTCAGAGTTTTTAATGCTAAAATTTACGGTACATATATGACAAGTAGGGTTTAAAGTTTTAATGTGCCCTCTGTGAGTTTGAAATTTTCCGGTACGTTAGCGTGATAGAATAAAGGTAAAGTGATCCCGTTACAGGTCCGGTGTGACCCAGGGGGTGGGTAGAGGTATAGCTCTACTCTTCCTGACCGCGGCACTAGAAGGGGGTGAGTGGTCAGCAGGACGCCTCGGCCGCACTTTACCCCCGGGAAAGACCCGGCACCCACTTTACAGGAGGCTGGTTGGGCTCCAGGGCCGGTCTGGACGGGCGAAAAATCTCGTCCCCACCACGATTAGATCCCGGACCGTCCAACCCAGCTCGATAGAATAGCCATACAGTAATTGGCAAGTCTTCTTTTCCAGCAAGGAATCAATGCTGTTCTTTTTATTCTCTTCATCGAAGTTTTGTTTTCATTTCGTTCTCCAAACGTTTACCGAACCGAACACCGTCTCCCGCAATTAGCATAAAGACACGCTGGCTGAATAAGCAGTTCTTCAAATGGTATAAAGGCTGGTTGATAGAATAAGCAGTCGCTCTGTCCTTTTCCAGCAAAGATCAACATTGTATTAACTAACAACTGAAGCGCGCATTCTGCTGCTCTTTATTGCTGCCATTTTGTGGTGGTTGACTTACATGGAAACCGACAGCTTGAAACTGACAAACAGTTGGTGCCCCCATATTTTTTTTTTTTACCAAAACGCAACAGGCCCCACAGTGGGCCAAGGCCTCCTCATTATCGAGGATTAATGATCACGCTTAGGACTTCTCTGGACGAGTGATCAGCCCGTCGCAGCAACCTCTACCTGACAACACACAACCATCAAGACAGGCAAACATCCATACCTCCGGAGGGATTTGAACCCACAATCCCAGCTAGCAAGGGGCCGCAGACCCACACCTTAGACCGCGCGGCCACTGGGATCGGCGCCCCACATATACTAACTGTAAATAATAATAATGATAATAATAATAATAATATGTTTTGCACGGATAATGACAGACATCTCCTGCATTGAGGGTGGATTTATTCTAGGCAACAGATTTGTTATTAACACGACAAAGGTGGAAGTCAATACACGTTGCTGGATAGAATGTAAGGTTTGCTTACAAATGAAGAGTTGTGTTTGATGGTGTATCAGTACCATTTGTTCATACAGATAAGACAGTGACATACATAACATCAAAGTAACACGAAAAAGGTTAGTTGGGTTGGGTTTATCTTCGTTTGTAGCCATATATAATCTCTGGCTTTTGGATGGAATTAGACAAGCTTTGGACGCTGAAGAATAAAACCCAACTAGATGCCACTTATTAATTTATTGTGCTTATGTTAGGCTCATCCGTTTCGGGCACCATTATGCCCATCACCAGGAGGTCACGACGATAGCGTTTGGTTACCGAAGGCTGTAACACGACATGTTACAGCCTTCGGTCCGGACATTCATCCATCCTGCCTGCACTTAACTTCCAACCACCAGCAACTCGATAGCCAGCAGGCCTATGTGGTAAACAAACGCTATCGTCGTGAGCTCCTGATGATGGGCATAATGGTGTCCGAAACATGTTGAGCCTAACATAAGCATAATAAAGTAATAAGTGGCATCTAGTTGGATTTTTATTCTTCGGTTATCAAGATGATACACGGTCCAATACACATCGAGCATTGGAGGCGTTGAAATATTAGTTACTGATTCCAAATAGTGTGTATAAGTATCATGGCACAGTAACCCTTAGGTTCTGTTTTTTTTTTTCACAAATTCATGCTCTCACACTTTTTACTCCCATCGCTTTTCTCTCAGTTCACCAAGTTTTTCCCACGTCGACTTCTCTCCAGATTCCCTCCGATTCACCATCATGCACCATCTTTCCTCCGCGGTTGATGTACCATCACGAATAGAATAGTAAACAGACAGTACAGCAGGGCTGCACAAACTTTCCAAAAATCTAGAAGCCACCTCAAAATTCTAGGCGCCATAAGGGTGACAAAATGCAAGTTCTAATTTGAGAACCCACATACATTAAAGGCAATCCCACAAAACGTAGCAGCCCGTGCGACCTGACGCCCAATATTTGTACACCCCTGCAGTAGAGTATGTGAGTTTGGTCGCCCGTACGTTGCTGGGAGAGCGGTACTTTGATCCACGTCTGATGGTGTCTTTATGATTTTTTATTCAGCTGAGCTGTTGAATGTGTTTATCTGTATTAAACCGTCTAATGCAAGTGAGAGCAGAAATGGTAACTTAGTACTCGTATTTACTTTTTCAGTTCAGATATTTTATTGCTTCGCCTGACGTCGACTTAGGCGGATACAGTTGGTTAACACTTTTTCTTGTGCTGAAGGTTCCATCGCTTCCACATCACGTCTGTATGTTTGTACGCATACCGCATACGCTCGTGCACGATGCGCCACAAAACAACCTCAGACCTAGTAGACGGAAGGTAGAAGTTACACACACGACCTGGTCCACAGTCACACGTGGAAGCCCCTAGTGCTTGCAAGGTCACGTAACATAGAAATACCCCATTCAGAACGGGGTTTGAAGGCATACCTCCCTCATTATAGGGGTTAGAAAGGGTAGGAACGGATGTAATATGACTCTCAAGGGTGTAATTATTGAAGTCACTTCAGTCTGAACCAGCAGCATCTTGCCGGCTGTGTTATCTCCGCCACTGTAATGTTACAATACGGGAGCACCAGAAGTGGCCCTGTGGGTGCTGTCAACTTTGTATCACGCCAGCAGACCGCTCTGAAATTCGTTACTACAGTGTTGTGATAACTGGGCAAAATTCCACGTAAATCGTAATTTCATTGTATGAAATAAATTATTTTCATTCATATCAGCGGGCTTTAAAAGGTACAGAACCACATAAAGAGGGACATTTTTGGTAGGAAAGAAGTTTTATGTTCCGTTTTTGTAATGCTTTTCTTTTCGCGGGCGCGAGGGGGGGGGGGGTTCCCGACCGGTTCACAGGATTTACACATTGCACTTCTTATAACTATACATGGAATATTTTATGTCTTCTAATATATTGCTAGGCAAACATCAGACTTCATGTTAGGGCTAGTCACGATTTCAGTATCCTCACTTCAACATATTTCAGTATCCTCACTTCAACATATTTCAGTATCCTCACTTCAACATATTTCAGTATCCTCACTTCAACATAGCTTGTGCAGACGTTGTGTTGTTTGTTTTCATTAACCTCTAAAGCAGAGTTTCTGAAACTTTTTTGTGCCATTGACCTCTCTGGGAATCTGGAGAAACCTATGGACCCCTTCTCAGAAAAATGTATTTAAATACATAAAATGAAATACACATGTAGAATCTGTATCTGTGTATTACAGTCTAAATAATAGATTGCATTGCAAAACAAATCAATTATTCTCAAATACATTTTTCAAAATTTTAAGGAATAACAAATATGTATTATGGTAATATATGTGCCTTCTTATTGATCCATGAAATCAATAAGAAGACTTTTCATAAGTTTAAAAGTTTGGAAAGTTTGAATTACATTAAATATTAAAAAAAATCACTGCGAATGTAAATGAATTCTTTTTTCCCTTTCTAGAGGTATAATAGTTTCATATAGTGAGGTTTATTGAAGTTGACAAATACAGGGTTATTCAAAATGATTGTTGGGGTTTTAACAACTTGTCATACACAATACATTTGAGATAGCAGTATATGTGTTTTTTTTATTTAATAGAACAACAATCCAAGTTTTTGTTACATACCTTACAGGTGCTCTATATATGCACCCTTTGTGATTCTACAAACATCAACACGATAATCGAGTTTATTCCAAACTGTTTGTATCATGTCAGCGGTGGTGGTTTCAATGGCGTTCTGATCCGTACCTTTAGTTCCGGGATACTTGCGGGGAGAGGAGGAACATAAACCTTATCCTTGACGTAACCCCATAGAAAGAAATCACATTGGGTTGCATCTGGAGAACGAGGTGGCTAGGCGATTAGCATCTGATCATCATCCGACAGTCATTTCCAATAACCTTGTGTTTTTGGAGCCTAGAGGCCATAAATTATGTTGTTGCCTACATTAATTATTGAATGAAAAGCTAAGTATCAGTTAGAGGTTACTGAATATAAAGTTGCAATTTACTTCCCATCCAAGTTTACGGACACCCTGAAATCTCTATACGGACCCCCAGGTTAATAACGGCTGCTCGAAGGTATCATAACAGAGCGCACATTAGAGACTTGGGCTTATGGCCATGAGACAACAACTGCACATCCTACGTTCAACAATGCTCCTAATTCGTTATTTCGCACGACGGCCATGTTTGGTCTGGAATCCACGACCTGCTGTACCTGAGGTCATTGCCTTAAACTATACCATCGATTATTTAGTAATTATCCGTTTGCCACGGAAGGCAGACGGCAGGATATTTTGTATAATTACTATTCGGTTTACAAATTCTGTCTCTTGCTCTAATTTTGAGAGCAGTCAAAGTTGTCATATATCAGTTTATTCGAATTCTCTTCCTTTATTCCGTGTTTAAAACTGTTCATCTGGGAATTACTCATAACTGTGTGTGTGTGACGTAATGTAAACTCATTTGCTGATTTACAACTAGAAGATGACAAAGACCTTCGCTCTGCAGTAACGAGTTCGTTTGCACTCGGAGTGGACTACAGGTCGACGTAATACCATAAATTATGATCCTGAAGCCGGTGAGGCATAGCCTGGCGTTCTTTGTGGTGACGCTAGGACAGCTGACCAAGAGATTAGTGCAGTAAAACCCATCCGACGTTGTCACGGTCAGTCCGATACGTCAACCGTTGCTCCTTTCTGTCCGAGTTTAATAAAATATCAGAACTGAAACCAGAAGTGAGAAGGGCATAAATCGTACGTGCTCTTTGCTAGTTTGTTTTGCAGATTGGCATTAAACTTTATTTATTTCAGGTAAAACAAGTGTTGGTAAAAAGCCAATCACTTTGAACTAGATTATCACGCAGGCCATAGTCGTGAGCTGTTGTATCTTTGTTGCATGACATAAGTAGTTGAAATACCGAGAAAAGTTTCTAAAATTTATAGTAATTTGTACATTCAGTTCCTATATCAAAAACACTTGCAAACGTAACAAATTTTTGCTACGTTTTTATGGTTTCCACAATCAGGCGACAGAACTGAGTTAATTTTTTAAGGTTTTTTGTCTTCCTAATGTGGCGAAACTTAATTATTTGGTAAGTATTAAGTATTTTAACCATGAATAAATTAAGAGCAGGGTAAATTCAGAGATTGCCTGCTGCCATTTCGTCACGTCTGCTGTGTAAGAATTTAAAGATTAAACATTACAGAACTATAATTGTGCCTGAACTTTTTCTTTTTTTGTGGTTTACACTGCTACTTTTTCTGTCCACTCTGTTATTTTTCCATGTCTTTCTTCGTGTCTATCACGATTATAGAAGTTGTGCTTTGTAAGAGCATCTTTGGTACAGGCAAAAGTTAAAAATTAACGATAACTGGGTTTCGGCCTATTGCATTCTTTGTGTATTTAGACTCTAGTCTCGTATTTAATATAAGCATGTATACTTTGTGATCCAAAGTAAAGCATTCGACAGATATTTTTCCACGCTGTATTTCTACTCAGTGCACATTCTGTTTCTTTTAGATTCTTTTAATTTATCCTCCCAACTACTCGAAGGACTTAGAAGTGGTCTCTTTCCCTTCAGGTTTTCTGATTGCAACCTTGTGTGCATTTCGTAAATCCCCGTGCAATCTGTATGTCCCACCCATCTCATCCTCTTCGATTTGTAAGTAAGTAAAGCAGTCCCATTACAGGCCTTGAGTGGCCCACAGGGTTCCAGCAAGTTAAGGTTTCCAGATTTCATGACAACGGCACAGGATGGTGGTAAGGTTGTCAGCCCTACGCACCGGCCACCTTTACCCTCAGGAAATGCTCCTGGTACTCATTTCTGTTACAGGCTGAGTCGACCCCAGGGCGGAAGGATTTTACGTCAATGAAAAATTCCAGTGACACCAGCTGGGATCGAACCAACGACCTTCCGATTTGTAGCACAGCACCTTAACCACTGTGCTACCGCGGTCCCCTCCTGTACGATTTGAAGAGTACAAATTCCGAATCCTTCGGCATAGAATTTTCTCCTGTAATGTCGTCCCCTTTATGTCGAATTTTGGAAGAATTTTTGAATTCTTCTAGATAGTGTTGGGGACCTTTATCGGAATATGTTTCATTAAAAGGAAACCGTTCTTCGTTTTACGAGGTTTGAGATTCCCACAGCGGCGTTTGTGATTATTCCTGTCTACTGAGAAGTAACACTCTGTAGACTGATACATACAATCCAACTCGGCCCTAACGTCATGAAAGGGGCTGAATATTTTGTGTCGCTACAAACGAGTGTTGTTCTAACGGAGGAGTATAATGTTTTGTGGTTTAGAGTGAGAAATTCACTGGTACCACAGAATACCTTACGCTATAGACGAGGTATCGCTTAAATCGTTGTCGTTATAACCGGGTTCGGCCGTAGTTACATATATATAACTGTTAACCGGTCGACACGGCGTAGCATCCCAGAAGACAGGAAACTTCAAACTTAGTCTTTGTTGAATGATACTAACAGTGTGTTAGTTGAACTGCTTGTTTTCTAGTTCTTTGGATAAAAGTATTATTACTGCGTCATTTGTTTTCGATTGTTGATCAACTTGTGTTCGATTTCTTCAGACAAAGACAGTGTTGTCGAAGCAGTGAAACATTAACATTTGTAGACGACCGCTGAACGTGTAGTGACTGTGTCATATCTTCTTATGAGCTAAGTCTTTAGTTTGCCTAGTAGCCCGGGGCGGACAAGTTGTTGACACGAAATTTCTGTCGGGTTTGGAGACTTCACTCCATAAGCTAATCAGGAGTAATGAACACGATCAAAGCCGTGGAATTGCGACTGAAGACAAGATATGCAATATGATGTGCGAGGGTCCTACAGCCCGCAACCCTCTCTAATTAATTACGTGCCTCTATGGAAGTTTTGGTACTATGAAATGTAGTTTCCTTTCGGCTATGAAGACCGCTTTTCGCGCTGTTATGGCCAAGTTGGTAAATCCTATGTGGCATGTTTATAAATTTGTAGGGGGATGAAGGGCAGAAACGGTAATTTAATTCACGTAGTGAGTAACAGTTTACTCGCTTTCGGCAGTGAACTTTGTACATAAATAAGTTTTTTTTTTTTAAATAATTCTACACCGTAAAGTTTAAGTACCCTGTGTTCACTTCTTTAAACTTCACAGATGAAAACAAATCCAATACAGCTAAGCTGATTCCCGTGCGACTTAATACTACATCGTGCGTATATGTGTAGCTTTTGCCAACTCAGAATTCACAAGCTCCTCTTACGCAGATTTCAGACATTAAAGGACAGTTTGCTACGATGTTAAGATGCACCTTGACGTTATGCAGAATGATATTTTATACATCAAAACGTTAATTAGTAAAAAATTTAAACAATCTGTGCAAACATCATATTATATTTAAAATGACTGTACACCTGGGAAATACGTATAGTCATGAATTTGAAACGTTTTGCATGTGTCCTGCCCTCAGTGAGTTGACCGGTTAAAGTTGAATGATGAAATCCCGTAATTCAGCTTGCAGTGTTTGTGTGTGAAGATTGAAAACAAACCTTGCTGTGTTGTCTCCTTCATAATCCCTACACGGAAAATACATGGGTTTAGATCTGAAGATAAATACTCATTCAGTTAAGGTCAGTCTGTATTTAGCATAATGAAAGTTCTGATAAATTTAGGTGTTATTTGAACAGAACATAACGTATGTTTCTGTACTTTTAACTCGCTTTCTGTCAATATTTCTAGAAATGCGAATTATATCTAAACGCAAAACCACTGGGCTAATCAGAACACGGTGTGCACAACAGAATGTGTCGGGCCTGTGGAACGCAGTTCGTTTCGTGTTTACTTCTGCGTGTCGCATCAGGTGGAAGCAATATAAATGATGGGTACGTCACAGTAACTTCATGTGACTTCGGCTTCGCCTGTGTGGAAGTAAGCTGTAATAGCCACCGAAACGTCAGTCAATTTTACCACATTTTAAATGGTGCGGCAGTTAGCAACCTCCCCAGCGAAACGACGTTATGGCTTCACCATTTTTATAAGGTGTTGTACCGAACCTGAAAAGGAATATTTGATATTTGCCTTTATTTTAGACATAGTGAGGTGAGAGTGTGCGAAATTCTGTTGTTAGGCTCTTTCGCAAAATTGCGAAAAGCAGCTGTTTGGTTCGCCATGTCTGTCTGTCTATCTATCCGTCCACACGGTACAGCTTGGATACCACTGAACGGATTTTCATGAAAACTGTTGAGTACTTTTCTAAAATTTGTCGAGAAAGTTGAAATTTCATTAAAATCTGACAAGAATAACGGGTACTTTGCATGAAGACCGATATACGTTTTTGATCATATCTCGCTCAGCGCTTTTTAGAATGAGTAATGTTTGAGGCAAATGTACAGAAAATCAAAACACATTTTATGGACAATAACTTTTTTTCCCCGAAAATCATGCCGTTTATCAGATAAAGTGAAAAAAAATGCTGTACAACCGTGGAGATCACAGATGACAATTGGGCGCATGCGCATTGCAAGCTAGATACCTAAGTCTACAAGCACACATGCTCAGAGCATATAATAGTTATTGCTTCCCCAATACAACAATGGTTGAACGAACGCGACTCAATGTTACGTTATACGTACGTTGCCTGTTTTGTTAGTTTCAAGCGCGTTCACATAATTACGACAAGTGCCTATTAGCTTCGTCATGTCCATCTGTCCATATATTTGTCCATCTGTCTGTCCGTCCATCCGCTCATATCAGCACGGCTCCCACTGGACGGATTTCCGTGAAATTATACAGGGTGTCCCAGGAGGAATGTGCCAGACTTCGGGAGGGTGTTCCTTATGTTAAAGTATACAAATATAACCCAAAACACCTATGTCCAAAGTTTAACGGTTACGGAGATAATGGCCAGAGAAGTTTGAAACTTTGACAGCTGTTACACACTTATTGATTACCAAATACATATTAAAACTGGCAGGA
>Ga0131853_10019575_pt1 | contig 12315 bp, 8 predicted proteins | sample TergutLab28metaG_FD_92764 | JGI IMG/M metagenome (GOLD analysis project Ga0131853, IMG submission 92764) | Labiotermes labralis P1 segment gut microbial communities from Petit-Saut dam, French Guiana - Lab288 P1 (version 2) (version 2) | ecosystem: Host-associated > Arthropoda: Insects >...
ACCTTTAGACGCATAACGTCAACTATAGTTGACGTACCGCACCGCTAACCTCCAAAGTTGCATTTTATATATTTATTCAACAAATATAGGTACCGAATATTTTAAACATGGTGTATACTCTCCTTTTTTTTTCTCTTCAGAATGCAGTTTATTTCATAGTTCTAACGTATTTGGTCCCTGTATTATTCATCTTTTATATACAGGGTGTGGTAGAATTTAAAAAATAATTCCGGCGCCAAAAGGGTAATTGAGTAACTCGAAAACATGCACGGTGTAACAATGAAAATAATTAAAATTAGTCTTGAAGAAACGGAGTGAAATGTTCTGAACTGGATTAATCCGGCTCGCAATGGGCTATTGGTTTGCATTTGCATGAAAAGTAATAAATCTGTGGGCTGTGTACAAGACGGAGAACTTTTTGTGTATCTGAATGACATCTTCTGGTCTGTACGGTTATTTGGTTATAAACCCGAAGGAACACCACTTTAACTGTGTGGGCTATAAAGTAACGCAACGCACTACAGACTATGTTGTCAACAAATGTTAGATATCAAACCCAAGGAAATATTTAATATACCGGAAATAAAATGGACGCTGATATGTAAAATTTGATGTTGTCATGGCGGTGATTTTAAACATTACTGTCTTCTGGGATGTGACCCGTGTAATTTGATAGATGGTACCTATTTTCATCCTAAAATGACTTACAAATTTTAATTGCAGCTGTTTACATAGGCTGACATGTTTTAGTACTGATGTTGATTAACTCCCTGATTGACATTCTGTTTAACTACGTGTGTCAACAGTAGAGTTTTGTAACTTTTTTTATATTCTATTAGTGATGTTTGGACGGAACTTGATGAAATAAAAAAACACATTTAATGGGGGAATCCAAGAAATAATCCATGTCGAAGTTGTGCTGTTCGGTCTCGGAATCGGAGCCCGGAGGGAGATACGAAATAAATACGATTTTCTACTTGTTGCCTTAATGACGGCCATGTGGCAAAACCACGACCACAGTGAGCAACCATGGGAGTAATAAATAAATCGGTTTTAGGGAAGCAAATCGTAAGTACAACACCAGTCGTTATGAAAAAGTGCTCCACGGGACACTGAGGTTTTTGTTATTTGCTAGGGTTTTGCGAAAGCCTTTCATTAAAACGAAGTTGGTAAATATAAATCTTGATATTGTAATCGCATATTTTCTCGCCTTCCTCAATCCGCACGTAATATTTTTCAACATAAAACCACCAATAATATTTTTTTTTTCATAAACTTGCTCAGATACTTCATTTCTTTAAATAAAATTTCACGTTTTAAGAAATCATATAATTTTTTAACCGAAAGTTTCCTGTTAATTTACAGGTGTTTCGCGAATTTTAAACCTAGTCAAAATATTCACACAGACATTTCTTCTAAGAGTCTGAAGGCCACTGATCAATACAGATCATGCAAAAAATGAAACGTTAGACGTAATCGGACAGAAAGCATGACACCGAATGGAGAGTAGCCGCAAGTATATGGTACAACAGCCAGAAATTCAATCTTCAGAACGGGTACCGTATTGGCTCATAATAAAACTCCCTTGCAAGCATTTAACTTCAACAATTGGATTTCCTTGGCTGTGACGTCACAAGGGCTGGTCGCAAACCGTACCTGCCAGCATTTTGGGAATACTTGTTGCCTCATTCCTCAGTATAGACGCAAGGTACCTTAACACTCTATACTGCGAGAACTTCAAATTTCACACAGTTTGAAGTTTGTAATTGGTCTGATGACGTAATTTTATCAATACAATTAAGCTATTTCAGCTGACTAGGTCGAAACCCAAGTCGGAAAATGTTCAGCGCAGTAAAGACAAAATCATTCACCCTATAAAGTACTGTTAACAGTGGACTGTAGAAACTTGTAGAGATGACTTACCAGGTGTGTATCCATAAATAGGTCTGGCGTGTAGGATCTACGGAAACGCAAGATGTAGTGAGTTGGGGTTTGCATTATGCGTGCTGTTTAGGAGGAGGAAAACTGAAATTATGTGGAAGCTGATAATCAGTGGAGAAGCAACATTATGATTTCCTTGTTTATCGCGCGGAATTCTTTTTAGATAAGTATTAACCTGTCGGAAGATTCTACTTTCTGAGTCGTAGTTAAGTGCCCTGAAAATGGAGGAAGCAGGATTCGCCGAAGCAACTGCTATATATCTAACAAACTAAGCCGCTTCACATTCTAGCAGCCCTTAGTGTAATATTCACCGTACTGATGAACTCACAGAGCAGGGGTGCACAAATTTTCCAGAAATATAGAAGCCACCTAAAAAATCTAGACCCCAGAAGGGTTAATGAAACAAGTTCCTTACTGAAGACCCACAGATCGTAGACGCCACAGCACCAAATTTAGTTGCCATGTCAACTTGATACTTGGGATATGTGCAGCCTTGTCACACAACGTGGTACTTATACTTGTCAGAATAAATTATTTTGTATAGCTTCGAAATTGAACTGTATTCTTGTAGCATTCTGATCCAGATGTGTAAAATTGGCTACGAATTTATTCTAGTGCCCTGATTTTTACGAAGTCAGTGAAGAGAATAAGACTGTGACCTCATATCCAACTAATGAACTGTCACGTGTGCAGGAACACCTGTATGATGACGTAGTCTTGGTTTCCCAGTAAATAACTACTAATGTGCAGAATTAGGTAATAACGGTTGGGGGTCCCAAGAGATTTTGTAGGACTGTCGTTTATGAGAGCCAAGATTTACACGTGTCCCTTATTTACACGTGTCCCTTGTAAGGCAACAGTAATGGCGATGATGGCTGTCCCTCCGTCACCGCGTGGAGACGGTAATTTACGGCCCGAAGTTATGTGAGGTCACAGTTCAATGCACAGCTTGTTTTGAAACAACCCTTCTGCGTAGTCGTGCCGAAGAGTTAGATTACTGCTTTCAGTCTCAGATTAATCTGACGCTCTGTTGTGGGGAATTTCAAAACCTCCAAGTCGTGTTTTTTTAAATATCAAAATTTCTCCTTGTAAATGTGATGTTAATTCTGTATAATTCACCTTGAAAATTTACATTGCAACATAAAGGTAAAACATGAAGTTGCTCCTTATGAAATTGTATGAGGGATTTGTGAAGGTGAAACTCAATACCTCGTGATCTCTGATATTGAATAGAGATAATGTTTCGCATCACACTCCGGCCGCTTTACTATTTGGGAATAATTCCCTGTTACCCATTGTCTAGAATGACAGGCGACCTGGACTGGAAGCGGTAAAGAAAAGAAAATTATTGCTTTCACAGAGTACTGAACCCTGGCAATTTTTTTTACGACGATGCATAACAGAAGGTCATGTAAGGAAGTGAATAATACCCGCTCGTCCTTCTTCTGAAAGTAGGCTGGATGCAAGGCACAAGAGTTGGAAAGTGAAGAAAGTAAGTTAACGGAAAGTGGAGTGTTTAGCTATGTAGCAGAGAGAATAGTTTCAGCATTTGGACTTAATTTTAATTTTGTTGAATTTTTTATGTGGATGGCTGCATGGCTCACGGAGAACAGAGTGTCCTTCTGTTAGAAAGACCGGTCTGTGAGTTCTGTGCACGGGAGAATCGCTGGTTGTTGAGATACTTGATTGGCAGACGTATGTAATGTAGACTTTTTAATGAGGTCTCTCAGTAGACTGGGCTGACCTCACATCCGTTGTTATGGTTGCTAAAATATAGGTTGTGTTGGTGTGAACTGAACTGCGCTGGGTCAGACCGGGGTGCCGTGGGATGTTACTGTAAATGTAATATTGAACCATCTCTCTCCTAATAAGCAGGCCCTGTGCTTGCTGTCTCTGTGACTGACTGCATACCCTTAACAAAGACTTCGCCCCACGGAACTGCTTTCAGCATATACCTGTACACGATTTGTTGATTTCGTATTCAGTTCATCGTGATTTTCATTACTCGCAGTTGTGTATTCTACATCAGAATTAAAAGTCAGTTTGTGTCGAGTTGCCGTGGGTTTAATTGTTAATAAGTTTTAACCAAAATTCCGAAATGGACTATCAGGAGTTTTATTTATTTTTTTTCCCCAATGCCACGACATGACCTTGTGGTCCTCCCTCCTGGGTGGGCATGGCAGGAGTGTAACCGACTACTGAGTTTGGGACGCCCATGAGGCGCAGTTATGTTGTCCCGATGATTTGAGTGGTGATAGAGGAAGATGTAGTGCCAGGAGAGCCCTTAAACCTAAATTCTACCAACCTACCCAGGGCATGGTCACCGCGGGAATCCTCCCTTTCAGGGAAAATTCTCACGGTAGAGCCGGGAATCGAACCCGGGGCCTCATGATTAGTAGTCAGAGACTCTGACCACTAGACCACGAGGCTGATCAGTTTTATTATTATCTGGAACTGGAATTCACAAAGCTTATGTTTGCAAATTTTTTAAACTTAGGCGCATCAGTTTAGCTTGACCTCTAAAATTAACAACAAAACAACAGAAAAAATATTTGAATTAGTAACGTAATATGAAGCCCCTCAGTGACAGAAGTCCAGAACTTCAAGTGAAAAATTAATAATCCATGAAACAAAGGAACGTGATGAAGGATACTACAACATTTGTTTGACGTTTATTATTCCCCAGCACATTGGGGTGGAAGTGCCGTAATTGTTCCAGCAGAAGGGAAGTTAGTTGTTGTCTCTTTCTGACAGAAATAACGAACACCTACTGTATTAAAAAAAAGTGCCACCTGTTGGTGTATAAGGCAATTCTCATTTTACAAGTGCCGCGGAGAACTTCTTTTATTTCTAATCCATTTATTCAATTACAAACACAAGTTGACAAGTTCGTGTCCATGAAATGTGTCATTCAGCTAAAGGACGACAAACAGAAAACTTTTGCACAGTAGTTGACATTCGGACGAAAAGTCGGACGAATCGAGAACTAGAGGAGTTGAGCAAAGGAGAAAATATAGTAAAATGGATAAAAGGGCAAAGGATAAGCTGGTTAAGTCACCTAGAGAGAATGGAGGAAGATAGGATGCCCAAAAAATCTTCACTCAAGAATTCGAAGGGACGAGAAGAAGGGGAAGACCCAAGAAAAGATGGAAAGAGGAAGTAGAAAGAGATCTTCAAGTGCTGGGAGTGAGAAGATGGAGAGAGTTGATGGCAGATAGGAAAAAATGGAAGGACGTTTTTCGACAGGCCAAAGCCCACAGTGGGCTGTAGTGCCAGTGGAAGAAGAAGAAGAAGAAGAAGAAGGAGAAGAGAAAGAAGAAGAAGAAGAAGTTGACATTCGGAGGACCGTGCATGGTGATATATTCTTGTAATAAAAGCTAATGAGATGCACTATTTAACTACAATGTACATGTATATACACTAGTAATTTTACCCGTCTTTCAAATTTCAGTGTGGCACATAACTTTTGCTGTGAATATAGTATTAAGACTCCTGATGATGGACAGTAAAATCTGTCCGAAACATGTAGAGTTCTTTACCACGTAAAGGTGAGAAATAGTGCATCTCGTTGGTTTTTATTATAAGAATTTTGCGCAGTAGTTTGAAAGCCTAGCCTGTCCGCTGCAGGTTGTTATAATATTAATATACATTTACAAACAAACGTAATTTTTACGTTTTTCTCCTGAAGACTCCAAAGCAAAACGTGACATGATAGTGTTCGAAATAACGGAAGAGACTCGCTACGTCACTTACTCAGTGCTACATAGTTCCTCTTGAAATGCTGATAGTTACCAGCCTGTCAAGAATTTCTCTAACTTTATACAAACAGTTTATTACTGTGTTTACCAAGACCCATTACTGGGGATGTTTCAGGCAGTTTTCCGTCCGTTTTTACATTGTTCTGCTACGTCTAGACACAGGACACAATAGGAACAAGACGAAATAAAATATTACTAAATCCACATAAATGGACGAGATTATTGAGAAGGCCGTTGTGACCGTAGCGTTGCGAATGTAACAGCTGGATAGAGGAATTGGTAAATGAAATTGTGCAACTGAAATAACAAGAACTTATGTTTCCTTTAAGTTTTTTTTTGTATGCTTTTGTTTAATTTTGTAAATTATGTATTTTTATTGTTATGTATATGTATTCTTATTATTATATATGTTCTCTTCTGTTCTGTATATTCTGTTTCATTGTGTTGTTCTATGTATTGTTTGTGTGTAAATGTGTACTGTACTTCTGCCACCGGGTGCCAACTCAATTGCAGTTAAATATATCATATCATATCATATCATACCATGTCTCCTTATCGTATATCATATATCGTATCATATCATATCATATCGTATATCACATCACATCACATCATATCATATCATATGAAAAGTGTGTTAAATTTACGCCGAAACGGAACAAGTTTTGCTGTTGGTAGTGCCTGAGTATTGCTGTGGCAGCAGGTCTTAAACGAAATAAAAATCTGAATAACATCACTTTCAAAAACAAGAAGGTTTTCCAACGTCAACGTTGCTTCTCACAAGAAGACCGAAGCAGGCAGCTTCCGACATGTGATTATTGTTCAGTGCGGTGACGATGGATAAAGTCCTTTTTAATGCAAGTGTTATTATTCATGTGAAGCCATTGTCAAGAACTTACATCCTGCGATATAAATTCCTGTTAGTTCGGCGACTGTGATTCACTGATTTCATACTGTCCCTTAGTGTCTGGATGTTGGTTGCAGAATAATGTCTTAAGTGTGTCCGACGGTTATCTCATGCCCTGCACATTCATGACTTCTGCCTGCATTTACGTTACTTTAATTCTAATGGATGTAACGATGCGATTAACACGTAAGGTTTGCACGGTTTTCTGTTGGATAACAAATGAACCTACAGGATGAAACAGAGCCTATGTTCAGTCTGGTGGGAACACTTGGTTAGCAGCAAAGGCGTTCTATGTCGCTGCATAACTAAGACATATTTCGTAAGACATACCATATAACTGTGTCATGATTCTGCAGTTTCCATCTTTGCACCAACCACAGCCCGACAGTTCTTGAACAGAAGTCACAGGCGACCACGTGCCAACTTTGAAACACTCAGTTGTCGTGAACATTGTTGAAGGATTTTACGACTTCTAATGAACGGAGAAATTGTACTGCATCACTCGAGAGATATAAGACTTGTTCTGAATGATATTTCAGAAGACAGCTTGTAAGTAAATTATGGAGTTATTCAAGATTCCACTCTTAACCCTAAAATGTGCTGCATATTTCTCACTGCAAATTCTCGTTTTGTATTTACGTGAAGTTGCTTTATTGCAAAGAAATTTGTCAGATGATTTCCATCAAGTTGGCTAAAGTTCAGCCAAATAAAATCCAGCTTCGTATACACTACGTTTTTGCCAAGGATGTTGAGGTTTTTTGAGAAAAAAAATCTCCACATTTCCAAGTATTTGACTTGAATTTCAGCCTTGTTATCTAACACATTTTATCTCCGTACGTTTCTAGTATTCTTTCTGTTTACTCATTTGCATCTCTGTCCTCGGGTTGCTTCCACTCTTTCTTTCATATGATACTTTATTTTAAATACAGCTTCCTTTCGTCGTTCTGTACACACGTTCGAATCCTACGCAGTAAGTTGTGTATTTTTTACAGTAGGTTAACATGTGAGCTGTCTTAGTATTTTGGTTCCCATTTCTATTCAAGGGGCCAGCGGTAGCACAGTGGCTAAGGTGCTGCGCTACAAATCGGAAGGTCGCTGGCTCGATCCCAGCTGGTGTCAGTGGATTCTTCATTGATATAAAATCCCTCCGATCGCACCATTACCTGGCGGTAAAGAAGGCTGGTGCGCAAGGCTGACAACCTTACCACCATCCTGTACCGTTGTCACGAAATCTGGGAACCTTAAATTCCTGGAAACCTTTGGGCCTGTTCAGGCCTGTAATGGGATTGCTTTACCTTTAACTTTACTTCTACTTATTCTAGCAATGTTCCGTATATTTTTAAGGTCGTTCGCAAGATTACGAAAAGCAAATGTTAGCTTTGTCATGTCTGTCTGTCTGTCTGTCCTTCGGTCTTTCCGCACGGAACAATTCGGCTCCCACTTGACGGATTTCCATGAAATTTTATATGTTAGGATTATTCGAAATTATGTCGAGAAAATTTACTGTATGCAGGTGAAACGTGGTGGTTTTTAAAGCCTGTGTAATGACGATGTTGATTCTTACAATTTTGTGAGTTATATCTACGATTTGCCGAGCAAATCTAAAGATTCGAAGGAACGTACTGCAGAGAGTGCAGTAATTTATTTAAATGTTTCAAATATCCGTTTCAATAAACGAAGTGTAGGATATCTCGTATATTGCAATGGTCTCTGTTGACGTCTAGTTTTTCTCCTCAATGCCTGTAAAATCGCAACCACAGAGACGCGCAATAAAGAAGTTATTGCAAAATGCAAAGGATTTACACTCAAATATTACTTATAACACTCCCTTAAGATAATTTTACTGCAAAAGACTTCGGACACCAATATTACTTGCAATACCCGCTTAGAAGAATTTTACTGCAAAGCACTTCGGACTCAAATATTACTTGCAATACCCCCTTAGAAGAATTTTACTGCAAAGGACTTCGGACTCAGATATTACTTACAATAACCCCTTAGAAGTATTTTACTGCAAAGGACTTCGGACACCAATATTACTTGCAATACTCCCTTAGAAGAATTTTACTGCAAAACACTTCGGACTCAAATCTTACTTACAATACCCCCTTAGAAGAATTTTACTGCAAAGGACTTCGGATTCAAATATTACTTGCAGTACCCCCTTAGAAGAATTTTACTGCAAAGCACTTCTGGCTCAAATATTACTTGCAATACCCCCTTAGAAGAATTTTACTGCAAAGCACTTCTGGCTCAAATATTACTTGCAATACCCCCTTAGAAGAATTTTACTGCAAAGGACTTCGGACTCACATATTACTTACAATACCCCCTTAGAAGTATTTCACTGCAAAGGACTTTGGACTCAAATATTACTTGCAATACCCCCTTAGAAGAATTTTACTGCAAAGGACTTCGGACTCAAATATTATTTGCAATACCCCCTTAGAAGAATTTTACTGCAAAGCACTTCTGACTCAAATATTACTTGCAATACCCCCTTAGAAGAATTTTACTGCAAAGGACTTCGGACTCAAATATTATTTGCAATACCCCCTTAGAAGAATTTTACTGCAAAGGACTTCGGACTCAAATATTACTTGCAATACCCGCTTAGAAGAATTTTACTGCAAAGGACTTCGGACTCAAATATTACTTATAACATGCCCTTAGAAGAATTTTACTGCAAAAGACTTAGGACTCAAATATTACTTGCAATACCCGCTTAGAAGAATTTTACTGCAAAGCACTTCGGACTCAAATATTACTTATAACACACCCTTAGAAGAATTTTACTGGTTTTTGGGACTCTCTGTATATTTTTTGGTATTTCCGTATCAAAGGGAATCAATACATTGAAAGAAGAAACACAAAGAAAGAGATGGCGAATAGTTCGGCTGTCATTCAGATGAAACATCGCTTGCAGTTTTTGTTATCCGATGTAGAGAGGAGCTTGGCATTCCGCGTGGATAAGAAAACGTGACGTGGGGAACGGAACAAATACATACGGCTTGTAGCAATACATGGGGAGCACGACTCAATTTTTGGAGATGGAATTCTGACAGCTGCAAAAATATTCGTCGAATTATGGTGATAGTCACACAGTCATTTCTACTTTAGATGATTGTCTGGTACTTGATTGATCTCACTGCAGACTCTACGACGTTTGTCTACTACTGTAATATGTAGCAATGGAATGGCTTCATATTAATGACGTACTTTCAGAATTTCGGGTAACCTCTTTCTAACGCACCATGATGTTACAACATTTGCCTAGCATATCTTGTAAGGATCAATAACATCATTCGTACTTTTCAAGGATTACATCATGTTTTGTTGGGGACCGCGGTGGCACAGTGGTTAAGGTGGTGTGCTACAAATCGGAAGGTCGCTGATTCGATCCCAGCTGGTGTCAATGGATTCTTCACTGACATAATATCCCTCCTATCGCACTATGGCCCTGGGGTCGACACAACCTCTAACAGAAATGAGTACCAGGAGCATTTCCTGGGGGTAAAGTTGGCCGGTGTATAGGGCTGACAACCTTACAACCATCCTGTTCCGTTGTCACGAAATCTGGGAACCTTAACTTCCTGGAACCCTCTGGGCCACTGCAGGCCTGTAACGGGACTGATTTACCTTTAACTTTTCATTATGTACTTTCAGTAACACACGTGTCTATTGCATTCACCTGTATGGGCAATAGATATTCTGGAATATAAAGTGAAAATTCTGACACATTTGATCAAATTTCTTTTAAGGAAAATGGAATATTTAACAAGCAAATTTCCTTTGATGATATACAGGATCAATTTAGTTAAGTTGACAAGCGGTTTCCAAAATATTTGTATTAGAATTGTCTTCTGATCTCCTTTATAGTGTTGTGTAAAACCCAAGCTATTTTATGCCAGAATGTGCCGCGTTCATTGAACTCACAGGCAGGGACATACTCACATGTTTGCTCACTTTCGCCAGTATTTTAATATAAATCAGAAATTTCATGAAACAGGATTTTCCTTGAAGCAGATAGGTAATTGGCATGTCGAAGCACGACTTGTCTTTAAGGACGTTTCCAGAACTATGTTCGAAGAAGCGCTATTTCCGACACTGGCGTGAGCAGGCTGAATTCATTTCGCAGCTGCACATTCTGTTTCTCTGGTGTCTAATTCGACGCCGTTCTTCTGCTGCGTCCACATCTACCTAATGGGTTCCTTTCTTGATTTTTCCAATTAGAATTCTTTAGGCATTTCTCAGTCTCCCTGTAAAATTCACCGTCCAACTTAACCTGCATTTCAGTAGCTGTGATATTGCTGGTTTGAGCACAAAACTTGTCAATTTCCCCGTTTTGTGATCTTTTTCAATCTCATTGCGGCCTCTCTCACGTATACAAGTTTTCTCCCGAACACTTTGTTCGCCATACTCTCCATCTGTTACTAATTCTGCATGACGCAAGTCCCACATTCCCACAGTATTCTATGTAGCGGTTCTAGTGTTGCACCCTGCACTAATGCAGAATTCTATGTGCCCCTTCTCTATCTGCCCGTACTTCTTCATTCCTCCTCTCCATCAGCATGTTTACTCCATAACACACGTTGAAACAATAATTCACCGGGTGATGAGGTTTGAAGACGCATTTTTCACTGTACGTACAATAATCCGGACAGGGCTCGACAAGATTGGACTCAACTGGTCGGTTAAACTGAGTCATTTTTTTCGGATTCGACTTCGGGGTTTTATTTGTGTATTAGTCACCCGCCGTCAGCTGCAATGTCAGATTTTCTTTCCTGCACGACCAGACATTCTCGATAAACATTGTCAGTTGATTTTTAATTCTGTTTTTTTATAGTTATTGTCATGTCTCTAGAAAATCTGTTAGCTTCTGTACCTGCAGTGTTACCTTGGCACGTGTTATCGTGTAAGTTACGAGTGTTATAGCTAATGGCAGTCACTGCATGCGATGGTACGCCCTTCTCATGTGTTGTAATCATGCCACCACTCGTCCATTACGTGTAGTAGCGACTGTTTCATCCTTAACTCGGAATTTTATAACAGGCAATAGTCGCCGACTATTACACCCGCTGTATTGGTTGCAGCCTTTTTCCTTTTGCACTACGTCCGTTATATATATTTCAAAAGGTAGAAATAGCCGTTAATTATCAAGGTCTGTCTGAGGTTTGTACTGAGATTTTAACACGTTCTTGCCGCGAATTGTGGCACATAATGTTGTCGCTTGTCAGTTCGCAACTGTTCTACATTTCTGCATCCGTTTCATTCCATCTGTGGACCGGCTGCTGCATGTCTGCTGTGCGGAATTCATTGTTATGAAGTAACAGATTTAATGTCATCACAACCAAATTTATTGTATCACAATAAATATACAATAAATGTAACTGTGTTTGACCGAAGTCTTCAAATTAATCGTTGAAACACAACGCGACTTATTGTACATAAAATGGTGGTTTTTTTATGTTGGAAGACGTATTATGTTTACAGAACAATTTTGTTGCTTTTAACCTTTTTAATTGTTAAAAAGATCTGTTTGTCACCAAACAACAGAACAAGTTAGGCACTTTTTTATTTAATTACTACACCAACAAATGCACATATATTCATTTAATGATCTAAAATTCACATTAAAACACTTAAAACGATCCTACATGTTTCGTTCATACGATCATCCTCAGGGAGCATACATTGTTCCTTGCTAAA
>Ga0131853_10019576_pt1 | contig 12315 bp, 8 predicted proteins | sample TergutLab28metaG_FD_92764 | JGI IMG/M metagenome (GOLD analysis project Ga0131853, IMG submission 92764) | Labiotermes labralis P1 segment gut microbial communities from Petit-Saut dam, French Guiana - Lab288 P1 (version 2) (version 2) | ecosystem: Host-associated > Arthropoda: Insects >...
CCAACTCCTCCTCCTTCCTCTTCTCCTTCTCTTCCTATTTCTCCTTATTCTCCATTTTCTTCTCCTTCTCCTTTTTCTTCTCCTTATCTTCCTCTTATTTCTACTTCTCCTTTTTATCCTTGTACTTCTTCTTCTTCTTCTCCTCCTCCTCCTCCATCTCCTCCTCATTCTTCTCCTTCTCCTCCTCCTTCTTCTACTTCTCCTTTTTCTTCTCCTTCTCCTCTTTCTCCTCCTTCTCCTCCACGTTTTTCTTGTAGTAGTAGTAGTAGTAGTTGTTGTTGTTGTTGCTGTTGTTGTTGCTGCTGCTGCTCGAACACTGTTCAAATGGTCGCATAATTTTGATGCTCCTAATTATATATTTTTTTATTCTTGTGGTGACTCCGCGAATGTGCGAAACCGCAACGAAGAACCTGCGAAGAGTGCGGGTTTACTGTGCGAATGTATAGTTAAACAACGAGGTGTTCGCAGAAATAGAGAACAGTGATTGTGCTACTGGACCAGCAGAACCAAGAGTCTGTGTGACATGAAAGTAACTATTGCTGTTCCGTTGGCATTTGAACTAGCATAGTGTATGTTGACCGTCACATTGCCACGATACTGAGTTATGCGGAGTTCTGTCAGTATGGGTTCTGCGGCTCTGACAGCCGTATACCTGACGATTGCGTCTTGTACGGAATGTGTGCCTTCTGCTCCGACGTTTCGATATATTCTGCCGTTCTTGGCATTGGATTCCGTTTCGTTGTTCTGCAGTTTACCGTTATTAACGCAAAACATTACAGTAGCGCGTCAAATGTGACGTCGTGAAATTCGAAACTAAATTTTCTGCTATATGTATCAGACTCCACTGACATGGGAACCGTCTGACGAATCCGTCATGTCTGCGTGTGTGAACAGACCCGCCATATTGGCATCTGTTCATGGCCATTGACATTTCTGTAGCTAATTTTAATAGTATTGTCAGGTCAGGTCATCATTAAGTACCGTTATAAAGAATTCGCTATGCCCACTCGTTCTCTTCTTTGAAACTGGCCTATGAAACAATGTCATGAATTTGTTACGAAGCCATAATTAACAACAAAGCACGTCCTTCTTTACCTGTTTGTGTTACGCCAGCAGTTTTGACAGCGATGAAATTAATCGCTTGTTGTTTTCTGTCTACAAGCGCCATGATGCAATATGTAGGGCACATTTTTGTCAGAGTGCACTGTGCCTGTAAATAGCAGGCTGTGTTAGGGGACCGAATGCTGGGCAAGGCAGCACCTGTTTCTGAGCCAGCCCTCTTTGGGATTTCTACCGCTTCTGCAACTGAACGCCCCGCGGGTGGTTCAGACACACCCCGAATGACATATCAGCTCCGTTTCGCCGAACTTGTCTTAATGGGACTTTTTACATGTGTCCGAATTCGATCCACTGCCTACCGAACACAGTACATACGTTACATTCAAGCTGGTGCAGAAGGCACAAGGCATTAGAGCACGCGTCTTCACCCCGCGGTCCTCCAGGTTGTATTATGCGGCCCTCGGCCAGATTGGTAAATGACGTATGACTGACTGACACTCACTCACTCTGTCACTCACTCCATGGAGCAGAGTCCTTCTTGAAAACCTAACAGGTCCTCAGCTAGTAGAGAAATTCCCCAAATTTAATGGTATCCGATTGTTCATTACCATATTCACCTGTCTCTATTCTGAGCCAGATCAATCCAGTCCATGCTCCCATCCCATTTCTTGATGATCCATTTTAATATTAACGTCCCGTGGATGCCTAGATCTTCCAAGTGACCTCTTTCCCTCTCGCCTCCCCACCAAGACCCTGTATGTACCTCTGCTGTTTTCCATACATGTCGTATGCCTCATCAGTCTCATAAAATATGTACGTAGTGTAAACGTTACACAAAATTTAGACGGTTACGTATACCACTTACTGTTATTTATCCACGTGCGGCCCTCTGAAGAGCCCACAATAACGGGTGTGGCCTTTCGCCATAAAAAGGACCACACCCTTGCGCTAGATGCAACGTGTTGAACCCCGAATGCGTAGTAACTTCTGTGCCATCCTGTACGTAATGCTACTTGTCTCTGTGCAGTCATGGCAAGTTAGATACGCTTCGGGATCTGCTTGTTCATGAGGCGACTCACACAGACACTTCACACTCGGTAGAACTCCTCTGGACGAGTGATCGGTCCGTCGCAGAGACCTGTACCTAAATACGAATAACACTCACAGCAGACAGACAGACAGACATGCCTCCAGCAAGCGAGCGGCCGCAGAACCACGTCTTAGACCGCGCGGCCACTGGGATCGGCCCACAAGCCGTACATTAATATACGTAATAAATTTTCCCCTTATTTGAAGGATTTTTATTCCTGTTAATCCAGCTAAAGTAGTTTAGTTTCAGTTAGAGCATCTCATTTTTTTTACAGAATCTCTTAAAACTCCGGTCACTGTCAACCTCGCATGCAGGTAACACGGGACATACCGGAATATTACTTTTTCAGGCAACTTGCTCGAACCGCGTGTGGTCGCCCCACGTGTTTTATAAGACCAATGGAAATATCAGTCCTAATTTTGGAATAATGAATGTATCGGTTATTATGGGTCTTTAACAACACTGTTTCAGCTTCATACATCTGTAGAGTAATTTGGAAGGAATCGTCGTTGGCCTATTGTTTGTCGGCAGTAAATAAAGGAAGACGAACAGGAACAAATTGGGATATCCGGTCACTGGACTTCCCAGATACGGAACGGGAGTGTTAGCTGACGGCACTAGCCCGTATTTCCTGACAGGTTTGCCTTGTTCCGGGTTTGCGGGAACTTAAGTTGTTTAAATATTCGATCAGTCCTTTTCTTCCTTTTGAGAATTTTACGAGTATCTTGGTGTCCCCTGGATAGGTTACCGGTCCGTCGCAGGGTGAGTCTAGTGGTGAGGCTACCACCTTGATGCCTCTAGACCTGCATACCTTTCTGTAGGAGTGTGCTCCCTTAGCTGAATGGGCCCAGTTTTAAGGCGCTGGACTGTCGCCTTCACCTTCTCCCGTCTACTGCAGTTTCCGCTGCATTGCCATTCAATCAAGAATTCACAACATTACAGCTAAAGCAGCATTGAAATTTGGAAGTGAAGCTTGGGTACTGGAGAAAAGAGAGGAACAACGTTTAGAAGTAGCACGGATGATATTTTTGAGACACTTACTTGGAATAACAAAACTAGATAAAGAAAAGAATCAATGTATTAGGGAAAAAACGGGAGCACAGAACATAGTAAAGGAAATAAAACAGTACCAGGAAAAGTGGCTATAACATGTACAGAGGATGGACACCAACAGAATACCAAAACAAGCACTACAATATCAACCAAAAGGACGAAGGAACATAGGACGACCGAGGAAGAGATGGAGGGACCAACTTCATCTCGAGGATTAAGAAACAGGAAACACGCCTAACCCTTCAGAAACATGATGATGATGATGGAATATTCGATCGGTTCCCTTTGATGGCGAAATCAAGTAACTGTCTTGATGAATGTTCAGGAGTTAATTTCAATTGAGCAAAGTAGTAAGGCTGGTGTCGTCACGCAAGGAAGTGGAACCGCTTTCGTTAGCGATGCTGACGTGATTGCTTCCTCCCCTAATCACTATCAGCCTGTAATTTGACACTGTGCTAATCGCGAACTCTGTTATTTCCCCTGACGGAGTTTCTGTGTTACAGTGCGAATACAGTTCACTGACTGGGTGCAGAAGCTCAAAGGTATATGTGCATTATTATTAGCGTCGTCTGGGACGTGACACCGTGTAGTTTGGTATATGGGTATGAACAGTTCCATTAGAACTCCCCCCCCTCTCTCTCTCTCTCTCTGTGGCGCAACAGCCCAAGACGGACCTAGGCCACCTTACTGTTGTGGTTTCCGGATTACACACCAATTAAACACCTGGCCGGACTCCTCGTCATAGAGGTCGCTACCGGTTCAACACACAACAGACTCGAAACGCTATCAGCCGTGCACTCACCGGGATTCGAATCCGCCGTCACAGTAATAAAGCGACTGCAGATCTGTAGCCCGCAGAAAGCGCGATCACCAGGATCTGCTAGTTGGAACCCTCTGCCCTCTGTATTCTGCCTCCAGTTGCTTCCTGCAGTTTAAAGTCCAAACGTTCTCTGCGTTCTGTCTTCAGTCTCGGAGACACCGAGCATTATGCTGGCACAAAACGAAGGGCATCATTGAAAGGGTGACATGGTAGCGGGTAATTATATTATACTTAATCAGGTTATTGTCCGTTGGCCTACTTTTGTGATCACGGCGTTGAACCTTCAGTTTCGATAAACAAAGCAAATAAATTCGCAGCTGTTTAAGGAAGCCGCTGGACCATTGAGATATTGCGATAAATTCCAGGTTGTTGGTGGTCAGGAAATGGCACTTCTGAAGGGGATACTTGTTCCTTATAGCATCATTATTGAAATCAAATTCTAGATTACGTAATTATGCTGGACGCAACACGCGTCTGTGTATTTGAACAGTAAGTTCTGCCAGAGACTTGAAGACGCTCTCAGTGAGGTGTTTAACCCATTTGTTGAGGTTATAAATAACCGTGGGCCTAAATTAAGACACAGTCCATCTGGTTAAAGACCAAGGAGACAGAAATGGTTCACAGATAAGGTATATTGACCCTTTGCGTACTAAGGAGAGAGAAATGTATGGGCATTAAAGTTATTTAGCCCGATCTGTCCAGTCTGGAGAAATCGGGTCAAATAACTTTAATAGCTAAGTTTGATGTGAGTTATGTTTAAAGATTTAGTTCGTACCGCGCAGTAAACACGCGTATTGTCGGTTATAAAAACCCAGTCAGTTAATGTTTTATAGAGAAATGATTACTGTTTGTTCTGATATCTCTGTCAGACACATAAATACACTGGATGGACAGAACGTGGAATTTTTTAATATGAAAACTGGTACATATGGCAATCACTTGGCTCTTAAAAGGTTAGTGCTCCATTTTTGTGTTTACTTCCACAGTTTGACATTTCGAGTAAGGTAAAGTGCACCCTTGTACGGGCACTGGGGGTCTGTACAGGCCGTACGGTCCATAGGGGGAGTAGTGACATACCTCTACTCTTTCTTGACCACGGCACGAAAAGGGGGTGAGTGGTCAGCGTCACGCTCCGGCCGCTCTTTACCCCGAGAAAGACCCGGTACCCATTGTACAGGAGGCTGGGTGGGCCCCAGGGCAGGTCTGGACAGGTGCGGAAAATCTCGCCCCCACCGGGATTCGATCCTCGGACCGTCCAGCCCGAAGCCAGTCGCTATACCGACTGAGCTACCCGGCCCACGACATTTCGAGTAGCCTACCTTAAATCTGCCTCACAAAATTTGAAAGCTTCTCAAACCTGCCATGTGTGTAGTTTGTACATATAAACAAGTAGAGTCCATACAAGATACGTAGGCGCATTTTAAAACTATGTACGTGCAAAATTTCATGAACTTAATTTCCTCGTCAGCGTCGTTTTTGCATTGAATAATGAGGGCAAATGAGAGTGGCGTCTGTAATACAGTCTGTGTTAACACGTGGAATTAACAAAAAAAAGTTGCTATTGGGTTTAGTAATGCCGCTTGTGTTTCTTTCACCTGGCATGTTTGCAAGGCTGCAGTACTGTCGATGACGTGCAATTAGAAGCTACACATATTCTCATGTAACGGCATTATGATCATGTCACGTTTGGTGAATATTCATCAGCTGCTCCGCATGTTATTTGCGAAATGAAGCACTTAGTAACTGCCCAGCCCCTGGACGTTAGCTTTGCGAAGTATCCATCCTTGCCAGTTTAAAATGAACGGGGAATATCCATTATCGTAGATTCTTGGCAAGTGGCACGCGGATTGGTTCGCTGCTGTGTGGATTATTACTGCTGTGCTAATTGCATCCTGTCGATTCTTCTGGCGTGACAGCGCTGTGACTGGCTGTCCGTACCTACAAGTCAGCGCGGTGACCGGATGTCCGTACGTACAAGTCAGCGCGGTGACCCGGATGCCCGTAGGTACAAGTCGGCGCGGTGACCGGATGTCCTTAGTACAAGTCAGCGCGGTGATCGGATGTCCGTACGTACAAGTCAGTGCGGTGACCGGATGTCCTTAGTACAAGTCAGTGCGGTGACCCGGATGTCCGTACGTACAAGTCAGTGCGGTGACCGGATGTCCTTAGTACAAGTCAGTGCGGTGACCCGGCTGTCCGTAGGTACAAGTCAGCGCGGTGACCGGATGTCCTTGGTACAAGTCAGTGCGGTGACCCGGATGTCCGTAGGTACAAGTCAGCGCGGTGACCGGATGTCCTTAGTACAAGTCAGCGCGGTGACCGGATGCCCTTGCGTACAAGTCAGCGAGGTGACCGGATGTCAGCGCGGTTACCGGATGTCCGTACGTACAAGTCACCGCACGTACGATTGAATAGTTGAGGAGCTGCCCTTGCTTGTTCAGAGGATCCGAGCAGCGTATGTAGGTCCTCATTGTACGGAATGCTGTGGTAAATAATTTTTAAAAATTTGAGAAATAGCTGTTGGTGCCTGCTGCGCCTTAACCCTTTAATGCCTGGGGGTTGCTGTATGTACCAGCTAGATCAAATGTTCGGAAATCTAATAGTATGCCCGCAGATTGCGTTTGTGTGTTTTGTACATATCATTTTTCTGTATTTTCTTTTCCTCAGTCTTACTCGGTTTATCTCTGTTTCTTTTTCTTCTGCTTTCTTTTCTTTCTCTTCTACACGTCCAGCATTTTATTTAATTCTCTGTTCCTTTTGCAGACTACTCATATACCGCCTTTCTCTTTGTGTTTCTTTCTTCCCTTTCTTGTTTCCTTACTTTTTCCTTCTTTTTTCCCTTCTCCATCTATTCCTCTTTTGAACACATGTTAATAGCCACACGCTTCTATAAGAGAATCGAAATTCTGACCCATAGCCAGGTTGTTTATGATTCTGGTCGCCCTCTTGCGTTGCCACAACATCAGGTCGAGTTCTCTCTTTGTCTAGTTTTCCTGGTAACGAGAAGAGGCGACAAAGATTTAAAAGAGAAATGCTAAGTTTAACAAACAAACTTGAGTAGAACGTATTTTGCTGGTGTAGTTGTTTGTATTTTCAACTTCACGTCTTCCGCTGACGAGTTCCATCAATTTGCGTTGCGGGACAAACTTTGCTGCCTCTTCACAGTTTCTTTTGACCTTTCGGAATGCCGACGTGTACCTAACAACAGCGAATTCCAGTCACGTAACACAAAAAGTGTAATACCGACAAAGTTTTTATCACTGCCCCTCTTGCATTATTTAAATGCACTCGACGCTTTCAAGCCGTAACTCTCTATTCCATCCTGTCTTCCTTTTCTAATTGTTTCATCGTAATTTAGAAGATTAAATATCTAGTCTCCATCACTTCAGTTATTAACAAACAATTGCACTTACATAAATTCCACCTAAAAACACTTAAAATCACATGGTGTTGTGGCAGCGTGTCTGTAAAATATATTATACTTACTAAGTATATTGTCAAAACAGCTATATGAGCAAATGACAGTATACTTAATAAGTATGATGTATGTTACAGACACGCTGCCACAACACCATGTTTACAGAAACGAATTAAATTGTGAATGTTATAATATAACTTTAGCAAGGAGAAACATAGCTCCCTGATGATGATCTAAAAAAGATCGAAACATGTCGTAGTGATTTTACGTGTTTTTATGGGGAAATTATGTAAGTGCAATTGTTGGTTAGTAATTGAAGTGATTCTACGAAACGCACGGTGCAACAATAAGGTTTATATATAGTCCCCCAGTCGATTAATATGGTTTTGTATCCCCTACATCATATATTACGCGTATTTGTCTCGTCTAATCCCATTGATTAAGAGCAGATTAATTGGAGGAATGCTCGTTCCTTATCAGCAATACAAAAAGAGGATAATTTTACGTATTTGTTGGTATGTGTTTGCGCATCTACGTGTGTGTAATGTTCTTTAATAACGTTGACAGTTGCTATGATCATATAGCGTTGGTTATGGATGGCATGGATAATGGAGTTCTGTTGGAATGATACTGACAGGCAAAGGCCGAAGTAGACCTACACGTAATTGGAGAAGACCTGTCCCAGGGCGACTTTGCCCACCACAAATTCCACCTTGTGTGTGTGTGTGTGTGTGATATGTGTATGCATGTATATATTTAATTAATTAATGCGTGTATGTACGCGTGTGTATATGTAATGTGTTTGCGTGTGTGTATGTGTGTGTGTGTGTGTGTCGTCGTCGCTGTAAGCCGCGTCCTGGGGTTCCGGATGCAAGAGTTGGCCCCCGGATTCAGAGGGTAGCTACGAATAGATTGAATAAACAGACCGCTAACGTCCTCTCACCGCAGTTGGTCCACCTACAGTCTTGTTCGATCGTCATGCGATAATTTTACGTTTCACACGAATGGCCTTTAGCAGCTTGGATGTTTTTCATATATATGGGTACGCGCAGAGTAACGTGTACATTTAACGACGCTACTTTACGCTTATGATGTATACCATGTTCGTGTTTTATTGAAAGTAAGTGCAATAATAGCAGTGATCTGTTTTCTGATTACCGTTGTGGTGAGTTACGTGAAACTTGGCTGATTGTTTTCGAAACCTGGGGCCGTTGCGTGCGGAACAGCACAACTTTGCACAACGTCGCTGTTCCAAGGATATGTTTCGATGGAAGTTTCCTAATTTCCTACAGTCGCTGCGAGGCCACATGGCGTCGCATGAGGATATGCATAATTCACATTCTTACCAGATAGTGTAAGATTAAGTAAGGTGGGGTGGTGGTACGTACATTTGTGTATGTATGTATGTGTATGTATGTATGTTTGTGTGTGTGTGTGTATGTATGTATGTGTGTGTGTATGTATGTGTGTGTGTGTATATATATATATATGTATGTGGGTATGTATGTATGCGTGTGTATGTTGTATGTATGTATGTATGTGTGTCTATGTATGTGTGTGTATGTGTGTATGTACGTGTGTATGTATGTATGTGTGTGTATGTATGCATGTGTGTATGTATGTATGTATGTACGTGTGTTTGTGTGTATGTGTGTATGTAGGAATGTATGTGTGTATTCTTGTGTGTGTGTGTATGTATGTATGTTTGTGTATGTATGTATGTATGTATTATGGTTGACACCGGTCGCTGCGCACGATGTGATACTTGACCGTTGTCAATAAGTGTCATGTCTTCAGTATCTTCATAGAGCAGTCCCTCTCATGACGTTTCCTGCAGCCACGACATTCGACGATTTATTACTGCTTTCAGAAGGGCCCACTTCTGGAGTGAATTCTCAGACATACAGTTGCACTGTACGTCCTCTCACACTTTCTGTAGAACACATTATAATAATATCGTCCAGTTTAGCTACGATCAGATGTTTCTCCTACCAACCTACAAAATCTTCGCATCTCTACAATGCGTGCTACTTTCCCAGCCCTTTCATCCCACATTTGTACATAACTATAATGTTTTGTGAAGGTTACGAATTACGATGCTCCTCGTAATGTAATCTGTAGGCCAGTGTTTCTCAACCGTAGGGCCGCGGCCCGGTACCGGGACCTGGCATCAATTATACCGGGCCGCGAGAGGTTCTCCTGGAATTTGTCATTTTAGTTTTCTAAGCAAATTTCATGAATAAATATTTTATAGTGGAAGTATTCTGAGGAAAAAAATATTCATCAATATACCAAAAAACTCAGACCTAGATGTTGGCCTGAGGAAACTACAATATGCTACAAGATTTCATTGGCCCAGTGATTGATAACTAATTTAAATATAATTTTATATTTGTCAACATGCCACACCGCACACATAAGTGTACTAATACCCTTTATGATTATGTCATAATTATTAATACTTATGTTAGTTTAATGTATGAACTTAAAAAAAATTGGAAAGTCATTTCCGAGTAAATTTGTTGGGACCGGGCCCTCGTCGTATGAAAAAATAATTTACCGGTCCGCGGTCTGACAAAGGTTGAGAAACACTGCTGTAGGCCATTCTGTTACTTTGTTCACCTGAGCCTTTAGCAGTAAACAGTTCGAGTCGAAAAGACTTCTTGAATATTCATCGGGGAAGTATATTGTGTACACGTCAAGACGTTCTGGCTATTAACATCTCTTGAACACCGAATGTCTGTCAGGGGAAAGTATGTACATGCCCAGGCCGTTTGACCTGCGCCATCTGCTAGACACAAGAGTCTCTTACAGGTGAAAGTATGTACATGCCGAGGCCGCCTGACTTAACACCGCGCGGACTATGAGGACCTCTTAATCAGTGGAAGTATATAGGTCGATGCTTCCTTGCGATTAATCCTCTGATACAACGTACGTCCTCAGAGAGTGAATAACATACGCACCTAGGTCAGTCAATCGTCCACCATTAATCAGTGTTTCAGGGTTTCCAGCCACATCAGAATGGGGTCATAGTTGAGTCCGTTCTGTATGTATAGGTACCAGAAAGAGGAAGTTCATTTTGAGTTGTGTGAAGTAAGAAACGACGTAAGAACTGAAGACAAATGATCCCTTAAGCTAGAGTAGACCAGTTTTTATAAGCGTTGATTATACAGTTTTGCAGCCGCCTCCCGTCTGTGCAGTCAGTAATTGGCTGAGTCTGAGATTTGCTACTGCAGTGTAGGGGTCGGCCCTAATTAGAAGAGGTTTTTGTCATCATCCTTCTTCACCGAGGAGAAAGAAAAAGAGGCAATGAGAAATAAGCAGACTTAATAGTATGTACGAGAGAGAGAAGGACAAAGTATCCCAGCAACAAGATTTTATGAGGGTGGGACTTGTGGTTACCATGGAGATGGCTTCGTAACGGAGCTGTTTCCATTTTCATTCAATTCCATTTTTGTGCCACTAGGAAACGCTGTCTCTGCCTTTACACGTGGATGGCAGTGCTGACCTAACAGCGCTGCCATCCTATGGTGTCCCGGGATTGTGTTCTTGTCTTGCAACACATCCTGCCTACATGCAGTATAAAATCGTACAGGATGCAATTCCACACGGCAACTGAGTTTCGACAGATTATCCACCTTCTGTCCTTAGGGTATACTTCTGAATGAATTGTGATAGAAACATCCCTGGGTCGTCTGCATTAGAAACATCCTTAGGTCTTCTCCATTAGAAAGATCCTTGGGTCGTCTGCATTAGAAACATCCTTGGGTCTTTTCCATTAGAAACGCCCTTGGGTCTTCTCCATTAGAAACACCCTTGGGTCTTCTCCATTAGAAACATCCTTGGGTCTTCTCCATTAGAAATACCCTTGGGTCTTCTGCATTAGAAAGATCCTTGGGTCTTCTTCATTAGAAACATCCTTGGGTCTTCTCCATTAGAAACATCCTTGGGTCTTCTCCATTAGAAATACCCTTGGGTCTTCTGCATTAGAAAGATCCTTGGGTCTTCTTCATTAGAAACATCCTTGGGTCTTCTGAATTAGAAACACCCTTGGATCTTCTGCATTAGAAACATCCTTGGGTCTTCTGCATTAGAAACACCCTTGGATCTTCTGAATTAGAAACACCCTTGGATCTTCTGCATTAGAAACATCCTTGGATCTTCTCCATTAGAAACATCCTTGGGTCTTCTCCATTAGAAACATCCTTGGGTCTTCTCCAATTGCTTGCAGAAATAATTCAGTTCATCTGGTCGGTGCTCCCAGTGTGTCCCTCGTCTAATCGTTTGACCCAGTAAACCGATCCTCTTGAACCTTATAAGAACATGCTGTTAGTGAAGACCATAGCTCTGAACTTTCCAGTTTCGTACAATCAATAATGGCAGCGAACGTGTCATGTGAAAGCAGCACTGGCCACTTATTTAAGGATTTTTGAATGACGTGTGGTTATTTGTCTATAAATTAATAAGACTACGTTGGCCACGCGAAATGACGGGGACAAAGCGACATATCGACCACGTAATGTAGGCTTATAAACCTACCTAATAGATCAACTATAAACTACGTTCCTTGTAATTAGATACACTAAAATCAAAATTACTGAATAGAAAAGAAATAATTACAAAATATATGAAGTTGTTTGTTATTTTCACTTTGCGTGATTTCGAAAAAATGCAGTTAAGTGAGCATCATAGTGAAAATATTTTCACTCTTTCATGTCATTTCAGAGGCTGTTCCTGCTGTCTCTGCATTAAGTGATATACAGGGTGTCCCAGGAGGAAAGGACCTAACTTCGGGAGAGTGTTCCTTAGGTCAAACTATAACGATATAACCCAAAACACCTATATCCAAAGTTCAATGGTTACGGAGATATTGGC
>Ga0131853_10019577_pt1 | contig 12314 bp, 12 predicted proteins | sample TergutLab28metaG_FD_92764 | JGI IMG/M metagenome (GOLD analysis project Ga0131853, IMG submission 92764) | Labiotermes labralis P1 segment gut microbial communities from Petit-Saut dam, French Guiana - Lab288 P1 (version 2) (version 2) | ecosystem: Host-associated > Arthropoda: Insects >...
AGTAGGAGGCAAAGGACGGATATAGGGAAATATTCTTTTGTAAATAGGACCATCCAACACTGGAACCAGTTACCGGCAGAAGTGTTAGGAATTCTCCCCTGCAAACCAATCACTTTTAAAAAGGGGGTAAGGAAAGTGATAATTGAGTTGAATTAAAAGGAAGTAAAGTGTGCTGGAAATCATTGAAAAGTGTCGAGAAGCAGTGTCTAGTGAAGTGAAAAGTTATCTAATGTGGAGGGTAGCAAAGTGCAATAAAGTGAAGTGAAGTGAACGAAGCAAAGTAAAGTTGAATGAGGCGAAGTGAAGTGCGCAGTATAGGGAAGGGGGAGGGACGAGTCTTTATGGAAAAGTTTTATAGGAGTAGTAAGTGATGAAAAGTGAAGGACTTGGGTGAAAGCGTGAGTGAATTACTGATTAAAAAAAAACAATTATAATAAACTGAACACAGTACTCTTTTCCTTGGGTGTTTTTATCTTCTGTACATGCTGTATTCTAATTTGTCTCGCATGTATTGTTGCTAGTTTTAAGTAATCTTGTGTGTAATTGTTGTTGGTTGGGCGTGTGTATTGTTGTAGTTGTCTTGTGTGTATTGTTATCATCTTATGTGTATTTGTTGCACTGTGTGTGCAATGCTGTTTTTTTTGTACTTTAGATGCCGGACTGCTGGCTAGAAGTCAGTATTCGGAAGGTCCTGCGACCTGCCATCTCGACACAGGTTTTTCTTGGTTTCCCTGTGTCTATAAGCAAATGCTGAGATGGTTCCCAAGATTCCAAGTTACCACTACATGCTTCTCATGTAGCCCTCTCGACTTAAATCTAGTAGTAACCAATTTCACGTTTTGATTACATGTAAAATAACCACTGCCACCGAGTGACAACCCAATCGCAGTAAATAAATAAATAAATAAATAGTTTTCTTTTCGGTTACTGAGTTGATGAGAGGCAAATAAAAAAACTGAGGTTTGGGTGGGGAAAAGGGGTGTATGTATATTAAGGTAAAAGGTAAATGTAAAGCTCAGCATAGAACAGGCCACAGAGGCCCAGTAGATGTATATCTATACTCTTCCTTTAACCTCAGTGCTAGATGGGAGGCCACTTTACCCCCGCGAAAGATCGAGTACCCACTGTATAGGAGACTAGGTGGGCCCCAGGGTCGGTCTTGATGGTGCAGAAAGCATGTATGTTAAGGACTGGTTCAAACCACTCTTCCCCCTCATTCTAACTTCACTACCTCATAAAGTTCCTTATGCCCATTTTTGATTTTGGTTTGTGCTAGGAGACTGCCCCCCACCACACACCATACACAGGAAACAGGGTCCACTTCGATCATGGAAGAATAGATGTGTGTACACAAAGAATAATTACGTGACATGTAAAATTTTTAACCATTTTAAAAAACACACCATATTATTTCTGTTTTACCAACATTATATTATATTTATGCACATAATTTTAACCAAAAGCTGTAAAATTCTGCACTACTGATACAACATATGTATGTTTATTATGGCCTATTTTATTGCTGTATGCTTTAAGGATATGTTCATGTCGGCTCCCTGAAGATGGCAAGATAATAGCACCGAAACATGTAGCAGCTGTGTAAAGCACTGTACGCATAAACTACAGAACAGAGCATTTGTTGGTGTGACATGAGTTATTTACTTCTAATAATGAAGTTTATTTAATTTTTGTTTGATCTAATTTGTCCATCTGCGGGCAGCTGCAAATAATTACTGTAAAATGATCAACTTGAAACCCATAAATCTGTAACAAAAGAGTCAAAACTTACATCTCATTACTGCAGGTGTCAATGTGGTGTAACTGAGATACACAATAGAGAGGAATAAATAACTTAGGTTATTTATCGTTTTTGATCCATTGTTACCATTACTTCTGAAGAATAATCCAATAAGTCCACCAACTAAGATATGCACAATGACCTTTAGGTAAGCCACACTCTGAAACATTACAGCAGGGGACAAAATAAACGCAGTATTATAGACAACAAAACAAAAAAGATAAGAAAATCAATGCTTTATAAAGTGGTATTGCTGGATGAATAAAATGGCAGAGAATTTAATCCACTATAAGACATTATTTACAAAGAACAAAACACTGCACATGATCACAAACATGGACACAAACACACACCATACGCACAACAGACTTAACATGATCAATTACTGTCCCTAGTCACACCCACGGTCAGATGAAACCACCCAATGGAACACCCAAAAGGTGAAATTAAACACTATTTGTTAAATCATGCTACTTACACAAATGTATATATGTATATATGTATGTATGTATGTATGTACGTAAGTATGTACGTACATACATATGTACATATGTATGTATGTAAGTATGTACGTATGTATGTATGTAGGTATATATGTATGTAGGTATATATGTATGTAGGTTTTTTTTTTAAATTTATTAAGCATGCTCCATTACATTGTGTAATACTACATGCTATGCTTTCTTTGATCTCCTTATTGTTCGTTCTGTAGTAAAAGTTCGAAATCTATTGTATCTATAAACTCACAAAACACTTTCTTATGCTTGGATATAAGTTCTTGTTTAATTTCCATCCAGTTTCGTTCTTGATTAATTTGGTGTTTTAGGACCTCTCGCTGTGTGCTGGTCTTCTCACAATGGAATAGGAGATAATCCATGGTTTGGTCGTTGTGGCCGCATATACATATTGCGTCGTCCCTTAGGTTGAACCGGTAGAGATATGCCCTTGTTTTCCCGTGTCCAGTCAGCACGGCTGCTAGCTTTGCGGTTAGTGTTAATTTTATCCCTAGTCTGTTCTGCAATGTATGTAGGTATGTATGTAGGTATGTAGGTATGTATGTATGTATGTATGTATGCTATGTGTACACATACTTGCAAACATGTGTACTTACATAATCTATAATACTGTGTGCTGAACATATGCACATAGATACATGGGCACACATGAATACATATACATAAACATATACAAACTCATACAGCATGCATGCATGCATGCATGTACGCACGCATGCACATGTGCGCGCGCACGCACACACACATATCAATCACCAAAACAAACATAAGAATAACTTGCAATGATATCTCTTAAACTTACAAGTAATTTGGCAAACACTACCACGAGCTACAAAGTGTTTAACCTGAAATATCTGCAAGAATAACCAAACTTGAAGGAACACTTATTTGTAAATATTCTACTACACAGAACCGGGAAACAGGATCAATGGATATACAGTGTTTTTCAGGAGAAATCTGCCACACTTCACAAGAAACCTTAGGTTATATTCATTCATTCCATTGGCATGTGCAGAATGTGAAGATTCCTTGCCATTTTCAGGTGCTTCTTTCATTCCTCTCTGTTATGTACTTTTTCCTGCCACCCTTCTCCACCAACTATTCTTCCATCCTCTCTCACCTCATCTTGCCATCTATTTCTTAGTCTACCTCTCGATCTTGTTATTCCCAAATTCATATATAATACTCTTTTGGGAATTCTATTTTCTTCCATTCTCTGTACATGCCCAAACCAACGTAATCTATTTAACCTTATTGTCTCTATTATAGTAGGTTTTTTACACTTGCATAAATTTCTTTATTGGTTAATATCCTCCAATTTTCTTTTTCATTGTCACATACAATGCCTAAAATTTTTCTATAGATTTTCCTTTCAAAAATGTTCAATTGCTTTCTATCTCTCTTTGTCAGCGTCCAAGTTTCTTATGTATATGTTAACGTTTTGTGTATTATTGTGTTTAAGTTTAGTTTCTTTGATATGTTTTTATTTTTTAAAAAAAATTCGTAGCATAAAATATATTTTGTTAGCATTTTTTATCCTTTCTTGAAGGTCTATTTGGTTATTGTTATCTTCAGTAAGTACAACTCCTAAATATTTAAAATTTTCCACTCCTTCAAATTTGTAATTTTTTATTTTCAAATGTCCTATTTTGTTCTTCTTTAAACTGTTTTTCCTTTCCACTATCATATATTTTGTCTTTACTTGGCTTATCTGTAGTCCAAACTTTCTGGCAATGTTTTCCATTTCTACAAAAAGTTTTCTTATTTCTATTTCTTTTTTTACAATTAATGCAATGTCATCTGCATATGCTAATACATTCAATTGTTCTTTACCAATCCTTATTCCACTAGGAAACATTTTTATATTTTGTATCACTTTTTGTAATGCCAAATTAAATAATATTGGTGATAAAGGGTCACCCTGTTTGAAGCCTGTTTTATTTTTAAAAAAAAGATGACAATGTTCTTTCTATTCTAACTGCACTTTTTGTCCTTTGTACAAATGTTTTACATATATTTGTTAATTTAGTAGGAATTTTAAATTCTTTCATACATTCCCATAGTGTCTCTCTATGTATAGATTCATATACCTTTTAAAAATCAATAAATAAATATTGTACACTCTGATTATAGTCCCAAAGTTTCTCATTTATTATTTTCAATGCAAATATATTGCCAATTACAGATCTTCCATCTCTAAATCCATTCTGATAGTCCCCCCTAACTTTTCAATATATGGTTTACTTTTCCCAGTATTATGTTCAACAAAATTTTGTAAGCTGATTTCCCATTGTTATTCCCCTGTAATTCTTACAACTATCTCTGTCTCCTCTTTTGTGTATAGGAACTATTATTGTTTCTTTCCATTCTTCAGGTATCCTTTCCTCCTCCCAGATTTTTCTTACTAGTTCATACATCCTATTCAGTAGTTCATTTCCTCCATATTTTATTAATTCTGGGTGAATTCCATCAGTTCCAGCCTCCTTGTTATTTTTTATGTTTCTTATTACCTTTTTTACATCTTCAATAGTGAGTTCTTCTACTTCAACTTCAAATTTGCTAATTTCTTTATTTCCTTTTTTAATTAATTCCCTTGGTTCTTCTGTATTCAGTGATCTGTCAAAATATTCTTTCCATATTTCTGCTTTCTTCTTTGTATTCATTGCCAATTCTCCTTTTTTGTTCCTAATTATGAAAATTTATGTTGATATCCTTTCTTAAATTGGTTTACTGTTTGATAAATTTTCCTTGTGTTATTATGCTTCTGATATTCTTCTATAGATTCGATTACATTTAGGTTATATTACATCAATATAAACAAAAACACCTACTTCTAAAGTTCAATTCTTAGAGATGAAAGGGCCAAATAAGTTTTAATTAACGACAGCTGTTAAACATTTATTGATACCCTTCAACCCCCCCCCCCTCCCAACCCCCATAAAGGCCTTGACAGGCCCTGAGGGTTCCAGGAGGTTCAGGCTTCCAGATTTCCAGATGATTGGTGCTAAGGTTGTCAGTTTTACACACCAGCAACCTTTAACTCCCACGAAATTTTGATGTTTTGCTGACTGTGCATCTCAGTATAATCTTAGTAACTTACCAACTTAATGCACAAATTCTTGTTTTATAATAAGTTTATTTCCTCTACATGTTTCGAGCACTGTGTGCCCATCATCAGAAAGCCAAAATTGTATTATACAGCATCTGGTATCATCACGCTCAGTAGGTGGCTGTCCGGTGCACACCCATGCACCAGACGGCCAACTACTGAGTGTGATGATACCAGATGCTGAATAATATAATTTTGACCTTCTGATGATGAGCACATAGTGCTCAAAACATGTACAGGAATATAATAAACTTACTATAAAACAAGAATTTGTGCATTCAGTTGGTCAGTTACTAAGACTCCCAAGAAATATTGCTGGTATTCAATTCTGTTATAGGTGGAGTTGACCCCAGGGCCAAAGTCCAACCAGAAGGATTAAGTCATGAAAAATTCCAGTGACATCATCAGGAATTTAACCCATGACCATTCAGCTTGTAACGTGCCTCAACTAACTGCACCACTGCATGCCCCCTACTGATGGTGAATAATCAGTTATATCAAGATTGTGAAGATGGATTCACAACACACACCACAAAACTGAGTTGCTGTCACATGTAACAAAACCACTATAACACTTATTATCAGCGGATTCTATGCTGCATCCTTGAAGAACTTACACAATACTCACAAATGATACGTTGTATTGATGTGGAGGTTATCCACAAATGTTGTCACACATGTAAAACTGATCTTCAACCCTCTCTTGCCACATTTTGTCACAAAAGTCTGACCCCCTTCCAAAATGATGTCACGAACTTACGACCCCCCCACTCTTCCAAGTCACAAAAAAATTAACTGCCTCTAGAAAGCAGTTGCCACAATTTAAAGCCAAAACACTTACCAGTCTGTACTACTGCATTAATGCAGAAAATCATAAAACCAATGTGCACAATTTAAGCCTACTGGAAGAAACAATTAAGACAGACTGTCTCTACCCACTCTTCAATCAGCAGTGGATTGCCTAACTGGAGTATGTGAAGGCAAACACAGAATCTTACTTAAGACTTAAGACTTTGGTGACATCAAAATATTTTGAAACCGCCCCCCCCCCCCCAGCCTTGCCACACATCATCACAAAAGTCTCGACCCTCTTCCCCTCCTCAGGGCATGATGTCATTAATGAATGATGCCATACTAATGCATGATTTCCATTGATAGAAGTGACAAAACTAGTACTTCAGAAATTTCAAGTTTCGATTTTGTCACAGGGCAAAGAGGCTTAACTCACATTTACAAACAATCAAATATTATTTGCAACTTAATTCCCTTCACACAAAACTTTGATTCCACATCACTTACCCAGTCTCTGCAAAGCTGTATATAATAAAACTTCAGCAAAACACAAAACTTATAAAACTCATTTGGTGACTGGGTAGGAGCCACTGTTGCCCCCATATAACTTCTCCACGTTGCACAAACAGTATCTTCAACTGGTTCCAGTCCTGGAACAGTACACTTCAAATAAGTATCATTGCAAATATTGATCTAAAATTTGTTAGCAAGAGCATGTTATTATGCATCAGATCCACAAACTGTGTCACAATATCATGAAACTATTCACAGAAACTGTTGCCTATTATATTCAAGATATATCTTCCCCATTTTTTATGTTTACAAATTTGATAAGTTCACTACTGTCACACACAAAAGCATTTTATAGTTAGTGATCGATCAAATGTCCAGTTGGTTTACATGAAAGACAACATGAAAGGCCATTTGAACAAGTCATGTATAGGCAAGCATATTCCCAGTCATTACATGTGACAAAAAACTGCACTGCAGTCAAATAATCACATGGTCATCTTGAAAAGTTGACAATAACTCTTAGCTTCTCAAGAAGGCCTGTTTTGCAGTTGAATGATTACCATTCAACTGCAAAACAATGTGCATTCTTCTAGGGGACCTAAATATTCACGATCAAATTCACAAGATCCTGCCCTAACACACTATTTTTAAGATTCCTTTCAGTATTATCTAAGCATCTATGCCTGGTTTCTTACATGACCTTTCTGATTCAGGTTTCCTGCCTTCAATTTTGTACACATGCCTCATTTTTCTCATGCCTGCCTGCAGGTCAAAAATCGCATGTGGGGGGGTCTCTGAATATCAATCAGAAGCAGTAATCAGTCACTCAACCATTATATCTGGAGTAACCAAATTTCTACATTTAATAAATTAAAAATCCAAAGTTACTTTCAAAGAGCACAGTCCCATTCAGTGCTGCAAAAATATCCTATTGAAGATGTGTGTGCACACGTGTGTGTGTGTGTGTGTGTGTGTGTGTGTGTGTGTGCGCGTGTGTGTAAGTGGAAATGGGGTAGTGCAGAAGAGTACCAATGGCACAGACAAGAAATGTTTTAACTTAAGTGGCATGTCTAGCACTGGAAACATTGAAATATCCAACCAGGCAATTCTTCCTTTTTGCTACATTCTGACATCCTCCCTCATGTCTGTGTACTCACCGGTAACCCACAAATGAGTCTTCAGCACTTCTTTGACTTCACTGTCAATAAAACATGCAGTTGGAATGGTAAGAGAATTCCATTACTATAACAAATAATTTCATAGTCCATATTGTGTGTTATGAACATTTTAATTGGCTGTATAATTACATTACTAGAGGAGACATGCCCCATGTATAATAATTTAGTGGGAACCCAGGCCTCATGCCCTTACATTATGCGCCCCATGTTTTTGTGCCATTTTGTAATATAAAAAGGTAAACCAGTCCCGTTAGAGGCCTGGAATGGCCCAGAGGGTTCCAGGAAGTTAAGGTTCCCAGATTTCATGACAATGGCACAGGATGGTGGTAACGTTGTCAGCCTTACTCACCGGCCGCCTTTACCCCCAGGAAATACTCCTGGTACTCATTTCTGTTAGAGGCTGAGTCGACCCCAGGGCCATAGTGCGATTGGAGGGATTATGTCAATGAAAAATTCCATCTGGAATCGAACCAGCGACCTTCCAATTTGTAGCACAGCACCTTAACCACTGTGCTACTGCGACCCCCCATTTTTATGAGCTCTAGGTACAAAATAACAGAACACATTAAACTTAGCAACAATACTGGGGGTTTTCATTCCAACTTCATGTTTAATGATATGTAATTGTTATCTTTGTTTTGGAAGTGGACATTTTGAATGCTATTAACAGTCTAAAACTACCTACATCCATCAAGACTTGATGAAATTCCCAGCTTTATTATAAAAGGTTTCTCTGTAATTTAGCACCTGTACCAAAACAAATTAATTTTGGCCTGTATCTGCAGCATTTTCCAACACCAAGAAAGCAAGCAGCCACTGTTCCTGTCCTCAAGAAATGCAGCAGAGTCCTTGTTATAGTAATTATAGACCTACATCTCCCCTTATCAACTTTTCTAAGGTATTTGAATTTGTGGTAAATGAACATTCAATGCATTAAACTGAATACTTGTCAACATGGTCTCCTTAAATCTAAATCCACAGCTACAAATTTGGTAACTTAGTCAGATACATTTCTACTTTCGTTAATTATCAGAATCGAGTGCATGCTTTTCATTTTTATCTCAGCAGTGCATTTGACCTTGTTCTGCATTTTGTTCTGCTGGAGAAAACTTGGCAATTTTGGCTTTTCTGGTGGTTTCACCAGCTGTATCTGCAGCTATTGAACCAATCAACAATCTTTTGAATTATCTCAGGAATTATTTTATTCTTTCTGGAGTCCAAACTGGGGCCTTTCCTGTTTAATATTTTTATTAATGATCTTTGCAGTGTTATTAAATATTCCAGATATTTGTCTTTTGCCAGTGATATAAAAATTCCATGGGTTATTAATTAAATTGATGAGAGCAATCTCATGCAATCCGATATTGACTGTACACAGTGTTGATGTACTGCAAACTTCATGGAACTTATAAAAGTTAAAGGTAGTTCGCCCTGTAACAGGCCATGAAGGCTCAGATAGGGAGTAGAGTTATTGATCTACTCTTGAACCTTGGCACTAGGTGCAGGTGGGTGGTTAACACCATGCCCCACCTGCTTTATCCCCAGGAAGGACACCCGGTACCCACTGTACAGGAGGCTGGGTGGGCCTCTGGGCCAGTCTGGATGGGTAGGGATAATGTCAACCCCACCAGGGTTCGAACCCCGAACATTGATAAAATGAGAGTCAACACTTTTACTAGAAAAACAAATCCTCTCAAATATACATACACACATTGTGACTTTTGTATTATTCAGACTGAAACTATCAAGGTATTTGGACTGATAATAGATCCAAAATTACATTCTCTTCAACATGTTGATTGCATATTTTTTTAATCAATTAAATTGTCATCTTTCAAACCATACCATTTTCTTTCTCTACACTTGATTACTTGCTGCTGTTGTACTTTTACGCAACTAGACACAGCCAGAAAATGCTTCAGTTGCTTGGAATTCAATTACATCTACTTACACTGAAAAGTTAGAATGCATCCAGCAGAAATATGTAGCCTTGTGCCAAAACCATTTATTTTTCCATAAAAATTTTAATTTTGATGGCTCACTTCAACATCTAAAGCTTTACACCCTTCTTTATTAACATTTATACTGGTTTAAAAAATCGTCCATCCCTATTTGACAACACTTGACTCTCAGTTCATGTTTGTAGTGTTAGAGAACCTATATTTCCTGTTACACACAAAAATTGTCATTTGGCTAGATAAAGAAAAGCAGCTAACTTAGTTACAGAGACTTAGACAAACTTAGAAAGCCCATTAATGTTTTAGAACATTTTTATGTTCACTGACTGTAAGTTCTTACAAAATGTTGGATCTTGTTTCAGTACTAGAATTTTATTTGAAATGTATGTATCTGAGCACAGTGCTGAGTCAGTACTCACACTTAGCTTTGTCTGTGTTTTTTGTCTCGTTTGTATAATTGTGTTGCACCCATGTATTTGTGTATTTATATAATCATGCTGGTTCTTTAACAGGTTCCAAGCTATCAACCTTACAAGTTAATAAACTGCATTTAATTGACCCGAACAGCCATAAAACTGCAAGAGTACCTGGCACAAGCCTTGATTTATTCCAAGTGTCATCCTTTGCAGCTTGAATCAACTGTGTGTGATATGAACCATATTCTCCACATACAACCTCCATTACTGGAAACCAAAAATTAATCTTCTGTAGCATAAATGTTTTCTGGCAAGGAAAGCAGTTCTGTTTTCTGCCAACAGACAAAGTACGCTGCTTCTGGCAGCGTAAAATAACCACCACATTAACAACAATATAAAATATGGTATGCAAATTTAATTAACTCATGACTGCTGTCTTCCAGGGATGTGAACTTCTTGTTAACAACAGGATGGAGGAACCTGCTACCTCCATCTACAGGACATATTATTTCATCCTTTGACAGATATAGTATGGTCCTCAAAAATGCTGATAACAAACTGTCAGAATGCATGGCATCATATCTCAGTAGGCAGCAAATTTTTACACTAATCACAGTCAGATCCTTAAATATTACTTACCAAAATCAGCTGGATTATGATATATGGGGCACTCTAATCCCAACTGCCTGAGATATGGCAATATGTTGTAACTAGTACCTCGATACACACACTGGCCATCACATAAGATGTATACATGATCAAGCAAGCTCATAATGAAAGTGCATGGCTGATGAATTGTGCACACAATAGTGCATCCAGCTTTTGCCAGGGTTTTCAATACTCTCGCACATTGCAAGGATGAAACACTATCTAAACCCCTGTTAACAAAACACAAAGTATAGTCAGTTGCAGGAGAATATAAGCCACTGGTTTCAAAATATACTGTAACCACAAATTGTCATATTAAAATGATGTAATGATAACAGACATTTAATATGAAACTAGGGTTTTCTGTCCATAGAGACTATAATTTATAAATTTTTGATACACACAGCTGTCCATAATTCCCACTAGCATGTTTCTTTAAAGGATGGGCATAAGTGATTCTTTCTGCATGCAGACCTTAAACAATCTGCAAAGCTGTGAGAACACTAAGCGAATGTGAACTGATTATCTTGACCACACTAATGATTAGGAACAGACATGACCACAAGCAATGCTCCCTCTGTGCAACACAAATCATTACTTCCCAAACATCTGCATTTCTCATGCAATCTTCCATGTTGTGCTCAGAACTTACAATACAACTATTTCATTTAAACTATTTAGTACGATATTGATATTCTCTCTAATACATTATACTTACGTGGTTGGTTCATCCAAAAACATGACTGATGGATTACTGACCAATTCAAGAGCAATGGAGAGTCGTTTCCTTTGCCCTCCTGACAGTTTCTTACATCGTGTATCTTTACAGATACTTAAACTCATCATGTCCAATATGTCCTCTATCTGCGAATGGAATTAAGTTAGTTCATGGATTTAAATATGTTCTGCTTAAAAAACTAACAACATGATATATGAAAATATGTGTTGGGATCCAAAATATTTGTTACATGACTTTAACTTATGGCCTAAACATAAAAATAATACTTAATATACTCATAATTTTATTGTGATTTATTAAAATGATAGCTAGATACATTAGGTGCATAAACCAGAAGTTTTGAATTTCACATTTATCTCTTTGGCACTTTCATAAAACACACAAAAAAAATGTATAACAAGTCAAACAAAACTAAAATTGACAATTGGCATAGAAAAGGTCAATCGTACACACATTCATGCTGCAAAACTACAGTAGAATACCAGTATAACGAAATTTTGGGGACCTCAGAAATTAATTTGTTACAGTGAAATTTTGTTATACTGAAATAAGTCAATTCTCAAGAACTCACCTGTTGTTATATCCGTTGCAGGATCTACATTACTTCAACATGAATTTACAGATAAAAAAGCTTAATATTTATTAGAT
>Ga0131853_10019578_pt1 | contig 12314 bp, 4 predicted proteins | sample TergutLab28metaG_FD_92764 | JGI IMG/M metagenome (GOLD analysis project Ga0131853, IMG submission 92764) | Labiotermes labralis P1 segment gut microbial communities from Petit-Saut dam, French Guiana - Lab288 P1 (version 2) (version 2) | ecosystem: Host-associated > Arthropoda: Insects >...
CATAGAAGCAGGCAGCAAACTGTTGGTGACACCTGTTGACACGATAGTCATCCTGCAACACGCAGACGATAATGCTGCTACTGAAAATACCACTTCTAAAAACATCATCTGTGAAGTTGACCAGCTAGGCATGGTTACATTGCCAAAAGAAATAAGGCAAACACTTGGCTGGAAAGAGAATGATGAGGTTGCCCTCTATCAATCGGACAATATTATCATTTTAAAATCGGCATAGGACATAAAAGTGAGTAGATTCACGCCAATGGTTTTAAAAATTTTCTTCGGACAAAGTTGAATGACCGTGTCATAAAGCCAAAAACGCGAAAATGGTGTAGACTATGTCCAAGTTAAGAGGCATCACCTTTACAAGACTGCATTAACCGTCCCTAGCGATAAATGGTCGCCCCATCCCTACGCATATACGGCACTGCTGCCAGATATTGTACTCGGTTATTTCCTTGAGGCTTACCCTTTGCTTCTTTTTTGAGGCAAAACGGATGGATATGTAAAATTACTGTTAGGACTAGGCTTGTGCCGTATGAAACATGCGCGCAACGGTACTTGTCGGTTTGCTGTTTTCAGTAGTTGGTCATGGTCTATCCAAACCAGAAGGGCTGCTTTACCTAAACATTCACGATATGGGGAATCCATGGCGGATGCGCCACCTGTACAGACATATTTGTGAATGGCAGAAACCAAATGCAAGACGGTGGATGCAAGTGGTAAAGTAGCCAATCTGGAATGTTTCATCAAGTTTTATTTGCCAATTTTATTTGTATTCATATTCTGTACACTTTGCGTGGGGTTTTAAGACCTTATGCAAGGTGTTTTTTTATTTTTTGAAATTACAAACTTGCCCCAGCCTTTACATAAATAGACTACCGCGCAGGTTTTAACTCACGCCCTGCACTTAGTACCGAAGCATGGGCGGGGCAGCGTGGTTTTTTCCGCGTACGCAGGCGTCCAGATAGATTCACACGGCGGGAGAACGCCATTTTTCCGTGTGATAACACGGAGAAAAATGGCTTTCTCCCCCCTGTGAAGCTATCTGGACATCAGCCGGAGTAGCGGAAAAACCCACGCTGCCCCGCCCATGCGACAATCCTCTCATCTAAAACCATGAGGTAAATACTCTACTTTAACAGTCATGCCCAAACCCGCCGCTAAACGCATCAACGTTTTTAACGAAGGATTTGCCCTGCCGCGCTCTATTCTGCTGATATCGCACTGGGCTACGCCTGTTTTTTCAGATAACTGCATTTGCGTTAGCCCCAAAGATTTTCGCGTTTCAGATAGCGCATGTGCTTTTGCAATGTCTGCATGGCTAATAGGTAGCATTTTAAAACTCCTTGTTCTGCTTTTTAATTATTTACGCTTGCGTTTTGCTTCTGTTGCTGTTTCATGCTTGATTAATATCAACGACGCAATGGCGATGACCATTGCCAGCCCCATCATGAGTGTGAGACATTCACTGAAGTTAACCAATCCTGTTTGTGGCAACAAGGCAAGACTAGCGGCCGGATTAAACGCGCCCAGCGGAACTTCCGGGTCGAAAATCCACATGCCCTCGTCATCGTCCCAGTGCCACGCACCAAGAGGTACTCCAAGCTCGTCAAGTTCTAGCCATATGTCACCATATTGAACCAGTGTGTGATCCGGCCATGTTGGGTCGGGCGCAACGTCGGGGTCTGTGCCGCCGCCATTGGGGAAATAGGATGGTGTCTCTGCGTCTATGTCGGGGGGCTGTGGCGTGTTGGGTATGGTTGAGTCTGTTGGTGGTGTAGTGTCCGTTGGCGTACCAGTGGGTGTGTCCGTTGGAGGCTGCGGCGTATTTGGGTCGGTTGGTTCTGTTGGGTCAACGATGTCTTCGTCGTCAGTGGTGTCGGTGGTATCAGTGGCATCGTCAGTTGGAGGTTCTGTGGGTGGCTCTGTTGAAGTAGTTGGGTTTGTTGTTGGTGGTGATGTAGATTCTTCTGTTGAGTTATCTGGTGTTGTAGATGTTGTTGGGTCGGTTGATGTTGGGTTGCTTGGATTTGACGGATTTGTTGATGTCGTTGGGTTTGTTGGCTCGGTTGGGTCGGATGGGCTTGTCGGCTCAAGCGGGTCTGTTGAGTTAGTCGGCTCGTTTGGATCTGTTGTGTTGGTTGGATTTGATGGGTTTGTTGTGTTGGTTGGATTGCTTGGCTCTGTTGGGTCAGTCACGTTGGTTGGGTCTGATGGCTCGGTCGGGTCGGTTGGATCCGTCACGTTGGTTGGATTAGTTGGCGCTGTCGGGTTGCTTGGGTTTGACGGATTTGTTGGATTTGACGGATTCTCGCCAACCACTACATTTTCATCATCGTTATCGACGCTTGGGCGTGTGGTCGGGTCGTTTGGATCGGTTGGCGGCCCATAAAGCGTAACCACGTTTGGCACATTTTGACCTGCCGCCGCCGACAATACTTCCAGCCTGTAGGTTATTACGGTATTGCCCGGTGGAAGAACTCCAAGATGTACACCAAGATATACTCTTAGAACACCATTGGCATAAGTGGACATGACGTCATGTATGCGTACACCATTGGCATATACACTGACACTGCCGGGCACAAAGCGTAAATGCGCAGGATTCCAAGTGTCCACTGCAACATAGTTATTTATCCCCATCGGATTGGGGTTGGTGACGGTAAGCGTGTAGGTGACTTCATCGCCTACAGACACGGATGATAAATTGGCTGTTTTTGTAATCGTTGGATTAAGATAACCATCAGGAAATACATGCACATGGTCGTCGTCAACAGGGGGGCGTTCTGGTTCGCCAGGCTTTATTGGTGGGCCATAGAGTACCGCGTCGTTTCTTATCATACCTGATACCAATGCCGCAGGCAGCATTTCCAGCCTATAGGTTATGACTGTGTTACCAGGCGAAAGTGTTGCCAAATGGATGGTTAAAACGCCGTTTGCAATGGTGTAGACACTTGCATCTACACTGTCGCCGTTTATATACACACTGTTTGGCACAAAACGCAAGAGGTTGGCATTCCACCTGTCAACCACTTGATGGTCTTCGAGGTTAACAGAATTAGGGTTGTTTATCGTCAGGGTGAAGGTTGCCGCTTCGCCAACAGGTACAGCGGCTTGGTCTACCGTTTTTACAATGGTTGGCGGAAGGTGTATTCCTGCTGGCGGGACAACTATCATTTCATCGTCATTGTCCACTTCAACAGGGCTGCCTGGCGTTGACGCATCATATAAATGCGCAGTGTTTATGACATTTTGGTCGAACGCGCCTGCCTGCAATACAACACGATAGGTAATGGTGGTTGTACCCACTGGCAACACAGGGAAATCAACGGTGATTGCCCCGCCGCCAAGGTTGACATTGTAGCCCGTTGCGCCACTGACAGCTACCAAACTAATTTGGCTGGCTGGCGGCAAACGGTCTATCACACGGAAGTTGTGCAGTGCAAACGGATTGGGGTTGTGCACTTCAATCGTGTAGTAAACGGTATCACCAACGCTGAAAATGCTATCATTTGCAGATTTCATTATGGTTGGCGTGTGTGAATTTGGCACGGTTACGATTTCATCGTCATAGTCCATTTCGTTGCCATCGCTGTCGTATATAACGGCACGGTTTGGTATATCTCTACCGATTGCTTCAAAACGCACTGCTGCGTCAAATTCAATGGTTGCCGATTCGCCAGCCCCTAAAGCATGGAAAAGTACTACCAGTTCGCCAGAGGGCTCTACAAAAATTGGACTGGCAGAACTGCCGCCTGAAACAGTCACCGTGTTTGCGCCGCCAAAGTCAATATATTGCAGCGGCAGGATATCAACCACACGGAAGTTGGTTGCGGTTGACGTGCCTGTATTGGTCACTGTAATCATATAGGTAAATGTCTCACCAAAGTGTACAATGTCCTGTGATGCCGCTTTTTGTATTTCAAGCTGCAATGGCTCCGGTACATGCAATATGTTTCTCTCATTTGTTGTAACAACGATATCTGCTTCCCTGTGAATTTCCGCGTTGGGGAATCCTGTGTGGGGGTCACGCAGTGCGGTTTGCAATCTTGCTACATCCGACTCGGCAGGACTGCCAGCAAATACAAAGAACGTATACTGACCGCCGTCGGTTGGCAGCATATACCCTGACGGGGCATGGGTTTCCACAAGCATGTATAAGAAGTTAAAGTTGCTATTGACTACTTGATGGTTAAAAATAGTCCTTCCATCTATGCCTGTTGTATTAGAAATATTGGCAGGGAAGAAGTTAAGCCCCCCAATGATGCGCGGGCTGCCGCTTAGTCCACCGGGTGGGTTGCCTGGTTGGCCGATGTTGTGCACATAAAGGGCAAACCTGGCACCGCTTAAACTGTCGCCTGTGGTTTCATCATTTTTTTGCAGGGTCATTGTTCCACGGTTGGCAACAGCACCGGCACCTGTGGCCACAGTGAAATTGTTTACAGATGAAGCATAACGCATAATACCTGTCAGATATATTTCGTTGCTTAAATCCGGATTTGGCGCATCTGCCGGGGCAGTGACGATGACTTGATAGGTTAGCCTCACCGGCGTTTCGTTGGGTACTTCAACCTCAAATTGATGGCGGCTGAGTACATTCACACTCCATAGCCCGCCGGGGATTGGGTTTATAGGTTGGTCACGCCAGATGCCGTTCCAATTTCCGTTTACCCTGTCTTGTGTTTGAATGGTTAAGGTTTGGAATTGGAAGGCCAAATTTTCACTCATTGTGTCTCTGGCGGCAAATTGCGTGATATTAGAACCTACCGGACCCAGTTTTTCGCCGTGTTGATTGATTACAATTTCTACATCCAGTTGATTGCTGCTGCCTACGCGTATCATATTTTTGCGCAAGTGGTTTCGGATATAGTTTACAGAAGTGCTGACTGGGAACCTGGCGGTGTGTCCGTCGATACCACGGTAGTTGGTTACGGCACTAATAGTATGGTCGAATGTTGTATCTTCGGTTATTTCTGCGGGGTTTATGACTCTGGTGGAGAAATGAAGAAACAGATACGCACCAGCAGCAGTCGACGCATTTGACTGTAGATGTGTGTTGACTAAATACGGCTCTCGCGCCCCTACATTTATTGCCTGTGATTCAATATAAAAATTTGCATTGCTTGCCCATCTCAAGCCTAGGTGATGGAAATTATTAAGATTGATGCGGAAAAAGCCATTGGTAGCATATAACGCATTATCATTGTGCCTTGCATTGGGGCCATGCACAGGTCCTGACCCGATATACGGCCCAAAAAATCCCCATTGTTCGTGTGGGAAACTAGGAGCTTCTCTTTCAATAAACATCGAATACGGCACGAGTTCTTTTCTGGGGTCAAATACTTCTTCTAATATCGCGTCGTTGTTGATATCTCCCCATATTCGGCTTCGGGGGTTCTGTAACCTAAACACATTGATGTCAACAACGTGATGGAACACGTTTGGGTCATGGGCGTCTCGTGTGACCCTTCTGTATACCAGCCAATTGACAGGGGCACCATGTGTTTGCCCAAATGTCCCGCCTTGTCTAGCCAGTTGAGCAACTGACCTTAATTGTGAGGGAGTGTTTGCGCGCAGCAGTGCTTCTACAGGAGTACCACCCGCTGTCGGTGTATTTAAAGGCATTGTATAGTTCAAAGTTACCACTTTAGGTTCAGTAAACTGCCATACAGAGTCTGCTGTACTAGTACCATTGGCTGTGCCAAATAGCATAACCCAAAGACCATTACTCATTTGCATAAAGCTATATTCAAAGACTTCACCATCCGGTAGCGGTGGATAAATAGACACTTGCGGATTAAAATCTAAAATGCTCCTGCTTACCCTGTTATTTAATGTACCAACACCCGCATTGGTTGTATTTGGTGCAAACCCTTTTTCAGTACGCATCCAAAAATTGTGGCCTAAATTGTGTGCAGGCACATGGATGGTCGTCGTGTAATTTATGACATACTCTCCGCTAGCCAATTGCATAATGCCGCTATTTCTGTTGTGTGACATGTGCGGAAGCGGATGCGTTCCTACAATCACCGACGCATAGGCATGGTAATCCACACCGTTATAGCGGTGATAAATGCCATTGCGAAGGGATGGCGTTGCAATACCGAAACGGATGCCAACATAGGTATTATAAATGAAACGCACACGATAAATATCTTCGCCATCATCTGGGACTAAAAATGTGAACGTATTGTCGTCAACTCTTTCAAAGCGCGTTGGGAAATCTGCGGCAGTAAATGTTCCAATTAAATCATTGGTCGGGTGGAAGGATACGTTATCCTGTATAGCACCTACGCTGCCTGTACCCACTCTGGAAGACGGGCGGCGAAACATCTGTATTTCAATTTCGGTTAGGTCGGTCGGAAGTTCTACCCGATATTCGCTATGGTCAAGAAAATCTTCTAACAACTCGCCGTTTAGCACCTGTCTGCCATTGCCTACCGTTGCTGTCCATCTGACGGTGCGTTCCGCATGATTCCATCCACCAGCTTTGGTGATGTAGGTTGGCAATGTTCTAAACGCGCGCACATTTGCGTCGTCGCTGACTGTATTGGGCGCGTTGCTGGAAATGGTCACATCACTGTTGATAAAAAAGTGCATGGAAAGCGGCGCAAAATTGTAGCGATGCCGCAAGTCTGGGTTGTTTTCTATCAGTTTTAAGATGTCTACATAGTATACAATGCGCAATGTGTCGCCCGGACGCACGACAAAGCCATCAAAATCATATGAAAAAGATTGAAGCACTTGATTTGCGCCATGTGCATAGGTGACAGTGCCTGTATTGGGTGTATCACCCACAATTGAATAACGGAAATTTGTAATGGCAGAGTTGTTGGCGGGGTTTATAATCGGATGCTGTGCGCCGGAAACATTGCCTGCAAAACGCGACAAATGCATATTATCAATGGTCATTTCAAGGTTTTGCAAAGGGATACTGCTGAGTGCGCGTATGTCAATTGTCACTTCAAATCTATCTTGGGCGCGATTCCATATTGTATTTTTGTGCACCAATGGTTCTGGCGGGTCGGAAATGACGACTCTATTGCCCATTCCAAAGTATATTTCGCCACCGGGTACAAATTCTACTACCGACCGAATGGTAATGTAAAAACTGGCGTTGAGATAGTAGTCGATAAAGTTTATTGGTCTGTCAAAAACATCAAAGATATATTGCCCATGGATATCTACATTGCGGAAACGGACTTCTAGCCTGCCATCTATAAATAAATTGTAATGGCCAATGGTGACATTATATTCGTTTAAAATGGGTACGTTGGTCAGCGCGTTTGCAATGTTAGCCCCCGCTGGCCATTGGAAGACCATGACACCATCGCTGTTTTTTGCAAATTGCAAACCAGCATAGTCCTCGGCAAAGTCTACACGGAAATTGAGGCTGTCACCGATATTTATATCGCTTACCGGTTGCCCATTGGTATCGGTTACAGTCACATTGGTTACAAAGTTGGATAAATCGTAGGATGTTTGCCCCATAAACGGCTGCGCAATGTCGCGTGGCAGAGGAAGGGCAGTGTTGAGGAGGATATCTGTTGGATATTCTTCGGTTGGGTAGTCTTCTGTCGGGTACTCTTCCGTTGGATATTCCTCGGTTGGGTAGTCTTCTGTTGGATGTTCTTCTGTTGGGTACTCCTCGGAGGGGTAATCTTCTGTCGGGTATTCTTCTGTTGGGTATTCCTCGGTCGGATACTCTTCTGTTGGGTAGTCTTCTGGCTCTTCTAACGCCCCAGATTCATCTGTATCGGGTGTTTCGGTTGTCGAATCACCTGTGGATCTATCATGCACTAAGTCTTCTTCTGTGGTTTCATCGGAAGGTTGCGTTGTGTAGTCGCTTGGTTTTGTTGGGTGTTCATCAAGCCCTACTGCTTCATAGTCGATTGATTCTTGGACTTCGTGATAAGACGGGTATTCGCCATATGCTACACTTGGTGATTCTTCTGTATCTTCATATTCGTTCGGATACAAATCTTGCAAATACATTTCTGATGTTTGCGCAGTTTCAATCGCATACACATCGTCTGGCCCGTATGGCTCGTTGGCAAAAAGTCCATCGAAACGGATTGCACCAAAAGTCAAAATAAATGCCATCGCTAAGGCAACGACTCTGGACAGTGTCTTGTTGTGTTTTACTGCCATTTTAATTCCTCCCCCAATATTTACATGTTTTATGTGTGAACCATATGACAAAATGCCGTTGTTTATCTGTTTTTGGCATATTGATTCATTTGTGACGTCACTTAACCACTTATATTTCATAAACTATTTATCCTGTAATAACTATAATGCCTAAGCACAATAAAATCAACCTCAAAATATGTAAGATGCAAAAATTGACGGTAAGATGCAAAAAACCTGGGCATGTTTTCCAAAATGCCCAGGCTTTACAGAGATATTTATTTTTTAATTTTGCCTACCTCCGTCCACGCTCATCAAAATCTGCATGGATATTAATATTGCTGCGGCCTTTGTTTGGGTCTTTAAGCAATACCCTGGCAAGAAGCCCTGCGCCACCGGCAATGGCAATAAAAGTAAGTATAAATTCAAATAAACTCACCCTTGCCACTTGAAATCTAACACTCATTACAATGCTGGCGACAACAATGACCACGCCAACAACAGATAAAAGCTTAGCACCAAACGATCGAGTGTCAAAAAATAACCACATAATACCAGCAATAAGCGGTACAAGCGTTAATCCACTGGGGACAGTCGTACCCCCAACACGAAACCCTGCACCCCAAAGGCTGGAAACCTGCACCATAGACGTAAGCCAAAACAATCCCGCCGCAAGCATAGCCAACCCAACAAAAAATGTGACCAAAGAATTTTTCATAAATATCCCTCTCTTCTTTGGATACATACTAATTTAATGCAGGTGCAAAGTCAACGAAAGAATCGTTTATTCCGCTTTTGACAGTTCTAGTTTCATTGTCATCCCCATGCCCGTAGCCAGGCGTTGCAAGGTCTTTACCGACGGGTTTGCCATGCCATTTTCTATGCGGCTGATGTCGCATTGGGCTATCCCTGTTTTTTGGCTTAACTGCACTTGCGTTATCCCTGATTCTTTGCGGGTTTTACATATCGTTTGAAATATGCTGGCGTGGGGTTCGCGGAGGATTGGGTTCGGTTTCTTCATTATATATTCTCCTTCATATGATATTTTTTAAATTTAAGGGGATAGCCGATGCCATCCCCTTTTTTACAAATAATCTTACTTTACTTTATTGCGTTGGCGCTTAATCATAACAAATGCTGCCGTGGCTATAATCAGTGCCAGTGCAATAAGCATTGCGAACATACCTGTGTTGCTTTCTATGCCTGTTTGTGGCATGGCTGATGCCGCGCCCAGTACTGCGCCGGCACCCACCGCCGCAAACGCGCCCAGTGGTACATTTTCATCGAATATCCACATTTCGGATTCTTCGTCCCAGTTCCATGCGCCTAGTGGTACGCCTGCGTCGTCAAGTTCTATCCACATGTCGCCGTATTGAATCATGTTGTCGGTGGCGGTGAGTGGAAGTGGTGCGGATTCTGTTGCGATTTCGCTTACAGGTGCTTCGGCTTCCACTACTGAAGTGGTTGGAGTTGTTGGGGCTGGTGATTCTGGCAACGTGGTTTCTGGGGTGGGGTCTTCGTCTGCGTCGTCGCCTTCGGTTTCACCTTGGTTGTTGGTGTCGTTGTTAGTGGTGTCACCGCCAACATTTGTGTCATTGTTGTTGTCGTTTTCAACATCGTTGTTGTCACCGCCTGATTCAGAGCCACCGCCACCTGTTGGTGGTAAGTTATTGTCTGGTTCTTCGGTAGGTTCGTCTGATGGCCCGTCGGTAGGTGGAATGCTTGGTGCGACTACATTCACCGCAATAACGTTTGACATTATGCTGTACGATGGATTCATTGTGGCGGTTACCATGACCTGGAATTCATGCGTTCCTACTGCAAGGTCTGTTGGTATATACATTCTTGCGGATGTTGCGCCTGCAACTGCTGTGTCGTTGCCATACCATTGGTAGGTGATGACTGCGCCTTCGGTTGCGGCGGCTTCTATTTCTAAATAGCCGCTTATTGCACCTTGGGTTACTGTTATCATACCGTTTACAATGCTTAGGCTTGTGTCCGCAACAGGTTGTAGTGTGATTTCAAGCCCTAGTGTTTCATCAAATTCTGGGGCCTCAATGACTATCACCGCAACCTCTGTTAAAGCTGTATTGCCGCTAGAGTCTGCCGCATTGATATACACTGCGTACTGACGCTCGCCCACCGCGTTTTCCCAGTCAATGTTATAGAACGTGTGGCTGCCGGCAAATTCTACCGTGTAGTTTGTCAAATAGCCGTCAAACGTATCATGCACGGTGATGCCGAATGCATCAATGATAGCTTCCATGCTAGCAGGTGGGGTGTCGGTGCCAAATTCCAGCACAGGGTTTTCAACGGTGATTACTGGCGCAATACTGTCAACAATGTGTACTAACACCGTCGCACTATAAGACTGACCTGTTGCATACCAATTGCCTTCAACCGTTACCACAAATGGCGTGTCGTGGGTCAGGCCGTCGAAGTCTACATTGTGGAAATTTGGTGACATTAGCGCAGGTGCAGGGATTGCCCCTGCCGCGTCAAGGTTTACCGCATCTACTTGAAATAGTGCGATAAAGTCTTCCCAAGTTAATGTGTTGTAATCCGTTGCTGGGAACCTGCTGTTGACCTCTAAAGAAACTTCGGTTGCCGTAGCACCGTTGTAGAGTAGCTCAAACGCGTATGCGTGTTGTCTGTAGTACAGGTTGATTTCCACTGCGGCATCACCCATTGCGGCAATAATGCGTGCGTCGGAAGCATCTGCATAGAAGTTATGGTTTGCAATGTTTATAGTGTCTGCCTCAAAAGCATCACCATAGTACATTGTAAATACTTCATATGCGTATTCCACTGCACTTGCGGAAGCTGCGTTCCATGCGAAGATGTTGTGGCGCACGGTGACTTCGTGCTGGTTGATTTGCCATACCGCATACAATGTTACGTTTGCATCCAGCATTGCAAATGTTTCACCTTCTACAAATTCTGCGATGGTTGCGTTGTTGTCGGTTGACCAGCCTAGGAAGGTATGACCTGTTCTATCTAGGGTGTTGTAACCTAGTACGGTTACTGTTTCACCTGGTAGATAGTCATCTCCACCTGCTGGAGTATCGCCGCTTAGGTTGCCTAGTATACCGCCGTTCGCGTTGTAGATTACCGCAAAACGCTCTAAGCGATTCCAGTTGGCTGTTAACTCTAGGTTGTTGTGCAGCTGGTGGTCATCGCCTGATGCAAAATCATTATCATCTGCGTCCGTCCAGACTGTAAATTCATAACCACGGCGCGTGATGCCTACATCGGGGATGGATACCACTGTACCATAATCTACTGTGATTGCGGCAGGTAGGCTTCCACTGATGAATTCTGCTGTTTCATGATTCGCAAACGTGATTGTACGGTCTTGAATCTGCCATTGGGCATAGATATTTGTGGTTTCTGTCACTACTGTTGATGAGGTGAACGCTGTGCCACTGGTTCTGGCATCAAACCAGCCTAGGGAGTCATGACCTGAACGGGTTAGCTCTGCTGGCATGATTGCATCTAGTGATGCGCCGTAAAGTACTGTCACTGACGTTGCTTGGGTGTTATCGTCTGTGTCATGATTGCGAATGAATGTTACTTCGCGGGTTTGGCGTTCCCATACTGCATATAGTGTTACGTCATATGCTGGCATATTGAATGTATCATCTGCTACATACGTTGCTGTTATTGCATTTGCGTTGCGTGACCAGCCTAGTAAAGTGTGACCTGTTCTGGTTAAGCTGTTTTCATTCACGGGGACTGTTACAACGTTGGTGTAGTTTCGACCTGTGATAGCGTTGGGTACCGCGCCACCGATTGTGCCTAAATTGCTGCCTTGCAGGTTCAGGTCAAATGTTATCGCATAGTTGATGGGTGTCCATACTGCGTATAAGTTTACGCCACCTACTACCATGGTTATGCTGGTGACTACATCTGACGCCGTTGCTGTTGGGGATGTTGCCCAGCCTGCGAATGTGTGACCTACTCGGCTTGGCATCGCGGTTATATTGTGTGATTGATTAAATACAACAGAAACTGTTGAAGGGGATGGCATTCCACTGATTGCCCCTGCGCCTGCACCGCCTGTGATGTTGGCGTTGTAGGTTACGTTGTAGCTGTTGATGTTCCATACTGCGGTCAGGGTCATGTTGTCGGTTAGGGATAGTACCGCATCTTCCGCAACTGGGTTGCCGTCTGCGTCTGTC
>Ga0131853_10019580_pt1 | contig 12314 bp, 8 predicted proteins | sample TergutLab28metaG_FD_92764 | JGI IMG/M metagenome (GOLD analysis project Ga0131853, IMG submission 92764) | Labiotermes labralis P1 segment gut microbial communities from Petit-Saut dam, French Guiana - Lab288 P1 (version 2) (version 2) | ecosystem: Host-associated > Arthropoda: Insects >...
AGCGTTGGACTTCACGTTGTTGGAGACGACCGCGACGACCTGGTCGAGCGCGAACGGGTAGAGACCGAGGTTGGACTGGTCCTTCGGGCCCGAGGTGCGCGCGAAGGCGACGTTGGTCGTGGTGACGCCAGACTTGTCGAGCAGGTTCGCGCCGTCACCGGAGGTGCCGGCACCGATCGGGCCCAGCGCCTTGCCGCCCTGGGTGAACGGGTAGCTCGCGCCCGTCGGGTAGGTGCACGAGGTCTGGATGGTCGACCCCGGGGTGACGGTCTTGCCGTCCGCCTGCGTCTTGCCGGGCTCGTAGCACGCCGAGAGCGACGCCATCGGAGCCGTGGGGTTGGTCGCGTTGTACGCCTGGGCGAGGGCGCCGTCCACGAACTGGATCGTGTCGGAGCCGGCGCCGATGATGGCGCCTGCCGGCAGGTCGGTCCCGTCGGCGTACCCGCTGTTGGACAGCTGATACCACGAGTCCTCACCGGCCGCGTTGGCGGGAGCCAGCGCGGTGAAGGCCAGGCCGGCGGTGGCCACCGCGGCCACACCCAGCTTGACGCTGATCTTGCGAACGGACATCAGTTGCTCCCTGATTTCGTTTCTTCTTCTAGTTGCTCGATGTGGGTTCACATCAAGTTCGGTAGCAGTCGCATGACCTGATCGGTCACGGACCACGCGAGGGCGACGGCGACGGGGGTCGCGACGAGCCACACCAGCGCCGCCGGGAAGCGGCGCCGGGCGATGCTCACCGCCAGGACGAGCGCCGCGAGGCCGGCGAGCAGCAGCACGAGCATCGGCAGCGCGCCGCTGTCGCGCGCCATGATCCCCTCGGAGGTGGGCACGGCCGCGGCTACGGCGCCGTCGGGCAGAGCATTCTTCGTGTCGGCGTCGACGTAGATCGCGGACTGGGGCCGCAGCGCCGAGAGGAAGCCGCTGCTCTGCGCGCTGGCCAGCACGAGGCGTCCCGCCGTCGCGCCGGTCGGCTGGGCGGGGATCGGGTCACCGGCACGGCGTACGTCGACGACGGTGTACGTCGTGCGGCCCTGCGCGTTCAGCACGGAGATCGTGTCGCCGGGGTGGAGCCGGTCGAGGTCGCGGAAGGGCGCTCCGTAGGTGCTGCCCCGGCCGAGCACCGCCGAGTCGCCGACCTCGCCCGGCAGCGGGGTGTCGCGCAGGTGCCCGGGTCCGGCGGTCAGGTCACCCGAGGCGGTGCCGTCGACGACGACCTGCTCGAGAGAGAGCGCGGGGATGGTCAGCAGCGCCACCGGCGAGCCCGGCTGGATCGGGTTGCCGTCGTAGTCCAGCTCCCCCGTCGGCGCCGTCGCCTCGGCGAGCTCGGAGCGGTACTGGCTGTAGAGCAGGTGCTGGCTGCGCTCCTCGGAGAGGCCGCCGAGCACCAGCATCTGCACGAGCATCCAGCCGCAGACCAGGGCGATCACGACACCGGCCGAGGAGAGGATCGAGACCGTCTCGCTGGTGTCTCCGGGCTTCTCGCGTGCCGGTCGCGTGGGTCGGGTACGACGCCGCGTCTCCTCGCGCTCCATCGTGCCGCTGGTCATCGCAGCCCCCGCATCCGCAGCCAGAGCCGGCCGACCGCCGTGGCCAGTCCGGCCACGATGCCCAGCCCGAGCAGCAGCGGCATCAGCGATCCGCCGACGCCCGAGGTCACCGCCGCGGTGGTCGCGACCGTCGCGGTCGTCGTCGTGGGCGAGGCGCTCTGCGTGGGGGCGGCGCTCGTCGAGCTCGTCGGCGGGGTGCCGCCGCCCGGCACCGGCGGGATGGCGTTCGAGCCCGTCGTCGTCCCCGGCTGCTGTCCGCCGGTCGGGCCGGTCGGCGTGGACGGGCCGGTGCCGGTCGGCGTCGAGGAGGAGTCCTTCTGCGCGGCGACCAGGCGAGCGACGTACTGCGCCTGGTCGTAGAGCCCCTTGGTCACGCCGCTGTCGGTGATCGGCAGGTAGCCGTCGGGCAGCTGCCCGTTGCCGCGGCCCTCGACCTGCCCCTCGGTCGAGGAGACCCGCATGAACTGCGCGACCTGCTGGGCGGCGGTGGGATCGAGCCCCGACGTCTTCGCGGCCGTGTAGAGCACGCTGGTGCCCGGGTAGGCGGCGGCCGATCGGCTCATGCCGGCGGCGGTCAGGTCGTAGGGCGTGGTCCTCCCGGTCGGCTTGGCCGTCCCCAGGGCCGCCTTCAGCCCGGCGTCGTCGGGCGAGGCGAAGTGGCCGGTCCGGCTCTGCAGGTCGGCCACCGTGAGGCCGTACCGGGCGGCGTCGCCCAGGTCGACGACGCCGAGCATGAAGCGCGAGCCGATGCCCTGCTGCGCGACCCGCGAGACCTCGTACTGCAGGTCGGTAGTGCTCCACAGGCACAGCGTCTGCATCTCGGGCCAGGCGTACAGCATCGCCTCGGAGACCAGCCAGAGGCTGCCGAGCGGGTTGGCGATGTTCTGCAGGTAGGGCTCGTGGACGGCGTTCAGGCAGGCGCTGCCGGTGTCCTTGGGGTACCAGGAGTCCTTCAGCGGCCACTGGCTGACCGGCAGCCTGATCCCCTTGTACGCCGGGTTCACCCTCATCGTGACGCCGTTGGCCTCGTGGTCGACGTGCCCGTCGATGAAGGCCATCGCCTGCTTGTTGGCGGCGATGTAGGACGTCAGGTCGTGCATCACGTCGGAGTTGTCGTTGAGCGCGAGCAGCGTGGAGGCCGCGTCGCTGGCACGCAGGCCGACCAGGCCCGGGTTGAGCGCCTCGAACTCCGGGTCGACGGTGATGGAGTACGGGTTGTCGCTCAGCCCCGGCCTCGCGGCGCCCAGCGTGTCACCGGGATAGGACTCGGTGAGCAGCTTGGCGAGCAGCAGCGGGGTCAGCTTGAGCGAGGTCTCCTGGATGCCCTGCGGCGTGTCGATGTCGAAGGCGATGCCCCAGCCGGTCACCGCCGTCGGGGCATACCCCACGTCGGCGTCGCCGGGGCGGCGCTGCGCGGTCACCGCCGCGTCGGCGACGCCGGTCTGCATCAGGTTGAAGTTCTGCAGGTCGGTGGTCCCGCTGTCGTTGTACTTCCAGTTGAAGCGGCTCTTGTTCAGGCAGTACGCCGGCGTCCACTGCAGCGCCGCCTGGCTCAGCAGCTCCGAGCCGTAGAACGGCACCGGCGCGGTGGAGGCCGTCAGCGTGCAGTAGGACGGCGGGGGCGCGAACTGCAGCGGGAACACGAACCGGTTGCGCCAGTTCGACGGGGACCACCACAGCTTCGCGGACACGGCGAGCTGCGCGGAGTCCTCGCCGTCGTTCTGCTGGCCGGGCCGGTAGTAGCCGGTCTGGTTGCACTGCGTCTGGGAGGGGCTGGCGCAGCTGAGGCCCTCGATCGGCACGGCGACCACCGAGCACTGGATGGTGCTGGAGCAGCCCAGCGACTCGTTGTTGGCGTTGGTGAGGACCTCGAACTCGTCGGTGCCGTCGCCGTTGGCGTCGGTGAAGGCCGCGATCTCGTTCGGCGGCGGGTTGCAGGTCTGGCAGGCCTCGGGCGGCATCAGGCCGCTGGAGTCGCCGCAGCCGAGGAACGCCTGGCCCGCCGCCGTGACGAACGGCGTGATGTGCGCCGCCGTGCCGTCGCCGTACGTGCAGGCCTGCTGGCTGCCCTGCGCGGAGAGCTGCGAGTTGAGCGAGGACAGCGCGCCGAGCTCCGCGTCGTCCATCCCCGAGATCGTCGCGCCGTCGTTGGCCGCGGCGGCGTCGTCGTCGGTGTCGTACTTGTCGTCGAGCCACACCGCGTTGTCCGCGGCGGTGGAGTAGGTCTGGGTGCGCTCCGCGGCGCTGTCGGTCCAGCAGGTCTGCGGAGTGACCGTCGCGGTGTTCCCGCGGCACTCCAGGATCATCATCGGGTATTCCTGGTCCATCCCGCCGGCGCCGAACGGGTTGGTCGTCCGCGCGCCGGTCGGGTGGGCGCCGGTCCAGCTGATGTGGATGCGCTCGTTGTCCTGGATGTTGGTGTCGCGGTCGATCTTGACCGTGACCGAGTTGCTGGTCGAGACGGGCGTGCCGTCCGGCTGGAAGTAGTCGCGGGTCAGCTCGTGCGTCTGCTTCATCGGGCCGAGGTCCTTGGCCTGCTCGGCGAAGGGCGTCTTCGGCGCCGCGGCCAGGCCCGAGACCGGCACGCTGACGCCGGAGTAGGACATCGTGCCGGCGCCACCGCCGCTGGTCGGCTCGGCCGACGCGGTCGGGTCGGGGGACGCGGTCGGGGAGGCGGAGTCGCTCGGGGTCGCTGCCGTGCTCGGGTCGGCGGCCGTGCCGGCGGGCGCGAGGCTCACCATGGCGGCCGGCAGCAGCGCCGCGAGGGCGGCCACCAGGGCGATCCGCCGGCCGAGGCGGCGTGCCGACATCGGGCCGCTCATGCCGAGCCCTTGCGGCGACGCAGCCAGGCGACGTACAGGCCCGGGATGAGGACGATCGCGGCCAGCTCGAGGACGGCCACGCCCCCGAAGACCTTGTTGTCGCCCTGGCGCTCGGCGGTCAGCTCCATCGGCTGCGCCGTCGCGGCGGCCGTGGTCGCCGTGCCGGTCCCGGTCACGCCGGTGGCGGCGGTCTGGCCCGTCACCGGGTCGACGCCGCCCGGCACGCCCGAGGCGCCTGGCCCGCCGATGCCCGTGCCCGTCGAGCCTGGTGGGGCGGCTCCGGCCGGCGTACCGGTGTTCCCGGTGGTGCCGGTCGTGCCGTTGGGAGACTTGGCGGTCGACGTGCCGGGCGGCACGGTGCCGTCGCCGCAGGGCGTGGCGGTCGCCTTCTGGCAGGCGAGCGGCATCGGGGCCACCTCGGCGAGCTTGTTCTCGCCCAGCTGACCGGCCACGAACGTCGGGTTGTTGCAGCTGTTCTTCGCCGCGCTGGTGACGGGGTTCGCCACGTTCACGCCGGCCACCGCCGTCGGAACGGCCTTCTGGCCGAGGTACTGCAGCTGCCCGAACGCCGCCTGCACCAGGTTCAGCGGCATCGGCGAGTAGCCCAGCGGGCCCGCCTCGGTCTGCCCGCTGCACAGGGAGTAGTTCAGGAAGGCGGCCAGGGTCGTCCGCTTCGCGACCGTCATCTTCTGGTCGCTCGAGGACGTCGGGATGATCATGTAGGAGTACGCCGACATCGGGTAGGACCGTGGGTCCTTGTAGGTGTAGACCTTGCTTAGGTTCTGCGTGAGGTACGCCGTCTTGCTGACGCCGTTGGGACTGCAGGTGCCGATGCTCTTGACGGTCCCGTTGGAGTTCAGCGTCGTCTTGCAGCCCTGGATCTGCGCCTGGGTCAGCGCGACCGCGACGTTGTACTGCGTCGGCTGGACGAAGTAGCCCGCCGCGTTCTCCATGTAGACGACCGGGTAGTTCGAGTGCTCCGGGAAGGAGTACTGGACGTAGCCGATCGAGCCGTTGCCGGCGCTGGACTCGATGAAGCTCATCACGCTGCTGTCGCCGCTCTGGCCCTTCTGGCGGCCCTCGATCGGCCACACGGACGTCAGGCCACCGACGCCGCCGTTGTAGGGCTTCCACAGCGACGGGTACTCGTTGTTCATCCACAGGGTGAACTGCGCCGTCTCACCGGAGCCGCCGGAGTCGACGACGGGGGTGATCGGCAGGCTCGGCAGCGCATGGCCGCCGTTGTCCTTGGTGATCTCCGGGTCGTCCCAGTTGGTGATCTGGTTGGTGAAGATCTTCGCGATCGTCTCCCCCGACAGACGCAGGTTCGTGACCAGGTGGCCGCCGACCTTGATCTGGTAGGTGAAGGAGGTGCCGCCCCCGACCACCGGCAGGAAGGCGTAGGGACGGTTGCTGTCGTCGGTCTGGGTGACGCCCTTGATCGTGTACGTCCCCTGATAGGGGATGTCGGAGTCGGCGAAGTCGACCGAGCCGTTGGCGTACTGCGTGCGCCCGGCCGAGGAGCCGTCGCCGGTGTAGACGACCTGCATGCCGTTGGACTGAACGTCGTCGACCCACTGCTGGACCATGTTCTGCACCCAGGTGGATCCGGTGCCGTCGATCTCGGCGTACTCCGCCGCGACCGGGCTCATGCCGCGGGCGACGGAGAGACCGCACAGCAGAGCCACGATCACGATGCGCACGCACATGACGGATCGGCGGGAGTGGAGCAGTCGGGAGATCACGGGACGTCCTCGTTGGATGCGGGCGGGTGGTGTCGCAGGATGCGCTTCCACAGCGGGGCCTTGTTCGACGGCGCCCGGGCGATGACACGTGCGGCGACGAAGAGGATCAGCACCAGCACGAGCAGCACCGAGGCGGCACCGAAGGCGCGCTGGATCTGGAGCGGGATGCCGGAGCCGTAGGACTCGAAGATGTAGAGCGGCAGCGAGGTCATCGGGCCGCCGAACGGGTTCTTGACCATGAAGTTCGCGTTGCCCGACGTGAGCAGCACCGGCGCGGTCTCGCCGATGCCGCGGGCGACCGCGAGGATCAGGGCGGTGGCCAGGCCCGGGCGGGCGGTCGGCAGCACCACGTGCCACACCGTGGACCAGCGGCTCGAGCCCAGGGCCAGCGAGGCCTCGCGCAGGCTCGCCGGCACCACGCGGAGTACGACGTCCGAGGCGCGCGCGATGATCGGCAGCATCATCACGGTCAGCGCCAGCGCCGCGGCGAAGCCGGAGCTCGGCTGGTGGAACGCGACGATCCACACGGTGTAGATGAACAGGCCGGCCAGGATGTCGGGCAGCGCCGTCATGGCCTCCACGACCGTGCGCACGACGCGGGAGAAGCGGCCGCCGATCTCGTTCATGAAGACGGCCGTGCCGACCCCGAGCGGGAGCGCGATGGCCGAGGCGATGCCCAGCTCGATCAGCGACCCGACGATCGCGTGCAGGATGCCGCCCTGCGAGAGCGGCGCGTCCTGGCTGATGCCGGACATGTCGTGCAGGAAGAAGCTGGCGTGGCGCAGCGCCGGCCAGCCGCGGCCCAGGACGTAGACCATCACCGAGCACAGCGCCACGATCACGACCAGGGTCGCCGTGGAGACCACCCAGCGCATCACGCGGTCGACCACCGCGGTGGCGTTGTCCATGGTGGCGGTGCCGACCGCCAGGATGCCGAGGTTGCACACCGCGAAGACGGCGAGGAACCACGGGAGGCCGTGCAGCGGAAGCAGCCGCTCGGCGATCACCCAGGCCATGCCCAGGGCCGCGACGAGGGCGCCCCAGTTCAGGAAGCGGCTCTCCGCGGGGATCTGGCCGACCGACGTGCGCGGCGTCGGGACGACGTCGGGGTCCTTGACCGGGAGCACCGTGCCGGTCACCGGGACGTCCGGCGCGAGGATGGTGGTCATGAGGTCTCGGCCCCGGAGCGGCTGCGGTTGACGATCATCGCCGCGAGCGTGTTGACGATCAGCGTGATGACGAACAGCGAGAAGCCGGCCGCCATCAGCGCCGAGAGCTGGAGGCTGCCGGCCTCGCTCCACTGCGAGGCGATCAGCGCGGCGACGGTCTGGGTCCCGGTCTCCAGGATGTGGCCCTTGATGACGTACTGCGGGCTGATGATCAGCAGGACCGCCATCGTCTCGCCGAGCGCCCGGCCCAGCGCGAGCATGGTGCCGCCGATGATGCCGCCGCGGCCGAACGGCAGTACGACGGTGCGCACCATGCCCCAGGTCGTGGAGCCCAGCGCGAGCGCGGCCTCCTTCTCCCCCGGCGGCGTCTGGGAGAAGACCTGCCGCATCACCGCGCAGGCCATCGGGATCACCATCATCGAGACCACGACTCCGGCGATGAAGGCGCTGGCGGTGTAGCTGCTCAGGTCGAGGACCGGGGCGTTCGGGTCCGCGTTGACCCGGAAGACCGGCAGCCAGCCGAGGTGGCGCTGCAGGAAGACGGCGAAGACGGCGGCGTGCGGCTGGATGAGGAAGAAGCCCCACAGCCCGTAGACGATCGAGGGCACCGCCGCCATCAGGTCGACGGCCGCGACCATGGTGGAGCGGACCTTGAGGGGGGCGTACTCGGTGATGTAGAGCGCCACCGCGATCGCCGTGGGGAACGAGATGACCATCGCCACGATCGCGACCTCGAAGGTCCCGACGAGCACGGCCGCGATGCCGAACTCCTCAGTGCTGGCGTTCCACGCCTGGCCGGAGAAGAACCGCAGGCCGAAGTGGTCCAGAGCGGTCCACGAGTGCAGGGCGAGGAAGACGCCGATGCCACCGGTGATGACGAGGACCGAGGCCCCGATCGTCCGGAAGCTGTGGGCGAAGACTGCGTCGACTCCGCGAGGTTTGCGGGAGATCCGCCGCGGCTGCGGCGGCAGGTCGGACGGCGCGTCCTGGAGCGGGAGGCTGGTCACCTGGGGCTTTCTTGGCTGGCCGCCCGAGACGGCGGTCAAACACTGGAACGCCCATAGGGTGGAGAAGGAAGCGCTCTAACTACCCGTTGTCAGGTGAACACAAGCAGAACAGGGCATGGCGGTCAGGCGCTGTCTGCCGATTCGGCGCGCAGCAGGCGCTTCCGAATTGGCAGACAGCGCCTCAAGCGCCGCCTCCCTCCGCCTCCGCCTCGGCGAGGTCGCGCTTCCACTCACGGAACGACTCCTCGGTGCGGCCGCGGCGCCAGTAGCCCGAGACCGACGCGTCGGCCCGCGGCAGCCCCAACTCCTTGAGGAGGAACGGGCGTACGCCGTGCATCACGGCACGGGCCTCGCCGTGGACGAAGGCCTGGACCCGGCCGGGCAGCCACGCGAGGGCGCGTACGGCGGTGAGCAGTGGCGGCTCGACACCCTCGGCGTCCGCGAGCGCACGGTGGTCGACGCTGCCCGTGTGCAGCCAGCGGATCTCGATCCCGGCGGGTGCGTCCAGTGGCTGCTCGTGCTCGGCGGAGGGGACCTCGAGGACGGCGTACCCGCGGGAGTCCTCGGGCAGGGCGGCGAGCGCGGCCCGGATCGCGGGCAGCGCGGACTCGTCGCCGGCGAGCAGGTGCCAGTCTGCCTCGGGGTCGGGCGCGTAGCCGCCGCCCGGGCCGCGGACGGAGAGGGCGTCGCCGGGCTCGGCCGTGGCGGCCCAGGGCCCTGCGACGCCCTCGTCGCCATGGACGACGAAGTCGATGGCCAGCGTTCCCGCCGACGTCTCGTCGTCGAGGGCGGGCTCGATCGCGGTGTAGGTGCGCACGACGGTCGAGCCGTCGGGCTGCGGGAGGACGAGCTTCACGTACCGGTCGGTGTGCGCGCTGCCGACGAACGAGCTCAGGTCGTCGGAGGAGAACCGCACCCGAACCATGCCGGGGCTGAGGCGCTCGACGGCGGTCACCACGAGACGGATCTCCGGACGGGCCGCGCGTTCAGGGGCGGTGGAGGTCGTTGTCACGCGGCGAGCCTAACGACGCCGCGCGAGGTCAGTCGGTGCCGTGCTCGCGCACGAACGCGACGATCCGCTCGGCGAGCTCGGGGCGGCACACGATGACGTCGGGCAGGTAGACGTCGTCCTGGTTGTAGCGCAGCGGGCTCCCGTCGACGCGGGAGGTGAACAGCCCCGCGGCCGCGGCGACCGCGACGGGGGCGGCGGAGTCCCATTCGTACTGCCCGCCGGCGTGGACGTAGGCGTCGGTGACGTCGCGGCACACCGAGATCATCTTCACGCCCGCCGACCCCATCGGGACCAGCTCGGCGTCGAGCTCGGCCGCGAGCGCCTCGACGAACGCCGGCGGACGGCTGCGGGAGACCGCGATCCGGGGGCGGGCGGCAGGATCGCGCGGCGGGACCACCGGCGGGTTGCCGGTGTGGAACGTCTCCCCCAGGGCGGGCTGGGCGACCGCACCCACGGTCAGCTCGCCGCCGTTGCTCGACTCCCACAGCGCGACGTGGACCGCCCAGTCGTCGCGCGGCGGCTCGGAGAACTCGCGGGTGCCGTCGAGGGGGTCGATGATCCAGACCCGGTCCGCGGAGAGGCGGGCGGCGTCGCCGTGGGTCTCGCGGGCCTCCTCGCTCAGCACCGCGTCGTCGGGCCGGTAGCGCCCGACGAGCTCGAGCAGGAGGGTGTTGGCCGCGGCGTCGCCGGCGTCCTTGAGCTCCTTGCCCTCGATGCCCTGGGCGGGTGCCTCGGCCCGGACCTCGAGGAGGCGGCGGCCGGCCGCCTCGGCCAGCCAGGCGGCGAAGAGATGGTCGTCGGCGAGGACGGCGGCGGTCGGCGTACCGGGATCGAAGCTCACCGCATCACCCTAAGGCTTGTCTGCCAGTTCGGAAGCGCCTGCCGCCGTCAGGACCCCGCCTGGTGGCCGCCGCCGTTCGCGGCCGGCTGGCGCAGGTCGAGCGCCGTCCCGTACGCCGCCACGGCGGCCAGCTGGGAGCTGACCTCGAGCTTGCGCAGGATCGCCTTGATCTGGCTGCGGACCGTGGAGAGCGAGACGTCCAGGACCGCCGCGATCTCCGCGGCCGTCTCCCCCGCGTGCAGGAGCACGAGGACCTCGCGCTCCCGAGGGGTGAGCGTGGCGAGCCGCGCCGCCAGCAGCTCGCGCTCCTCGCGCAGCCGGTCCCACGCCTCGATCAGCGGGAGCCTCTCCGCCTCCGGGGCCCCGGCGCCGCCCTCGGCGACGCGGACCAGCACCTCGGCGACCTCGTCCAGGGAGGTGGTGGCGGCGAGCACCAGGTGTGCGCCCACCGCATACATCGCCCCCCACAGCGGCCCCCGGGGCGAGTCGGTGAGCACCACCCACGGCGCCGCTACGTGGCTCACCAGAAGCGTGGCCGCCCGCAGCCTGGCAGCTCGCTCGAACTCGCCGAGAAGCAGCGCCGCGTCGTACCGCCCCGACTCCCGAGGGTTACGCGGCAGCGGTACGCCCCCGGGCCAGCGCACCGCCACCGCGTCGAACGACCGGTCGACGAGCGCGGTCCGGACCGACTGCGAGACCAGCGCGTGCTGGGACGCGACGGCGATCCGATACGACCTGCTCTCCGGCGTCTTCGCCATGTGGACCCCCCGCCTCCCGTCGCTGTCGGAGCGGTCGGCCCCCGAGCCGACCGGGCCGCTGTCGACCCGTTCGGATGATGCGGCTCCGCGAGGCCGTTTCATCAAAAGGGCGACGCCTTGACCCAGATTGGGGATATGCGCGGAACCGTCGCCCCGGGGTAGTCCGTCGGTGCAGCTCGGGCCTGGGGTGGCGTGAGCCCGTCGCGCCCCGCGAACCCAACAGGATTTCGAGGAATTTCGGCGGACATGCCCAATTTGTGGCATATGTTCCACAGAATCGGTGGAACTGCACGAAGGGTCGCTTTACGGTCCGCCGCAGCAGGAGTGACACAGAAGTACCACGTCGGGTAACACAGGAGGGCCTCGGGCACCCTCTCCGGTCGGTTCCCCGATCAGCCATTCGGGGGCACAAATGAAGAACAGAATCCACAATAACCATGACGGGGCCTCGATCGATCCGTTGCCCGCCCTGGTGCTGCTGGCCATCGCAGCACCCCTCTCGCCACTGATGCTCTGGACAGCCGACCCCACCACGGTCGTCTACGCCGCGAGCCTCTACGGCCTGCTCATCACGCCTGCCGTGCTCGGCACGGCACTCGCGGCGTACGGCGCCTGGCGGATCCACCCGCGGCGGGAGCTCGGCTGGGCCGCCGCGGTGCTGGCCGCGCTCGGCCTCGAGACGCTCAGCCTCGCCGTGCTGCAGGTGGTTGCGCCGCAGGATGCGGCCCGCCAGGACCTGTGGACGCACCTCGTCGACCTCTTCGTCCTGGCGGCGATCGGGGTCGCGACCAACGCGGCACGACGGACCGACATACCCGGCGACCCGCTCCAGTGGGGACTCACCGCCGGCACCGTGGCCAGCCTGCTGCGTCTGCTCAGCGTGACGCGCATGCCCGTGTTCACGGTGGGCCACCCGGCGGTGCTGGCCATGGCGATCGCCTTCGCCGCGCTGGCCGGACTCTGCTGCCTCGCGACGAGCCGCCTCTCGGGACTGGGTCAACGCAACGGGCCGCAGCTCGCGTTCGCCGCGGCCCTCCTGGCCGGCGGACAGATGGTGGCGACCTACGCACCTGCCACCCTCCTCGCGGCCGCGCTCGTCCTGGCCCTCAGCTGCCTCGCCGCGATCGTCATGTGCGGCACTGGCCTGGGCATCCTCCAGCAGGCGTTCGTCGAGTCACACGAGGAGCTCGACCATCTCAGCGTGCAGGTCGTGACCGCGGAGGAGCGCGCCCGACGCAACTGCGCGACGATGCACGAGGTCACCTCGACCCTGGCCGGCATCACGTCGGCCAACCACCTGATCCACTCGCCCGAGGTGAGTCGCCAACGGCGGATGACGCTGGAGCGGATGGTGGACACGGAGCTGGCCCGGCTCACCCGCCTGGTGAGCCCGCCGCAGGTCGGCGCGCC
>Ga0131853_10019581_pt1 | contig 12314 bp, 7 predicted proteins | sample TergutLab28metaG_FD_92764 | JGI IMG/M metagenome (GOLD analysis project Ga0131853, IMG submission 92764) | Labiotermes labralis P1 segment gut microbial communities from Petit-Saut dam, French Guiana - Lab288 P1 (version 2) (version 2) | ecosystem: Host-associated > Arthropoda: Insects >...
TTGACCTCACGAGGCTGAGTGGACCCCGTTCCAGACCCACTACTACTCAGAAAATCTGGTAGCGCCGGGATCGAACCCGGGACCTCTGTATCTGTAGCCAGAAACTCTGACCACTAGACCACAAAGGCGGTCACGTTAGCAGGATAAGGGTTAATAATTGTTCGGGACAGAAAGAGGAATACAGATGGTACTCATTGCGTCAAAAATACGAACAGCATTTCGTACAGCGGCCTTTGTGTGCCTAACATTAAAAATAATGAACAACATGTGATACCTGAGAAGGATTAATAACAACGGCTCCACTAAGCAAGACAAACTAGACACGTGGCTGCTGTCCGCTTTGCATCTGAGGGCTATGTAATGCTGCATATATGTGTCCATGCATAAAGCATATCGTGATGATTTTATACCGGAGGATTAGCTCAGGGTGCAATGGTGTACACAGCTAATCATTCATTCAATTGTGTTCAGTAGGACATCTGCTCATTTCTATTTAAAAGCAGCACTGTCACATTCTTGCAGCCCAGCATTATCCGCAGTGGATAATTAAACATTTACATTTCAACAAAGAGTGAGACAGGCACTACAGGATCTGTCATCTCTGTACAATAATAGATTAAGTCTACAGAGAAGTTGCTCCGGTTTATTTAGTGATACTTTGTCAACAGAACTGTTATTACAAACTTAAATGGCAGGGTATCATAATTAGGATGGATGCAGATAAATTGGCCTGGTCTTACTCTAAGGCTAACGAGCTAACTTTGTTGAAGTCCTTGGAAGCTCATGTTTCCTCATTTAGTCGGGAAATTCTCCGCATTTTAATAAAGCGAAGGTTCATTACTATGTCTACAAGAGTCTTAATAAAACTACGATTGCTTCAAACACTGTTCCTAGTGACCTGAACCAGATTTGAACCAGCCCTCTCCGCATACGAGTCTAAAGCTTTCTCGTTACACAAATTTGTTAGGTAAATATTTGAATGTGTAAAACCACGAAAATCGCAACCACAATAGCAATAATCTGATCCAGATTCGAAACAAGTACTTCTCTGATACAAGCCCATGTCCCCTGATACAAGACCAGGTTCTCTGACACAAGTTCAGTTCTTTCTTTGATAAAAGTCCAGGTTATTCTCTGGTCAAATCCCAGGTCATTCTCGGACAAAGTCAAAGTTCTTCCCGATAAAAACCCATGTCCTTCTCTGATACAGGTCCAGGTTCTTTTCTGATACAAGTCCACGTCCCCTGAAACAAGTCCAGGTTCTCTGACACAAGCCCAGTACCTTCTGTGATAAAAGTCCAGGTTATTCTCTGGTCAAATCCCAGGTGATTCTCTGACAAAAGTCAAAGCTCTTCCCTGATTAAAGCCCAGGTTTTCTCTGATGTAAGTCAAGGTCTTTCTCCGATACAAGTACAGGTTCTTCTTTGATACAAGTCCACGTCCTTATCTGACACAAGTACAAGATCTTCTCTCATACAAGTCCACGTCCTCTGATACCAGTTCAGGTTCTCTAAAACAAGTCCAGTCCCTTCTCTGATAAAATTCCAGGTTATTCTCTGATCAAATTCCAGGTCATTTTCTGATATTAGTCAAGGTTCGTCCCTGATTAAAGCCCAGGTCTTTCTTTGATGCAACTAAAAGCTCGTCTCTGATAAGACTTCACGTTCTTATACGATAAAAGCGGGCCACCACAAATTGACTGGCTCTGTTACGGTACGTCAACGAAAGCAAATCTTTTACTAATCAGTTCCATTGAGCTGACATTCAAAGGTTTCGTGGCAAAAAAAAATTCCTAACAGCACAATATTTTTATAAATTAAATAAATAGAAACGTAAATGTCTCTATTTATGCGTTAAGGTATCACGAGGCTCATATAAGAGTTGTGTCGAAAATAACGACAATTAATTACAATACCTTTTAGACAGATGAAAAGTATAGTTTTACTCATATAATAGAAATATAACGAACCAATTAACACATCTGAAAGTATTTTACAATATTTTATAACTATTGTACGCTGTGAAATGTGTAATGTCAAAAGACTGGGATCACACATTTTTTAAAATGAATTATATTGTAATTAATTACTCTCTATACAATTTTTATATCAGCCCAATGATGGCTTAATACAAAAGCCAAAACACGTAACATTTTTATTACGCAATAAACAGTGTTGTGGTGACTGAAATCCTTTGGTGCTAATGAAACGACAGCCGTTGATGGCAAGCACAGAGCCACCCAACATCATGCAGATAAAAGCACTTTCAAAAACAAGCTGGTTATCAAAAGCTTGGCTTTTTCTTCATTCACCCCTCAAAATATCCGTATAAGAATGTTGTTTTGGTAAAATCATTTTCGCATCAAGGCGGCTTATTTTAAAATGATATTTTTTTCTCGTCTCAGGAAACAAGCTGAATGTGAGCTACTGACAAGGTGAAGGTGCAATATGGCGTTGTAACGGGGTAGGTCGAGAAGGGGTCAGGAATTCTCTCCTACGGCCCATTAACCCCCTGCTTGAAGGCAGAATATTAAAACAAGAAATGTACTACTGACACTGCATACATATACTCTTATGTCGAGACGAAATGCTTCTATCATCCGGCAGACTCTTTGATAGTTTGTTTAGGGAGTTTAATTATAATATTATTTTGTTTTAAATTGATTATTCGTTTATTTAATGACGCTTTTAACTTTCCAAGGCAGGTCGATTAGTGAATAATGATTTGTAATTTATGTGGAAGGGCCGGTCCCAATGGCCGCGCGGTCTAAGGCGTAGGTCTGCGGCCGCTCCGCTGCTGAGATTGTGGGTTCGAATCCCACCGAGGGCATGGATGTCTGTCTGTTGTAAGTGTTGTGTGTTGTCAGGTAGAGGTCTCTGCGACGAACTTATCACGCGTCCAGAGGAGTCCTACCGACTGTGGTGTGTCATTGTGTGTGATCTAGAAACCTCAAGAATGAGGAGGCTATGGCCCGCGTTGGGCCGCAGTGCCACAGGGGGGAAAATTATGTGGAAGGACGCGAGATTGACCTAATTTAAATTGCTAAGTTAAAATTTGTTTTGAGGGGGAAAAGTAAATAATGCGGGATTTCCGGGTACACGGTGGTGGGGCCAATATTTGAAAAGAAGACTCCAGATACCGCTCGGACATCCCACAACAGGCGCGGTGCTCCAGACAAAGACAAAAGAAACGTACTCTAGAACGGTATTCATGAAAATAACAAGTGTTGGTACAGCCCAACGTATTTCATATAACGGATAATTAGATGTGAAACTGAAGGCATAAAACATTAAACTAGCAAGTAGGTATGAAGTCAATAACAAAACTATTGTTTAATTAGATGTTATATTGTAGGTTAAAAGACTATTTATTTCGGTCGGTAGTGGCCATCATCAGGTCTTCGTTATTCGATACGCTTAAGATTATTTATATAATTGTGTGGCGGCTTGTTGGATGATGAGATCTCTACATCAAGGCCTCAAACAAAGGCCTTGATGTAGAGATCTAATTAAACAATAGTTGTGTTATTGACTTCATACCTGCTTGCTAGTTTATACTACACAACGGGGATGGAACAATTCACGGATAAGACCTTTCCCAGAACAGGATGCTGGAGCGGGGTGGGACATTAAAATTTATTAAAAAACAGATCATATAGGTATGGGAAGGAATATGTATATGTCTGAAGATTGGGACCAATGGCGGTCTCTCGTGAACAGGGCGTAGAACGCTTCGGTTCCATTAGAGGAGAAAGTATTTTGAGTAGGTGAGTGAACAGAAATCTCTCAAGAACGGACTTGCAAATATTAGATGGATGAAGAGGACTGATTGCCAACACCAGTCTACAGACTAAGAGAAACACCTAGTCTTCTGGGCCATAATGAGAAGTAGATGATTCTCCCACCCTTTTTCCAGAAGATGAGAACCGATTCTATTAACAAAACCTTGTTTGCACTTCGTATCTTAAAACACGGTACGATAGAAGTATTTCGAGAGGGTGAATGATAATCTTCAGAACATAATTCTATGTTCATTAGCGATGAATAAAAAATGTGGCAGCAAATTACTATGCTAAGTTGAACCTCCCGAAAGACTACAAAGGTAAGGAGGCGTGTAGAAATATGAAGTTCACACACAGATTCAGGAAACGAGTTGCTGGTTTAAGCAGTTATTAGGAGGATAGCACACTTACAGACGCTCGTGGCAACACACACACCGATCACACCACACACATCACACCACACACATCACACCACACACACACGCACGCACACACACCCACACGCACACACCACACACACACACCACACCCCACACACACACACGCACACGCACACGCACACACACACACACCACACCACACACACACACCACACACGCCACGCACACACACACACGCACACACACACACCACACCACACCACACACACACACACCACACACGCCACACACACACACACACCACACACACACACACACCACACACACACACACACACACCACACACACACACCCCACACACCACAAACACACACACGCACACACACATCCATCTTAAGTCATGATTGAAGGGATGTGAGTTAGGGAGAAAGGTTTCAGGGAAGGAATCAACGAAAGACGACGCAGAGTTTTGCGTTGAAAAATAAGTGATATAATGAGTTGGATATTGGAGAAGGAATTTAATTGGCAATCAAGATGGAATACAAGATATTCGAGGGGGGATTTCCGTACAGATTTCAGCCGGTTACATACTTATCAAAGAGATCCCATCTCTGGATATAATGAGGTGCTTAATGAGGGAAGGAGGCTTCCACAGATGGCAGGACAGATGACTTAATGTAATTACGATTTCTGTACTTGGAACATCCCGTTGTGATGCATACACAGTAAAGAAAGCAGTAAAAAGACAATCATAATTATTTTTGATGGCGTCTTGCTGTCTAATTTACTGCACAATATTTCGGCTTCTTGAAGCCATCATTAGGCAACGATAAGTACCCAAAGAAAGATTATCACGTACATCGCGTTCTAAATGTTTCCTTTTTATATAGTTCAGATCTTAACCTTTACTGCTCCATGGATGTTTTGGGAGCCGAAACACGCTGCAATAAATTATACAGCCAGATACACTCAAACTATCTGTGGTCGGCTGTTCCACCGCTTAGTTTGTTTTATCAGAGTCAGTTCAAATTTCCAGCGGTCAAGGTACTCGCCCAGCACTGCGGAACTCCACGCACCACTTGGCCAAACACTTGCTACTGAATGTAACACTCATAGGTCAGTGCATCGCTAATATATTCGCAGAGTACAACCAACAAGAGGCAACGTTTCACAATTTCTTTATTTCTGTAAGACGCGCTAAATGTTTCAGACGGGTTTTCCGTCCATCATCAGGAGTTCAAAACTGCACATACAGCGTCAGGCATTTGTCAAACCAAAGCTGCCGCCTTCTGCTAGCCCGGCCGGGCTAGCAGAAGGTGGCAGGTTTGAGCTCCTGACGATGGACGGAAAAACCGTCTGAAACATGTAGCGCGTCTTACAGACATAAAAAAAACTGTGAAACGTTGCACCTTGCTGGTTGTACACTACGAATATGACTTGCTACCGACCTTACTGTATCGAATATGTTACAAAGCTAGCATCATGCTCGAAAATAAAATTTATCATCACACTACAAAATCATATATTCTGAACACCATCCATCATATTAAATTGAATGTCTGCCGCAATGACTGTGCAGGCGATTCATTTTGTAATAACTTTTGAAATAAGGTTACATTAACCTTTTGGCGCCGGAATTATGTTTTTAATTTTAGCACACCCTGTATATTAAATGTGAAAAATATAGGAACCAAATATTTTAGAATTATGAAACAAAGTGCATTTTGAAGAGAAAGAAATGGAGAGTATTTACCATGTTTAAAATATTCAGTACCTATATTTGTTGAATAAATATATAAAATATGCAACTTTAGAGGTTAGCGGTGCGGTACGACCACTATAGTTGACATTAGGCGTCAAAAGGTTAATTCTGTATCAACTGGGGTTTCTTTCGATATTAGCATTTTGCTAAAGAACAATTTAACACGCAAAATTCTAGCGATAATGACGACAACGTAAAAAATAACCTACCAATTGGTGTACAATTTTAACTGCATACGAGTACTTGCTTAATATTGATGATGCTATCTTTTTCTTCCTGAAGATAAATACTTGCTAGCCGAAACGTGTAAAAAATATTTTGAGAACTGTACGTTCCAAAAATATACAAATATAATGTTATGCCGGTATTAACTTGAAATATAATTGCAAATGAAAAATAATGGTATGGATCAAAATGAAAAAAAAAAGTATTCTTTTTAGAGACTTATTCATCATGGACAAGGACAGAGGTGGAGAGGGAGAGATATCCTCTTCAAAGTATGGAGTGGTTAGTTCATTTATACAGAATTAGGATCGGAAACATTCATCTTAACGTCAATTTGTTCTGGTGAATTCAAATTATATACCTGCTTGTTTGTCATCTAACATCAAAGAGTGAAGTTATTGTATACATGCTAAGATGGTTTCACTGAGCAAATAATTTCCGTATTTTATATATGGGAGGCCAACAGGAGCCCGATCATTCCGTGCTCCGCCAATTTATTTTTCTCTGATCTATTTTAAAATTATCCTTCCACCTATAGCAATAATTTATTTAATACGCTTAATACTTTAAAGATAAATAATTTTAAGTTCCACATAACCAATCCGTACTGCTGCTGATTACAATGAAAACATTTCCTCGTCTTAGAAAAAATAAAATTCCCGGCAATCGTAACAGCAAAATCCCTACTTGGAATCTTATTCTGGTATCCTGAACCGAATTCTCGGTGTCACTTTAATATTATTATTCCACATATCGCCTAGAGATATTTACAGGATAAGGGCGGGTAGCATGAAGTACTCTTGTAAAACAAACAGGTAAACATTTTTATAACACAAACTGTCGCTCATTTTTAATAATCTCAGATAAAATCGCAGAAATCTTATTTATTGGTTAACGATGGTGGCCTGCGATTGGTGGTAAAAAAAAAATTTGAGATAAAATGTGAAAGCCCTTGTATAAATTCCCATTTCACTGCTTGTGGAAATTACTTTTTCGCCGAAACGAGCTTCCTTTGCCGGTTTATAGATTCTTCTATACAGAATGACCACACAACTTGAGACAAGTCATTGGTGGAGAGCTACTTGGGTTTATGGGGCGATACCGTTTATACGGTGTGAGTGTATGTGTGTGTGTCTTGTCTAACACACGTCAGCTTTATGGAGGTACTAAGCTACATCCTCCCCAAGGGACTCTGGTCATGATTTGGAAGGTATAGGGTGCTTGGCCATATTTGTTATTGCTACCATTAAGCTGAATGGGACTGGCGCTCCAATCTCTGCCATGCTTACCTGACGCAAAAGCGTTCATAGTTTACTTGAAAGAGGGAAATAATTGGATTTCCTTCTGTTCAGAATGAAAAGATGTCTTTTATGGCGAAGTTAGGACAACTCCAGTCCAAAAAAGTAATTTTTGTAAGATAAACGGCAAAGCCGATCAACGACAGAGAGGGGGATGAGAAGAACTCCGAATAACTCGAATTGATTTTAATTTTGATGTAAGTTATGTACTGCGTTAGGATCAATTATTTCAATAAAGACCACGTTGTTTAAGAATACAACTTGTTGTTGTATTTAATAATATTCTTCATGATCTTTGTCTGCATAATCTTTCTGTGTTGGCCGGATTTAAAGATTCGGCCATTCCACGCAGCTTTTCGCTCGAACAAAATAAATTACATATCAGATGAACTGCATCCCATAGTATATGTGTTTAGCCCACAGACCTGTCTAAAATACTTGTAATAAAGCCAACTAGTTGCGCCAATTTCTCACATTTATTTTTCGAATAAAACTCTACATGTTTCGGACATTTCCTCCGCTCATCATCAAGAGTTCTTTACTGTAAACACAGCAATGGTATATGCCATACAGGTTTGATGACATATACCATTGCTGTGTGTACGTGAAAAACTCCTGATGGTGGACAGAGGAACTGTCCGAAACACGTAGAGTTTTATTCCAAAAAAAATTGAGAAATTAGTGCATCTAGTTGGTATTATTATAAGAATTTTTCACGATGCACGGTCATCTGAACGTCAAAAACCTGTCTAAAATATCGGATGCCAAAATATCAAGTTAAAATTTACAAGGGGATGCGGTTGTGTATTAAATTTATGTACAATTTGTGAAGTGTTAAGAAATTTTTTTATATACTTGTTGTGTTAATTAGGTAGAATGGTTCAGACTTGTTTTGGCGCGAGACCATCCCTATAGAATGCCTACTAAACCTGCTGTGTCTGTCCGTCCGTCCGTCCGTGTGTACTAAACGATAGCCACTGAACGGATCTTCATGATACCTGATAATGGGAAGCTTCACACGAAATATCGAACGGTTCCACTTTCGGTTAGCATCGGGGAAAATATAACGGACTTTTACTCGGCAGCCTATATGCAATCACGCGAGCTTCTCCAAGCAAGACATCAGTCCACGTGAAATAAATCAGAGCATTTATTTTGCCTTTAAACTGCAACAAAATTCTTATCGATTTATGTCTGCAATGTACTGCACTATCAATGAGATAAGCGGGGCACGTAGCACGTATGGGGGGAGGTGTATACAGAGTTTTGGTGGGGAAACCTCTGGGAAAGAGACCACTTGGACAATAAAGGCGTAGATGGGATGATAATATTAAGATACATCTTCAGGAAGTGGGATATGGGAGCATGGACTGGATCGAGTTGGCTCAGGATAGGGACAGTTTGTGGGCACTTGTGAATTCGGTAATGAACCTTCGGGTTCCATAAAATGCGGGGAATTTCCTAACTAGCTGAGAACCGGCTAGTTTCTCAAGAACGACTATGCTCCATGGAGTAAGTAAGTAATGAGGTACTCTATTGAAATCGGCCGTGGCGTAAAGCTGTGCAACTACTCTCCCTTTTCACTTCACTGCGCCCATTCTACATTTACTCGATTAAAATACAAGTTTTAGACTTCAACCGTCACAGTTGTTTTGTATTCCAGCAACATCAGTACAATCGTGCGCGATTTATTTGGAAACGTGCAGCTGAAAGACGGGTCAAACAATCAGGATCTTTTGTGTAACAAATGGAAACAAACACCTAAAACACTCACATTATCAGCAGTTTGCTTGAAATCATTAAATGCCAACATTCGGGGATTTAGAGACTAGACATCAGCAGAACAAAACACAGAACCCTTACGAAAAGCATAATTTTGCAAACCAGTTTAGAATTTAGCGTGTCCGAAAACAGGGCATTGAAGGCTGTAAAGACAATTGTATATTTCGACAAATGATTAATTGTGAACATAAAAAAATGAGCCCGAAAGGGCATTTCCCATTTATTTAATAACTCTGCGAGAACTACAACGATCATACTACTTCAGATAAACATTTGGGTGACGACCGCGAACGGTAGGTGTGTTATATCCATGAAGATATTCGTAAGATGTGTGGGTGATCTGGCAACCTTTGGACGGTCGGTGTTGGTCGTGACCTCTTTCTGGACGCTCCATGATTCCTTCTTTTTTTTTGTTTGCGAGGCTTGGGAATTAGTAAGTTTATTTTACTCTGGCGATTCGCTTACGATTTGGCCGAGCTGAGTTTCTGAGAAATGGTGACGGAGCGAGACGCATGAGGGGAACGTTCGCTATCTGGGCACATAGCCGGCGGCAGCGTTAAGCGCATTGCCGGTTTTTGGTTTTTTTTTTTCTGATTACGGTTTACAGTTTACCGCTTGTTTTCATTTAGCACCCTGGACTCGCTCTCTCCCCCTGGAATAGATTAGTATTTGGTTTTTTAGTAATTTTCTCGGAGTGCAACCTCCTTTATTCTTTTGCGTTTCAATTTACTCATTTCACTTTATTTTACTTTATTTTATTCGCCTTTTTTATTCCTTTCATTTTGTTATTGCTGGTAAAGTGTAACTTGTAATACGTGTTATATTTTGACCTAGGAGGGACGAGGTAATGGAGGAATGGAGGAGACTGCATAACGAGGAGCTAAATGATTTGTACTCCTCACCCAATATTTTGCGGCTGATAAAATCCAGAAGAATGAGATGGGCTGGCCATGTGGCGCGTATGGGTGAGGAGAGGGCGTGTATAGGGTCTCGGTGGGGAAACCGGAGGGAAAGAGACCACTGGGGAGACCTAGGCGTAGATGGGTGGATAATATTAGGACGGATCACCAGGAGGTGGGATGTGGGTATATGGACTGGATTGGGCTGGCCCAGGATAGAGACATGTGGCGGACGCTTGTGAGTGCGGTAATGAATCTTCGGGTTCCGTAAAATGCGAGGAATTTCTTGACTAGCTGCAAACCAGTTGGCTGCCCAAGAAGGACTCTGCACCATGGAGTAAGTAAGTAAATAAGTTGACTGCTTTGTTACCCACACACCTCTCAGGAACCCCCAAACTACAGGATCTTCCAAGGAGTAGCGTGGCGCCGCAAGGGATATTTTGGTGGTAGCCCTGGCGGGCCACAAGGCGATAAGAAAAATTTGTGACGTGTTTGAACTTAATGGGGTAGCGCGTGGCTCAAAGTTCTGACGAAAGGGAGAGGGGGGGGGGAATATCTTCTACCGGTACACCCAGTTTCACAATTAAAACTGCGTCCGATATCAGTGACATGAAATGTGTACTGAACTATGTTACGCTGAATACAATTGGCTTTGAAAACGACTTGGCATTTTGTGTTCAGTTTCTTCGAGGAATTGACGTACATCGCAGGGCATGAAGCAATTTATCCTCTACTAAAATTTTCGATACAGGATGTTGATGATTGTGATGGACTGTGTGTGGGTATTATACGGTCATATGGGTCATTTATAAAAATGAAGAACTGTATCACAATATGTCAGCTACGAACGGAAGTAAAACAACATTCAGTCGGTGTTACAGTCTGTATCTTTGCCGATTAAACGTTATACGGTTCCGTATTTACTTACATATCCAAAGATACCGCCGATTTCGAACAGATTCTCTTGGGCTATACTGTAGTGGACAAACATAAGAATTATGTGAGGGAAAAGTATCTACGAGATGAGAACTGTCACATTTTTCTGCTGAACTTTCAGCAGACATTTCACGAGGGTTACAGAAAGTATTTTATGTTTTGTTGACCGTGCATCCCTGAACAATCTTTTTCAAATGAAGCCAACTAGGTGCACACTACTTCTTAGTATATTTATTTCAACTTCTCTACGTGTTTCGCGCAACTATGTGCTCATCATCAGGAGAACTTACTGTATCTATGCGACACTTGTATTTTTCACTCTGTATGGGTGGCTGTCTGGTCTGCAGCAGACCGGACAGCCAGACAGCAGACCAGTTATGGGAAGGCCAACACCAAATGTTCCCTTGATGTTTCATTATTTTAATAACTTGTACTCTATTCAGAAGTAGCAGTTGTTACGCTGCAGAAGCAACCTTTAATCCTAGTTGGCTTCATTTGAAAAAGATTACAGAATGTATATTGTTAATTCACCCTCTGTTGTAAGGTCTGGTTTTAGATTCTGCACCGAAAGCATCAAGTCACGGGTGAAGCCGTTTTGAGGCGTGAGATTGTGATAGAGTAATGACTTTAAAAAAAATACGCGCCTGAAAGCAAAGTACTGATTTTTCTACACGCACATTGTGTTCAGTCGAGTCCAATATATAAACCTACATATAGCAACATGAGCTACACATACACCCTGAACAATTACACGACTTTTGGATGTCATATGCACTCATTCATTATAATTATCTACCCAGAGAAATAATCTCCTTATCATCAGAAAATGAGAAACATTTCCGTGTCCGTCCTTTATATTGTTCCTGTAAAATTTAACTTTCCCCTCTCACTTCGTTTTGCCTGCAGCGTAAGTGGGGAAGTGAGCGACTGGTCGGTCCGAAAAGACACCCCAGGGTCGGTGAGGCAGGCTTGTACGGCATTTGTAAAACAATCATTGGCAGCAGAGAGCTAAGTACTCAGAAAACACCCTGCCCCCTGTCACTGTACGCACGCACGTACGCACACACACAAACACACAAACAAACACACACACCACACACACACACACACACACACACACACACCACACACACCACACACACACACACACACAAACACACAAACACACACACACACACACACACACATAAACACACAAAAAACACACAAAAACACACACACACCACACACACACACATAAACACACACAAA
>Ga0131853_10019582_pt1 | contig 12314 bp, 8 predicted proteins | sample TergutLab28metaG_FD_92764 | JGI IMG/M metagenome (GOLD analysis project Ga0131853, IMG submission 92764) | Labiotermes labralis P1 segment gut microbial communities from Petit-Saut dam, French Guiana - Lab288 P1 (version 2) (version 2) | ecosystem: Host-associated > Arthropoda: Insects >...
AAGATGATTATTACAGCCAATATTTTTTTAAAAAATTATTTATTCTTTGCAGCTTTTATTATTTTTTTTTTTTTTTTTTGTGTACCCCCCCCCCCCCCCCCCCCAGTGGAACAGGGCCTCCTCATGCACGAGGTTTCTAGATCACCACAACTACGCACCACAGTCGGTAGGACTCCTCTGGACGAGTGATCAGCTCCTCACAGAGACCTCTACCTGACAACACACAACACTCACAACAGACATACATCCATACCCCCGGTGGGATTCGAACCCACAATCTCAGCAGGCGAGCGGCCGCACACCTACACCTTAGACCGCGCGGCCACAGGGACCCGTATATTTTCAACTAGCGCTGTATAAAATTTTACAATTACGCTCTGTAAAACGATCCCTAAGAGCATGTCGCGAGAAATCTCGGAACTTCCATTGGTAAAACACCCGCAGTAACTCTTCCACTCACTTTGTCCTCTCGGCCGCCAGGAAGCTTGTCTGGTGTGGCAGTAAATGTGTCTTTCTTACTGTACGTAATTACTTGTCTCAGATTTAAATTTATTTTATACCACACTTTTAAGTTGTGTTGCATTTATTGTATCGTATTTTTTAGTACGCTTTGAATTTGTGTTGGTGGTGGTGGTGGGTGGGCTAATTCAGGGACGCGCTGCCTCCGACTTGGACAGCTGAGTTTCATTTTGTGGGAAAGTCGTTTTCGTTGTACGGGAATTTGATTTACACGGTAGTTTGCGGGAATCTATTAACCACGAAGGTCGAGAAATACTTGTAAACAAACAAACCATTACATGTAAAAGTGTGAGTACAAGATCTTATGTAACTGATTAAAATGAAAGGACTTGTCTTCCTAATATGACTCTATACGCACTTTAGCTGTTAATGCCATCAGGTGTCTCTACTGTGGTGTCTTGAGTCATGTAAACCACAATGATGACTTGGGAATGTGAAGCCGGAAAAATGTCTTACAGTATTTACGCCCTTTCAAGGAAATGTATTTGTAATGCGCAGGAGTGAGTGGCCTTATCCGTCAGCTTGTTACGTGCACGTCTGATTCAATAAACTGTCACATGTAACGGTGCGCGATATTCTTGTGTATGTCGGCAGTTACCATGGTATAATATACAGATAACCGTCACATCGTATGGCGCGATTCTCGTGTGTGTGTTTGTAGTTACACTGGTATAATTTAAATTTACCGTCATACTGAATAGTGCGTAATTCACTTGTGTATGTTGGCAGTTACCATTTTATAACTTTAAGATTACTGTCAATTCGAATGGTGCGCAATTTCCTTCTGTTGGATGGCGGTTAGAATGGTAGAATATGGAGATTACAGTGATGCTGCGCATTTCAGTTAGTAGGCTTATTGGGTTACGTATTTAGCTTTCGTCTTGCCCACTGGTGAATTATCAGTTTTTGTTTATTTGTTAATGGAAGTAGTATTGTAATGGACGCGAGGCGCAGTTGCACTTGTCGGGAAATCCGATCCCGTTTCCAAAAACCACAGTTCTTTATAGTATTACTCATATTGCAGACCACCCTTTTGATACCGTGCCTTCATTTCTTCTTCGTCGCATTGAATAAATTAAGTACCCTTTGCTCCATATGCCCTTTTCAGTAATGAAATGTATGGTTTATATTTTGGAATGGTGACAAAAACAGTGCCAAAGCCCATGTAAGCGCGCTGGATGAAAGAATAAATTAGTTCTGCATCGTCCGTTTGCAGTGGAAAATTAGACATTCCTAGGTAGTTGTCATACGGAGATACATATTAAAGGCTAATTCACACGTACCATGCCGTGCCATGTCGCGCAAATTTACACGTGCCGTGCAACGCCCGTGCCCCGCTCGGACAGTGCCGTGTCCTTCGCGAAATTCCGCGTGGTAGGCGGAAAAATCCGAAATCAGTGGTTTTGACGGATCATCTTATGCAGCCTGCTGCTACGACTCTTTTACCGTCGTCAGCACGTAGTATGCTGAGTAGCAACCTTCGTGAATGTCCGTATAGTATCCGGAAGAAGCGGAACTTGGGCAGGTCGCCCACAGGCCTTCGAAAGACGGCCAATGTCACACAAGCCATTCCGTGCCAATGCCGTTCCCCGTTCCGAAGTCGCTTTGGAAGCGGCATTGCCGGAGCATGGCAAGTGGGAATCAAACATGGTCGCACTGTGTATATAATGTGGGTACAACACAATCTAAATCTTTAAGAGACACGGCATGATTTGCGTGAATTATTCTTTACTGGTTGGCTTAACAAACTCACGGAGGCGAGACGTTGATAAGCTGGTACTTTCTGAGCTGATAAAGAAATTATTTACCGTATTTTGAACGTGAAGTTTCATTATTTTGCTCACAGTAACCACCCCTGAATCCTAATCTGACTCAGATGAATTCATTTCGTACCTTCACAACGTATTCATTTTAATATTATCCTCAAATCTGCGCGCAAATCTGGGAAGTTGTTTCTACTCTTCAGGTTTTCCCGATTGGAGTTCTTACGTATTTATCATAGTCACCTTGCCTGTGCCACGTGTTTTTCCGTGTTGCTCTGTTTAAAATTGCTACCTTATGACGGTGGATACTCTTCCTTATCATTGTTTCATTTAACGACCGTATGACGCCGAGTGAAGAGGGTCGGCCTTATTTTGTCGCCAGTCAGAAGTGCAAATATATTCGTAAACGCTGCGACGTCGTATTTTCCGTTTGCCTTTTACGTTTTGTAACAATGTCATCATAGATTTATTATGTCAACTCTCTCTTGCAGTATTTACCAATTTGGTACCACTCGGAAATTCTCATCCTAATTATGCATTAAATTTCCCAAGATGTTGGGCTGCCGGTCCCGGTCGCCGCACGGTCTAAGGTGTGGGTCTGCGATCGCTTGCCTGCTGATATTATGGGTTCGAATCCCGCCGGGGCATGGATGTTTGCCTTTTACGAGTGTTGTGTGTTGTCTGTGACGAGCCGATCATTTGTCCAGAGGAGTCCTGCCAAATGTGATGCGTCGTTGTGTGTGATCTAGGAACCCCAAGAATGAGGAGGCCATGGCCAGCGTTGGGCCGCAGGGCCACAGGAGGAAGAAAAATGTTGTAATGGTAGTCAGGGGCTTTGTATCTAATAAATGGTGTGGTTCTCCACAAAAACTTTGTGAAACTTCTTCTTTATCCTCGGCTAGTTCCTTCACACCTGAAAGAGTATCACGCCGTTGACCATACAGGGCTACCGTCAGATCCTAATTACACATCTTGCCACTTTTGAACAGATATTTAACTTCTTCACTTATCTGTTACGTTCCTGGCTTCGACTGCCACTCTGGGCTTGCGGCTGTTCGTGTTATACGGAAGTGCGCTCAGATGTCACAGCCTTGTCTGTCCCTGTAATAACACTCCAGTCAACTGACTGATACCGTACTGGGTGGGAGGATTATACCAGTGGAGATCAGCAAGTATTCGTCATCTCAATGTTAACGTCACTAGAGGTTATATGCACAAGGGAACAAACGCCAGCCCTTGCTAGGTTGTGTCCCACCCGATCTGCAACTTTCTAATTACGTCTCTGTAGGCTGATTGCAAAGTGAACTCTTTCTACGTATAAGCTCAACGTCACGTTTTTCCTTTGCGTCTGAAATGTAACATTTTAATGTGGATATTCCGGCAATGCTTGCTGCAGTTTAGTTCATAACAGTTAGTCTTCCTACCTCTTACCTAAAAACATAGTGATATATTATAGGCGTTATTAAGCATAGTCCCTCACTGCTGGGCTCAAGTGTTCCTATTTGGGTCTCTTTTACGGTACTTGCACATTCGTATCTATATTTACCATATACTGACATGCATTGTGTGTGTGTGTGTATGTGTATATATGTATGTATGTAATACATGTATGTATGCATGCATGTATGTATGTAATGTATATGTGTGTATGTATGCATGTACGTACGTATGCAATGTATGTGTATGTAATGTATGTATGTAACGTATGTGTATGTATGTATGTATGCCCGCGCACACGACACATAAGCACACACACTTAGTCATCCAATGCCACTCGCTGTGGGCTGGACCGGGGATCGAATGCCGGTGTGGACGAGATATTCCATGCCGTCCAGACCAACTTTGAGGCTCACCCAGCCGCTATACCATGGGTACCGAATCTTTCCCAGGGGTGAAAGGGCCGGAACGTGGTACTGACAACCCACTCCATCTAGCGCCAAGGTTAAAGAAAGAGTAGAGCTATAACTGTACTCCCGCTCTGTGCGTTCGTGGCAGATTATACCTTGAACCTTTTCTTGTTTTTTTTTTTTTTCCGTAGAGGTGTGGAAAACGGCGTCGAATGTTAATGGAAGAACGTCTGTTGAGGGTTTTGATATTAGAGGGCGGTATTTGTAGGGACTGTGTAAAAAGTGGGGTAGGGGATACCAAGACGCTGGAACAAATTTCATAGAGAAGTTACATGGTTTGTAGTCTTCACTGTGAATTCAAAAGAAGGATGGCATGGGTATGGAATGTAGCACGCACTGAAGATGATAAAAGTTCATACAAATGGTGGTCAGAATACAGTACTGGAATATACAACTTGGGACACTTTAGCGTAGGCGAGAGGGTAACATTAAAGTGGATCTTAATACAAATAACACATGAGATTGTGGGGTGGATTTATTTGACTGACGCTAGGTTTCGGAGATATATGGAGAGTGTCCGAAAATTAAAGGCTTTACAATAAGTTCCATAAATTATATGTTCGCAAAATATTATTAGGACTCTCAAAACAAGAAGGATGAGATGGGCGCGGCATGAAGCTGGCATTCAATATATGAGGGTGCCCTAAACACCTAAGCGAAGATTAGAGGACGACACGAAGATGTTTGTGCATGGCACAGTGTGAAGGCTGTGGACTGGATTCATCGGGCTCAATAAAAGTCAAGTGACGGTCTGTTTATAAACACAGCATTGAAATTTCGGGCTGTTTAAAAGTATACTTGACCACCTGCGGGAGTGTCAGCTTCTCACGACGGACTGCGCTTTATCTGACATTGTAGGTGGTATTGGCGTTGGAAGTTGGCGAGGTCACTTTGCATAGACACTGGCATTTAAGTTTACAATCCCATGCGTTCTGCTATGCAGGATGTACCTTTTTTATTTCGTGATGCACTAGACCTACATAACAACGTGTCATTACGTTGGCTTTATAGGAGCGTTCCAAGCGAATACTAATTTAATAAAATGCTTTAGGGCAGGATCAAGGGTATACATTAACAGCTCGCTGTTAATGGTTGCTGCAGGGTGTAACTGTCCTCCATCTGAAACGGGAAATACGACGGGACTTCGATATTCCTGCAAGCAGAAGTCGGGAGGAGAGGGGTATGGATAGTCGTGATGGCAACTGATTAAGAATTCCGCTCCACTCGTCCAGTGGTTTTTACCGCAACTTTTTTGTTACACCTGTCACGATTTGGCGTTGTGCTCTTATCGATACGAAACTGATTCGGCAGTTACAAGAGTTTTTAGGCACAGAGCGTCTGTCTTACTAGAACACAGTGCATAAAGACACGAACATACATTCGTGCCTCGATCAGGTTGAAAGGGGAATCAAGATCGCGGTCGGCTCTGATCGGACGTACGAAGTCGTCGGCTATACGTTCAGCCTTGCTTGCCCATGGCAGGTATGTATGGGTCAGTCACACGACGTGCGCATTCGTTCAGGGCATCTGTGGTATGCGCTGTTTACATTGTCGAGCCAGTGACGTGTTTCTGTGCTTCATGTATGAGAATCAAGCATTCCGCTGACACTGAGGGTCGTACTTCACCTTATAGCTGTCTCCGTGTATATGTAAGGGGACTGAAAGGTGTTTCGTGTTTTGACGTCAAAGGTTAATTTTGGGTCCAAGATCTTCCGCTTCTAGCTCTGGTATGACTTAATATCGTTGCAAGACTTTTTCGTTTTGAGAAACAGGCGGGACTGCCGTATCATATTTCACTGACAGTGATATCTCGTAAAACGTGCTAGTTGGTGGTGGGTGGGGAGGAGTGGTTATGGCTTGTTAACCAAAACCGCGTTGCGCAAACTTCTTGTGGGAAAATCAGTGTGACGTGCAAGCGGAGGCATGTGGACGCCCCACCACGCCAGCCGCTTAATATGCATATGTATTTGGACAGTTGACAGTGACACAGTGCTGTCAGAGCTGATTCTGCCATCGTCTGCGCCGGTAGAGTGATCACCACACCGATTTCATTCACGTAAGTAAGGGGTCTCGGCGTTCGACAATTTTTTTCCCTCGTACATTTTAGTTACGTTGTAATTTAACCGGCGCGTAGTCGAAAACGCGCTGACCAATATTTCGTTTGTTGAATGTGAACTGCACACGAGTGATATGCACTAAGGAAACAGTGCATCCTACTTGACTGAAAACTCCGTTGCGGTGTGACTGAATTTGGCATGGGGATTTACTGAATTGTACTTTGTTTAAATTGTTTGTGGAGCCAGAAGAGTGTGGTTGATTCGGCAAGTAGGCTGTGCGCTTCTTTCCTTCACAAATTCAAGACCGGCCCTAGGGTCCACCTGGCTTCATGTTTCGTGAGTGTTGCGGGTAAACCTCCCGAAGCGTGAAGCTGATAACGCACCTCCAAATAGTGCCGAGTTTAAGACTTGGTGGAACTATATCTTCACTTCTCCATACGTTTCCACGTTATGTAGGGGGACAGTTTTACTGTTTAACTTATGTGGTTTCAATTTACGTCAGGTCTGTTCACAATTCGGCATTTTGTTTGGTTAATGGAAATTGTAAGAAGTGGAACCGTAGGCCTATGTTCCTGTAGATGCTACCTGAACCAAAATTTTCACTTACGGGTTTGAATAAGAGGAAGCAATTTTTAATATATTTGTGTGTCCTGCGTGATATCATTTTGACATTTATATTGTCTATAGTCTTGTGTATTGATCTTAATATTTCCTTGGAAATTCGCTCTTGTATACAGGTACGTGTGTCGCTCTTGGAGTTATAAAATGATTAAAGCTAGCTTCTGTGATAATGGGAGATCGGTAATATATATTGCGTTATGACGAAGGGTGAATACGATATTTTCAGGCTGTTCATTGTAATTGTGGATTCTGTTTTAGACGATGGCTTTCTTTGGGCTGTGTTGTCTTTGTTTTGGAGATCCGTGCTGTCTCTATCTTCGAAGAGAATTGATTACCGACAGTCCTGCTGTAAGTGTCGGCAGGGACCATTGGTTAAGTACTTCGTCTTGGACATGGAAACTGTAAAGAACCTCGAAACGTCGGCAAAACAGCGTAAATTTACATGGCACCATCGTCATAAGACAGGATCTACTTCGGATAAGAATTTGTATGCACCAAGCAATCCGGTACGTAATTGCGTTTACGAGACCTTGCGCAGCTGCGTAGCATGACCAGTTAATGGTCACGTCAAGAAGAACGTGAAGTTTTGTGTTTTTTTATACCAGAATTGAAATACGAAACCAGCAGTCTATAGTCTCGAGCCTGGAATATCGAAAATAGAGGGTTCGGGTTGCAAAGAGGATTGCATTACCGTGCCATGCATCATGTTGGATTTAGATGCATACCTTCACCAGCCTAAACAGGAATTTACGTCATTTTAAAGTTTTAAGACCATTCGAAGTATAAATTCGGGATGTGTTGTGGATAATGAGGTTGGAAGCAGTGAAAATGAAAAGGTTGTTATGGACACACAGACCCCTGGTGAAAACGGCCTGTCTGACCGAGCTTGGAAATTGAAACTTTGTTGTACTCTTAGACTAAAAATGCGTTGTTTTGGACATTGACACTCTCTCATGAGACGTGTCTTTGGGTAGTTCTGTAGATAGATACCGACATTTTGGAGGAATTGTCTCATGAGATGTGACACCGCTTAATTTGGCAGATAGATACCGACATTCCGGAGGAACTGTCTCATAAGATGTGTCACTGCGTAGTTCGGTAGACAGATACCAGCATTCTGGAGGAACTGTCTAATGAGACGTGACACTGCGTTATTTGGTAAGATCGATACCGACATTCTGGAGGAACTGTCTCATGAGAAGTGTCACTGCGATAGATAGATACCGGCATTCCGGAGGAACTGTCTCATGAGACGTGACACCGTAATTTGGTAGATAAATACCGGCATTGCGGAAGAACTGTCTCATGAGATGTGTCATTGAGTAGTTCAGAAGATAGATACCGGGATTCTGGACGAACTTTCTCATGAGACGTATCATTGCGTTGTTCGGTAGATAGATACTGGCATTCCGGAGGAACTGTCTTGTTGGGCGTGACACTGCGTAGTTTGGTAGATAGATACCGACATTCCGGGGGAACTGTCTCATGAGATGTAAACACTGCGTAGTTTGGTAGAGAGAAAACTGCATTCCGGGGGAACTGTCTAATGAGACGTGGCACTGCGTAATTTGGTAGATAAATACCGGCATTCCGGAGGAAGTGTCTCATGAGACATGACACTACTTAGTTTGGTGGATAGATACCGGGATTCCGGAGGAAGTGTCTAATGAAACGTTACACTGTCTAGATGCGTAATAGATACTAGCATTCCGGAGGAACTGCTCATGAGACGTACACTGTGCCGGAGGAATTGTCTCATGAAAGATGAAACTGTGTAGTTTGGTAGATAGATACGGATATTCCGGAGGAACTGTCTCATGAGACGTGACGCTGTGTAGTTGGGTAGATAGACACCGCCATTCCGGAGGAACCTACCTCAGTTTTCATAGTAGAAGAATGAAATCTATTAAGCTTTCTGCGAAAGTGACTTACCTACGGCCCATCTATTTCACTTGTGCTGTAAATTTCGGATTTCGGTTTGTACTTTTTCATATTCAAGAATTTAATTCGTTACATATATTTCGTCGGGACATGTTGTTCGAAATCGGTACCCGAATCTTGAAGACTGGTCAGGTATTTCTGTACCACGTAATTGCTCTGAACTGGAGACTAATTGTAAAATGAACTTTACGAAAAAAATTGCTTTTCCTTTTGTCATGCATGTTTCTTGTTGCGTATTGGAGAAAAAAGTGCAGTATAGAGACACATGAAAGTGAATGCTGTTTTTCCGCACTGTGGCTTTGAGTTACAGTACACGCTTCGCGGCTACAAAAGGTATTGAGACGACGACGAATGTCTTTTCTGAGTTGCAATTTTTTATTGTGCTTCCTGGCTATAAAAGTTAAATGTAGGGCTACTAAACAAACCAAAAAACTCGGACCTGATTGGGATGGCTCTCACACGAGTTCACTTTGTTTGTCTGTCCAGCTTTGATGAAATGCGTGATTTTTTTTTGTTGTTGTTGCGAAAAACAAGTCACGTTCTCCACAAAGACCATACGAAGTGCGGTTATTTCATACGCTAAACGACATAGATAGACCCGCGTTAAAAAAAAAAAACTATTCGAAAACATCAGCATGTCAGACCGTCTTACATTTACTTGAAAACATGCGTGGCGTGATAATATGTAGAAATATTGTCCCAGTCTCTTCTAGATAGGAGTACAAACCCTCTCGCAAATGGAAAAGTAAATTTCGGTTTCCTAACACACAAAATTAGTTTCTATATGTATTTTACCGTCTAAAACACAACATATGTATATCAACACATTGATGAAATATCAGTTACATCAGGGCTACATGCTTCGGCCGTAAAACAGCCATCACCAGGCCAATACAGAACATATATACGGTACAATATAAGTGTGCACTCTATGGGATCCCATATCGTTTACAATAAAGTTTAAAATAATTGAGCATCCAATTGTGCAATACAAATCAATTTAAAATGTAACTAATAATGTCACTTATAGTACTAAAAGTTTCTAGTTGAACGGAGGTTATATATATATATTTATATATATATATATATATATATATATATATATGAATATTTTCTTATTGGTAGTTAAGGATAGCACTCGTAAACAAACACAAAAACGGATGAAGGTGTCACAAGTTGGTATGGGAAGTACAATCTAGTGGTGGCTTTATATTCATTTCATACTGTCGGTTTAAACCAGAGTGTCTAATGAGGTTTTGAATATTCAATCTGATTAATAACGTAGAGGTAGATATTACCAGTTGGAGTCGAGTTCACGAGAAAACACGCACATTAAAGAAATTAGTTTCTTTTATCGTCATGTCCCTTATAATGTGTAGCACGTATGGGGAACTGAAGCGCGTGTGTTTCGTTACTTTTGTCAAGAACTGTACAGCAAGCGGGAAGCGGCTGTGCAAGAGCCGTCTGTGACCCCACCCAGCCGGTCGAAATGCAGTGAAACGTCAACGGACGCGGCTTTTCGCGCGGATGGTGTTCATACGCGCCTGATACACTGACCTACAAATGCTTTCCGTTTGTCATAAAATAAATAAAAGCAGAGAATTTTCATATGTGGCTAGTACGCGCGGTGTTGGGTGTTAAGTATTTTGAATCTGCAAATAACTTCCTTATTGCTTGGTAGACTGTCGGATATCAGAAGTTGTGGAACACAGGTGGTCCTCGACTTTCGTACGTAGCTGACGAACAAATATTTCGAGCTATATTACAGTGGCGCTGTACAATTGAGCCCCGAACTGTACTTTGCGTCTACCAAATGCCAGAAAGGCCAATCCCAGTGGTCGCGCGGTCTAGGGTGTGGGTCTGCGGCCATTCGCTTGCTGGAATTGAGGGTTCGAATCCCCCCGGGAGCATGGATGTCTGTTTCTTGTGAGTGTTGTGCGTTGTCAGGTAGAGGCCTCTGCGACGGGCCGATCACTCTCCCAGAGGAGTCCTACTGAGTGCGATGTGCCTAAGATGGGGATTCCACGAGACTACATGCTACTCGCAAGCAATTTCAGTCGCCAGCTGAAAATGAACTAGTCTTGTATATTACACGTAGGAATGAGAAGGATGGAAAGTCAGCTATTAGGGCTTTAGTTCTTCATTCGACACCTCAGATATGAACTGAAGATTTGTAGTGTTTTGTCACAAGGTTCTTACTGCCCGTATCAATTGCACTGGGCGAGTTTACAAGCGAAACGGTATACTAACCAGCTAGTAGCGAGTGCAGTTGAACAGACCTGAACTACACTCGTTCGGTTTTAGTCACCGACGAGTTTAGTCGCTTTCATAATTAGACAGGCGAATTTAAAAGTGCTAATGAACTCGCTGGTTACCAGCGTATAAAGTAGTTCCGTGTAATCCACGCCTGAGCGTCTTGACGAAGCCTCGAAATGAGGATGCCTGGTCCACTAGTATTGTCGAGCGATTGGGGAGAGAGGAGAAGGGGGCAGGGGGATACAGTATGTGATGTAAGTAGAATGTGAGAAAAGACATCGCTTAAAATGGTTGTGTTTTTTATATATTGTAATCCAGCTGACAACTTTGATGTTGGTTTGGACGGGTGAGTTTTTATGTTGGATCATTTTGTTGAGGCCTCTTGTTCGTTGTTGTTGGCTATCCTGGCCACTTAATCTTGTAACGCATTCTGGTGGAAGAAACCTGACCTACATCATGATGCTGGCCATACGTAATATACGTGCAGAATATGGTCATTGTACTATAAAGGAAACGTGAAGATGTTTTAAACATCTTTGTTTGTATTACTAATGGCTCTTGAGTTTCGATGGCCAATATCTTAAGCAGTCGTCAGTCGTATGGAGGATATTGGCTTGCGGGATGGCGGTAATGTTAACAGTGACCTGTGGTTGAATGAATGCATGATTTCAGTGTAATTGCTGCTACATCTGTTTTGTTTTTTTGCCCATAAATAGCGATTTTTATGAAAATTCAAGCAAAGGGATCGGAACCTGTCTGTTGTTGGACTACCGTACATTTAGACTTCCGTACACACGTGTTCAGGAACGAACTGTGTAATAAAGTTGGAGACTGCCTGTACTGATCTGTTATCAAAAGAAAATGTGTAGTTTACTCTAGTAACTGAATTAGTTTTTAGGCGCGTTCGCAAAATTGCGAAAAGCGGCGATTAGCTTCGTCATGTATGTCCGTCTTGAACAACTCGGCTCCCACTGGACGGATTTTCTTGAAATTTTATATGTGAGGATTTTCGAAAATCATTCGAGAAAATTCAAGTCGTCTTAAAACGTGACAAGAAAAACGGGTACTTTACATGATGACCTATGCAAATCTATTATAGTATTGTGGAGTGAGAGAGAAAACCAACTAGATGCAACAGTTAGATGTTTATTTTTAACAATTTCTCAACATGTTTCGGGCATCATTATGCCCATCTTCAGGAGAACAAGACGTATGTTACTGCATGTGTTGTGCTGCGCTGCTTCTGCTGG
>Ga0131853_10019584_pt1 | contig 12313 bp, 6 predicted proteins | sample TergutLab28metaG_FD_92764 | JGI IMG/M metagenome (GOLD analysis project Ga0131853, IMG submission 92764) | Labiotermes labralis P1 segment gut microbial communities from Petit-Saut dam, French Guiana - Lab288 P1 (version 2) (version 2) | ecosystem: Host-associated > Arthropoda: Insects >...
CGGTGTGTATCCCGGCCCCCTCCCCCCGTTTTGGTGGGGGGCCCAAGAAGGAGTAGGGGCTTCCCCCCCCCCCCCCCCCCCATGTGCCGTACGGCCTGTACAGAGTCTCAGTGCCTGTACACGGGTGCACTTTTACATACTGTACTGTTTCCACGTGCGAACTGTTGCGTGCACCTTCAGTGTCCAAATCGAAATAAGGTTCCACACAAGTTACACACAACTGACCAAAGCGAGGAAGATCAGAGAGATAGAGCGCCCTTGAAACGCCATTCTGCCGAACACCCGGAGCGAAAACAAGTTGGCATGGCTTGACAACCGAGCCTTCGAGTGACTTCTGTGTAAATAGTGCTGCGCCACGAACCGCTTAGTATTACAACAAAAAAAAAAACTTCCCGCTACAACTGTACAGTTTCCCTCAGGATGGACTTCCAACAAAGTTCTCATAAAGGATTGCAACTGAAACGCGCTAACGGGTCAAAACACAAAGAGAACAACGCGTCGCGTGTCACCAACAGCAGGGCAGACAGATGACAGTCTTTGGTAACAAGTTATGGACTAAATATTTTTAAAAAAACGAGAAACCTTGCTCATTATACACAGACCTTAAAGAAAGACAGGCCAACCGTTATACCAGGGCTGCACGAATCACAAGCACCTGGTATTTGAGGGCCCTCAGTATGAGACTTAATGTCTAGGATTTTTTGGTGGCTTCTGGATTTTTGGAGAATTTGTGCACCGCTGCATTAGACGATGCTGAGATGACGGAGAGCGGAACAGGCGGTGGGGTGGGGGAGTAAACCGCGTACCCAAATTTAGCCATAACACCTGAATGCAGAGACCTAGAGAAGATTCGAATTTTAAGGCAGACCAAAGGTCTCTTAAAGGCTTTTCATCAATGAAACACACCCAAACAATTAGGTAACTGACATCGACAGTGTGCGCAGGTGTAATGACCTTCTGCCTGAAAAAAGGTAGGTGTGTTTACAGGGCATTAGAATGAATAATAAACACTGCGATAGTCCTTAAACACAGGTACATGGTCACATCATTTGTTGAGGGTTGCGTGCCCTTAGTGTAACAGCGTCCACCTTGTTGACACCTCCAATACACAGTGAAAAGGGTGCAGAACACAAGTGTGTCTGGTATGTCAATTGCGTGTGCGTTCATACTTTACCAAATTTCATTGGAGGGGATACAACCTCTGCCACGAGGTCAAGATTAACATGTCACGTCGAACTGAAAACTCTGGATATCAAGTGTGTTCTTCACCACGTGGCGGCCACCAACCTCATGACAGCTTGCAACGCTGTAGCGGTTAAGAGCAGTGGTCTACTATTAACAGCGATTGGTCATTGCAAGTAAATAGGATAATATTAGAACTGATCTTAAAGCAAAATGGTATGGCAGTACGTACTCGATTGATCTAGCTCAGTACAGGGCCCAGGACGGGTTCTTGTAAGCAAAGTCTTTAAACTTCGGGTTCCATAATTTATTGACCGGTTAAGACAGTAAAAGGAGTGCACGTGATGCATTCAGGTGGCTGGTTTGTTACTTGGTAAGTAGGTAAGGATCGAGAAGGTGGCAGCCACACAATATTTTAAAGGTAATCTCGGTATAGGTTTGAAGCGTCTATGATCGAATCCGGCAGAGGACCTACCTCCAAAATGCAGGGTTAAAGCTTAAAGGTTGCTTGCAGCGGATTAAAATAACTTAAAACCAAATGCAACCCATAAACCGCATCCCGCTCATTGAATCCACCGTGGGCACGCCGCATTATGCCAGCAGTACACTCCTCAAAAATATTTTTCCTTCTGCGCCGAAGCAATGACATTTCTTAAAATCTAATTTGTTTCATTATTCCTTACACATGACTGGATTTAACAATGACACTTAACAATGTTTACGACCTCACACAATTGCCATTTCCATCGAAAAATTCTATCTGCGACTTTACAGACTTGGTTCAAGTTCTGTTTGGAGTGTAATGGTGCGGCAGTTAGGATAATTTCATGGCCTTAAGGGGTGAAAGGGATACAGCGGTGCCGCCACTCCACCGCTCCACAAACTGTCCAACTCCATTACCTCTCCGCACTGGCCCAACAGACAACAAGGCACAATTACACAACGTTCACATCCCATAACTTTATAGAACCATTTTCAGGCCACCATGAATACTTTAGATTGCCACCTTTTCCATTTTAAACACTATACTGAGCAGCACAATGGTTTATTACGGTCTTTTACTGACAACCCCCCCCCCCCAATAATTAGGTAGAGTCCAGTCGAAATGTGGTAGCACACGGTGACGCACGGGAGGGGAACTGAAGGGGAAACTGGCGAATGGTGTGGGTAGCCAGTACTCTTCACACTACCTCGGAACATGGTGTATCCAACATTACTACCGCTGATGCGCACACCTCGGCTGCCAGTAGTCGACTGAACTGACGCCCCCCGGCCGATTTAAATGGACTCGTCCGTTCCGCCGAAAGACGAAATCTGGTTTCTGCGCGTGTGCCATCACATTTCAAACGCAGTCTTCCGGCTACTGACAGTGTGCGCAGGCGTACTGCCTTGTGCACGGAAGTGCTTACAGTCCATTAGCACGGAATTAAGCATTAAGAGTTTCATTCATAACAACATACGTTCATTTCTTGCGCGGGTTTAAACCAAAAGTCTTCGTATTCGAAGCGAATACAGTTCATTACGAACGTTTACTTGCCGCGTGTGCTTTCGTGTCGATTTATGCCATTGTTTGTCAGCCTTTCTGGGCCACGACTCAGATAAGACCGACGGATTTTTCTTGCCGTCACAAATAAAGATGCGTTTTAAAAAAAATGCATCAGCAGAACGAATGTGACATTTTAATGAGTTCATAAAACGAAAACAAACACACGTTTGACATAAAATCGTCACGTAAATAACTGTTTCGTGACCCACTGTGAATAGCTCCGCGACCCAAATTTGGGTAGCGACCCACAGGCTGGGATACGTTGCTGTATGCCTTCTCGTTACCGAGTTCGACTGAACGTCTTTATGTAAAGTGGCTAACGGTGCAGATGTATTGCGCAACAGTGGACAGTCGCTTGAAAGCGCAATAATTATTTTCAGAAAAACTGAAAACGCCGGATTCAAGAAGATCTATTCTAACCTCCTCTTTAACGGGTACCAAGGACTTCCTCCGAGGGGCCCCGGAGTTCGAAGATGACCACTCATGTCCATCCAGCGCCAAAATGAAGACTCAGTGCAGCTAAACCTCTGCTCCCCCACATGAATTCAAGACGTGCAGAGGAACCTTTGACGTCTACATAGCTGTAATCCGCGCACGTTTAGCGAACTTCACAATGTCATTAATAACGCAGACAGCCATTGTATAGATGATGATCTTCTCTCCCCCGACCACCACTGCAGTTCTGATGGCCCACATCCCTTATAAAATCCCCGCTACATTATCAATCCACTTCCTTCCCCTAACCTCTTCTGCGTCCACCTACACTCAATTCCGTCTCCTTGAAGGAAGCACCGCATTCCACCGAAGGGCGTCAACTCGTGAACCTACAAGGCGCCAATTATCAGAATGCCAACTGAACTGGTATGAAGGCTGACACACATTGCACTTACTATCATTAAATTCAGGCTAAGAAACAAAGAAATGTGACGTCAGGCAACGTTTCCTCATCTTTATCCCGCTAAGACTCGCACCTCCACCCCCCCAACAAACACGCCGCCTGTCGCCATGAGTGCCAGACGCATGAAACTTGGAGATACGATGGGTGATCAGAATGGAGCGACTTAGGTATTCGCATACACAGGTACAGGCTGTGGAACGTAGCAGTAATTGCTCTAAGTCGGGTTTCTCAACCTCAGCTGACCAATGATGGAAACCTGTCGATAACTCAATTTCCTCCAGTTTCTCCAAAATTCTCCGAAAACGCCTAAACGTGTATTTCAGTTCATGAACCATATCCAGACCAAAAGTAACCTTCCTCAGCTTGCAGCTATAGAATAAGCTCTACCGCGCAGTAAACACACTCCGTCTCAGTTATAAAAACCAACCAAATATTGTTGTATAGGGAAATAATGCTTGTTTGTTCCGAGATTCATACAAAACATACATACACTGTGTCGGTAAAAAATGGAACGTTTGTATATTAACCTGGTGTTACACATAGCTATAACTGAGTTTTAGTGGGTTGTGTACTCAGAAACCAGTAGCCTTTCCTCTGTATTTACGAACCTCCATGCGAACAGACGTGGTAGCAAACACAACAAATGCCCGTAAGTGCATGAAAGTATAGTACAAACAAAGTCAACCTCCTACATGTTCATAAGACACTTTCGTACACTTATACACTTCTGTGCATTTGTTGGTTTTGCTACCATGTCTAATTGCTCAATGCACGGTCACGGATCATTTAAAACTTCTAGCGAATGTTTATTTCACGCATATTTGCACATTCAGACATTCAGACAGTCCGTCTCGAACTGCAACACAACGTCTTGCCTTTATTTAATTCATCAAAGGTATATTGCAACAGTACAACCGATGTACGTACAATGTAATATTGAGGCGCGTTCGTGCAACTATTGTAGTGGAAAAGCAATGAGTATTAAACAACCTGAGTGTGTGTATTTATGGCCTTACGTATCCAGCATGCAATGCTCATGCGCCTTATTGTCATCTGCGGCCTACCCCACTCTGCAATGTTTTTCCACATTATCGCACACACGGCACGATTTTCGAAAAAGGTTATTGAACATAAAATGTGTTCTGAGTTTCTGTACAACTTTTGTCTCAAACATTTCGCTTTCAAAGAAGAATTAAACTAGATATGATCAAAAATGTGTACTGGTCTTCATGTAAAGTACAGTTATTCTTGTTAGATATTGATGAAACTGGGATTTCTCGATAGATATTCGAAATATACTCACACAACAAGTTTCGTGAAAATCCGTCCAGTGGGAACCGAGTTGCTCCATACGGACAGACGGAGACATGAGGAAGTTAACAGTCCCTTTTCGCAATTTTGCTAACGCGCCTAAAAACTGCGCTAGCCTTGGGCGTCGACTCGGCTTGCTGCGGTGTCATTCCCAACACACACGTAGCCCTGCTTCCCAAACAGCACCCCGTTCTGTAGCACGTTGCGCAATATTCTTAAAGCCGAAGACAAGAAGACAAAAGACCTCGTATTGTTTGAAAATGTGATTACATGAATGCGGGTGGGCACGCACCTCAAACGTGAATTTTAGTCCCCTTTTTCGTTTCAGATAAGGATCTAACGGCAACCCAGCTTGACACCCTAGCGAAATCGGTAAACCACACGGCCTTACGTAGTTACCTACTTACTAACTAACCGGTCTCAGGTAGTCAAAAAAAAAATCCCCGCATTTTTTGGAACCCGAAGGTTCATTATAGCGTTTACAGGAGCCCGCCACCTGCCCCTATCCTGACCCAGATCAATCCAATCCATGCCCCCAACCCACTTCCTTAATATCCATCCCAATATTATCCTCCGATTTACGCCTTGGTCTTCTAAATGGTCTCTTTCCCTCACGTTTCCCCACCAAAACCCTGTACGCACCTCTCCTCTCCCCCCATACGTGCTACATGCCCCGCCCATCTCATGCTTCTCTATTTTATCACCCGAATAATATCTGTTGAGCAGTACAGATCAGTAAGCTCCTCACGACGTAGAATTCTCCACTGCACTGTTACCTCGTCCCTTTCAGGCCTAAATATTCTCCTCGGCACTCTTTTCTTAAACACCTTATATCTTACGGCCAGGAAATAAAACTATAAAATATATACCACTAAGGGCTTTACACTAAAACGCCCTTATATTATTTTACATCGCGTGTTGGACAGTTATTTCCTGCTTCGTTGAACTCAGGACAACTGAAGACAACACTATCCGTTTTATGTCATTACGTCATCAGATACGTGTTTTGGGAATTTCCGTCGTCCATTCAGCAACTCAATACAAATATCAACAATGAGTCTTCAATTAGACTGCCACACAGCACTGCTGGCGATCAAAGCCGGACTCTCTTCAAGCAATCTTTGATTCTATCCCAGGACAGCGCCTGCCATCTCTAAAGCTGACAAAATGACTCCTCATTATTCAGAAAACGTTTTCAGTTTGGGGTCTGTTAGGGGCGTTGCAGAGCTGGCGGGCGGATCTACTCTGCATGTGAGGCACGGGCAGTATCTTTGTTTTGATCTGTCCATAAATGAGCTATCGAAGTCCCGTAGAACTGACTCACTCCTAGATTTCCCGTGAAAATTCCACCCGACAGAAACGAACAAGGTAAATGTAGGCACTTCCACTATCGCCCAACCAACAGACATGCTCCGTTACGACTACCAACGCCGATGCGTGTGGCAAACCGACCATGCAGCAGCAGCTTCTCTAAGCCCCGCCATTTTGGTGTGTACTTAGCGACCCTGTCAGTAAGTCGCACCATAAATGACGAATGAGCGGATGGGTCACTTAACTGCGAATTTGTAAAAACGTGTAAAGAAGCGGTCGCCAAGTAACATGAAGTACCGTACTACTTACTGGGAGGTACTGAGAAAACATGTAAAAGCTTACTCGGTCTAAAATTTAGAGTTGACAGCTTCTAAGTATGAAAAAGCACAACTATATTAAGCGAAATTTGGGGTGCTGGAAATGTAACGTTGGATACTGCACGATGTGAGGGACACGGTTGGGCTGGAAAAGTAACTCTGATGGGAAAGACAAGGAACGCGTAAACAGCACAAATTGGAGGGTGGTGACTAACTGGGATACACAAAGCCGTCACGAACTTCGGAATGCATTCCCAATATTAAAAGAAATATATCTATTTGGTTCCAATCACTTACGAAAAAGGTAAAAAAAATACAAAATTACATAAAATAGCGTAAAACATGGACGTTTATTGTCAGTCAGATACCCGTACATTGGCAGTATACAGAACAATGAATGGCTGTAACAGGGTCTCATTCCGATGAGCACGACAGCAGTCAACCTTACTTACAGCAAAGACACAGCTTGATTGCGCAAAGGATGATCTGCGCAGTAACAAAATAATGGGGGAAACCGACTCCTTAGCCACGTGGTCTCATCACGATTTGTCGAAAACAGTCAGGTACAGTCGAAATAAGAGTGTTAATTGGGTGACCACGAAAGGCCGAAATCCAAAACATCGGGTTCACGAACACCGACACCCTACTGTACGGAATTTTGGTGGAGAAACAGATTTAAAGATAACGCACTTTGTAGAACGAAAAAGAGGTAAAGGACTTTACTAATAATGCTCCAAGATTTTCGAAAAAGAATTGTTTTTGGAAGGTTATAGGGCTACGAGAAGCATGAAGATGATCATGGTGTACTGATGCAGCGATACTGACAGGGAATACCCGGCGCAACAGCCCCTACTTGGCCAGGGTCTCCTCTTTATCAAGGTTTCACGATCACAGACACACCACACTCAGTAGGACTCTGGACGGGTGATCAGCCCGGCGCAGAGATCTCTACCTGACAGCACACAACACTCACAAGAGACAGACATCCATGCCCCCGGCGGCATTCGAACCCTCAATCCCAGTAAGCGAGCGGCTACAGACCCACACCTCAGACCACGCGGCCACTGGGATCTGCTGGAAAACCGAAATACTCAGAGATTATATAACTTAACTGACTAACACAATCTTTATTGCATCATTTTATGCACTAAAGATTGTGGTAGATAATTTCTAAGTATTGAAAATAGAATAGGGGTATGCCTTACCTGGAAACCGAAATACTCGGTTAAAAGCATGTTCTAGTGCCACCTGTACACCACAAATCTCGCGCGCACTGGCCCGGGATTGAACCCGAGTTTGAAAGGCCGGCGACTAACCGCCTGGCCCACGGCACGGCCCCTTTTGAAAAAGAGAAATAACCTGAACTGTAAGTGAACAAAGAGTTCGAACCGCGCAAAACCTTGTCAGTGAGCGGGGTAAATAATTGTTTATGTTAAACCTCTGGTACATAAGAAAGCCCCGTTCTTCGAACGGTGAAGGTGGATCATAGGCAGTGAATATGGGAGGAGGTGCACAGAGCTGTTCAGCATCGCGTGCCATGGCTTGTTGTGCTGCTGCTGCCACCCCTACAGCACACTGCGCTGCAAGCCGGCCGGCCGACCGACCGCTTTACTGATCTCAATTGATGACATGCAAAATGACAGCTCACTCCATTTAGCAACAGGGAAATGGCATCGTCTGTATATTGGCCACAGCGCCCCTCTTCGTTTTAGATCCAATTACCGCGAGATATTACTCGCTGGCACGAACCAGCAATGAACCAATGACAGAACACTGCGATGAACTGATAACCGGAACTGCTGTGCCGTCTTTGTCTTATTACGCATCACGATACTGGCATACTCTTAGTGCTGGGTCTTGCTTGACTTGCTGAACGATGCTTTTCAACTGCAAAGGTTAGACACTTCAAAGGATGGCTGTAATTATCTGGAAATCCAAACGAAACATCGGTCGACGTCCATCAGAAGCAATATCCCCGCACTGTCCTGGAAGGACTGAAGAAAACCGTGCCATCTTCAGTCGTAGCAGATTCTATCCACGACGCCGGAACGTGGAACATGTTAACCCTGCCACCGCAAACGTTGGTGCTCTGTATCCATTAATTTTTGGTTATTTAATGACGCTTCTTCAACAGAAGTAATACAATATCACGTGAGGCGTGAAGAGTTAATTTCTGAGTACGTTATTCAACGACGCTGTTAAGTGCTAGGAGTGTATAAAGCGTCAGTGATAGAGGAATCAGTAAGTATCCAGCAATGACAGAACGGTAACGACAGCGAAAAACCTACGCATTCGGTGAAAACCCTGTCCCAGAGCCACTTTGTCGACTACAAATCCCACACCCACTGGCCAGGGATTGAACCCGGGTCTCCGCTGTGAGAAGCCGGCAACTGCCTAAGACACGACACGGACTTCAAAATGATCATGAACAACAGGATATCTGACAGCAGACGGCCGTAGCACAGATTAAGTTCCGTCCCAGTCATGTTCATGGAATGTGGAAAGGCAAATTAAGTTGTCAGGACAACCAGAAGACCGGCACAGAATGGAACCGGCTACATCCACGGCGTTACCAACTTACGAAATTAAAATCGTGTTGCAAAGTATGGCGTGTGCTGGGAGCAATCGCGATTACAGGTTGGCACTGCCGTAATGCGCTTCGCAAGCTTCCAGCCCCAAACTGGCGGTTTTTGTATTTTCCTCCATTCGTCTCCACAAACACAAGTAAAGCGTATTAAAATACGCCACGGCCGCCTCCTGCCCTGTACTTCTAACTTCATCGCACTCTTAACACCTAATCTCGTCGCCTATATGTCGACTGTATATACACAATCGTTAAATTAAAGGCCTAGAAAAATCGATTAATTTTTCTTCTACGACGGAATTCGCACTATCCACATCAGTGTTTCTCAACCTTCGTGAGACCGCGGCCCGGTAAATTCTTTTTTTATAAGACGAGGGCCCGGCCCAACGGATTTACTCGTCAGTACTTTTCCAATTTTTTTAAGTTCAAACATTAAACTAACATAAATATTAATAATTAATTATGGCATAATCATAAAGAGTATCAGTACAATTATGTGTACGATGTGGCATGTTGACAAATATAAAATTACATTTAAATTAGTTATCAATTCCAGGAGAATCTCTCGCGGCCCGGTACAATTGATGGCGACTGGCTACGGGCAGGACGGTCCGGTGATCGATTCCCGGTGGGGCGAGATTTTCCGCACCTGTCCAGGCCAGCCCTGAGGCCCACCCAGCCTCCTGTACAATGGGTACCGGGTCTTTTCCGAAGGTAAAGAGTGGCCGGGGCGTGGAGCTGACCTCTCACCCCTTCTAGTGTAGCGGTCAAGAAAGAGTAGAGCTACACCTCTACTCCCTTTATGGGCCGTACGGCCTGTACAGAGCCTGAGTGTCTTACAAAGGTGCACTTCACCTTTACCTTTACACGAGCCTAGCGCGTACTTCGTCCGGCATTTCTGCTGTTGTAGATTTAACGACTCCTGTTCAGATGAATATTCAAAATCAAATTACATATATAAAACATTTTTAATTCTCGGCCACGCGTTCTGTTGGCCAGCAAAAGACGAGTCAATGTTTTTGTCACCCAACGGTGACGTGCGCCTCAGTTTGTAGCGAACGAGATTAATTCCTTCCTGCTATACCGCATGTTCCAAGCACCAATCGGATCGGGAACAAGATAACATGCAAAAAGCTCACATGTAAAATAGATTGTTATGATTTAGAGATGCTACTGATCTCAGCTTATCTGTATGCAATTCTTCATTTCCCCTCTGACACAAAATGAAATGAGAATTCTAGAACCTTCGAAAGACAACCATAGGAAATCTAGTGGGAAATTAGCCGCAATCCAAAAGGTTTGGTAGCTGCTTACGAGCAGGGGACACTATCTTTCAAGACCTGAACCCAACACAATTCCTCACACCTGTATTCTTTGGCCAGGATGGCATCAAAATTACTACGCACAGAACGTACGTTTAATCGCTTCTCCGAGCATGGGGAAATATGAATTCATTTAGGTAAGGCGAGTCTTCCGAAAGATACCTCATCTGCGATGTAACCTGAGAAACCCGCCGTCCAGTTGAGTGCTGTCTCTAGTAAAACGGAGGTCAGTGCATGTGAGAAATGTTGCCGGTTCAGCAAAGCGTCTTCACCTGAAATGCTGAATTAGTCACGAAAAAATCGCCGACACAGTGTGTAAAAACATCTCACGTTACAAGTGCCCTACAGATTACAATACACAGTAGAGGGCAAACATCAAATCACAGGTTAACTGAAATTAGTATGCGCTGCACAGTAAGGCCAGCGCTGTTAAAAGACATAAATTCCGACCGTTACGTTAAAGTAATCCTCATACCGTTACTGAGTAGGAAATTCAGGTCATCCACAGTCCCTGCAAACACTGAAAGCTAACACTGGAAGAGAATTTGCTCGTATTTCAATACAAGAGCATCGTCATGTGTAAAGAAATAACTCTCACAAACTGCGAGGCCTTCTCATGAGCAGGAGGTCAGCACTTCCAGACCGTTCTGTGAAATTAGGTAAGTTTAACTGCAGAGAAATGGGGGACTCTAAGTGACCTATGGAAGCTGGTTTCATATACGATGAAGTTGCCACGAAACCTGCCTGCTGCGATCGGAGATTACAGATACGCCCTGTATTACGTAATAGACTGCACACTTTACTTTATCCCCAGAATATTCAGGAGCATGCATAAGTTTCCAGCCAAATGTCATACATCTTCCAGGAACTGTGAGATGCCACTCAACGGGGATCGTTTCTCTCATCCTCTTCCTTTCTCGCGCTATTCTGCTTATTTCCTTCTTCTAATGACGCAGTTCATGGGAAGGAGAGAGACAGATCAAGACCCTCATCCCACAGCGAAGGTTTCATCGCGGAAGACTGCCTACTTCCTGTAATCTTCGAGTGATCATCCAACGTGCAATTATTCTTTTCGCCGGTTCCTCGCGCGAATCACGAGATAAGACACAACGATACGATGCATCAGTTTAAGGGAAACAAAAAAAGGGTTCTGCGTCCAGTTACAGCTCAGTCGAACCGTCCCTCAGCTAGACAGGAATCACGAACAGCGGAGTGGTAACATACTGTGCAGCTTCTTGGATAAAATCGAAGGTCACAGTCCTGAAACAGTCCAGCTTCAGGAAAGTCTTTCTTGGATCTACCCAGTCACTCCCGGCACATGCAACGGCAGTGCCTTATGAGAATCCGCACGCTGAGTCCAGTTCACAAATCATATCACCATATGATTCGACGCTGTATAACACAGCTAAAGAACGTCGCTAGATACAGAAAAGAAATACAATTGTTTGTTAGGATACGCTGTCATATAGCTTTACTGCGACATGTATCGGCTGGCACTACAAACGGCCCTCATCAGGCGAATTAAACACACCAGGGAACAAAACGAGCAATGTACGTATAACACTGAGAAGCATTCGCGTAACCACTGTTACCGCAAAAAATTAAAAAGTCGTACACATTCTGCATGTGTGTTTGTAGTCTTATTTATCCACATGTAAAGCACTTGCATCGTATTGTAAGTCATCTGTGGCCTATCCGGCTCCACAATATTTCTCCACATTATCTCATAAACGACGAGATTTTCGGGGGGGGGGGGGGCAAAAAAAAAAATAAAAAACCACAAAAAGGGTTTTTGTATTTTTTTAAAAATTTTGTCTGACAAATTTCTCATTTAAAAAAAAA
>Ga0131853_10019585_pt1 | contig 12312 bp, 9 predicted proteins | sample TergutLab28metaG_FD_92764 | JGI IMG/M metagenome (GOLD analysis project Ga0131853, IMG submission 92764) | Labiotermes labralis P1 segment gut microbial communities from Petit-Saut dam, French Guiana - Lab288 P1 (version 2) (version 2) | ecosystem: Host-associated > Arthropoda: Insects >...
TCCGAGGTAAAACTCGGTGTGTTTTGCTACATTTTGACAGTTCAAAACGTTGTGTATGTCCTCTGTATAAATTTCTATACGCTTTCAAAGTTGTAAAGCTCTTTTTGAAACACCCTGTATACACACACACACACACACACACACACACACGAATTTCTGGAAACCTTTTTTTTTATTGGTTTCTTTATGGTTATTTATTGCACATATGAACAGTGTCCGAAAGGTAAAAAGCAGAGAGCAAGGAGTTCGGAATTTTTACAATTCGCAAATATATTTCAATTGTGTTCAAAAAGGAAAAAGATTCATAATGATTTGTTCTGTGACTGGAATGATGCCATCGTGATTTTAAAATAACTTACTTCGCATGCAAACACGAATATAAACTTGAGTGTTTGCTAAATAATTGTAAAACAGTGACTGCGGGTTCAAGTTCTTATACTGATAAACCGCTTGATTTATATATTGTTCAATGTTTTATTATGTGGAATGTTATCTGAAGGGGAAATAATCTTACGCGACGTCAATTTGCGTTATTAAGCCACGTTAATTTTAATATTAATTATTCCAATTACTTGGTGGGAAAAAAGAAGAAATACATGGAAAAAATCATAAATTCAATTAATAGACTGTCATAGGGCTTCTGCCTAAAAATTCATTTAAATTGCGCTACACAATATTTTCACGAACACAGCACTTTTGCTTCTCCACATGAAGCAGTCGAATCCATAACAGAATGTTTTCAGACTAAAAAAAAAAAAATCAGTACAGCGTTAAATTGACTCGGTAAACCTGACTTCACACGTGCTCTGGTTTCGAATTTCGAGATATATTCAACCGTGAAATTGAGTGAATAAATATGAACACCAGTCTTTCCTCGTAGGCTACCCACCTTCCTACCCTCACTCTTACTGGATAGGCCACATGTACAGGATTCTGACGCTGTTGTGTTGTGGGAATAGTTACGATACCTTTTGCGAGGGACGGGATACCCACATAATATTAAAGTATCATGAAAGTAACATGAAGTAACATGAAATGCGTAAATTGAATGCTCGTAAAAGATAATGCATCCGAAAATACGCTTTCGGATATATAATTTATGTGTTCAGTTTTAAAAGTATATTGGGAGTACCTGATACAGCATGGTCCAGAATCTTTTGTCTTCTCATGTATCTGGAATTGTCCAGTAATGAATCAAATAGGCTACGATAAATTCATATGAGTAAAATAATGTGAAATATTTGATAAATCGATAAAATAAAAACTGTATTAAAACATTTAAGGGTTCTTTTATTATATTGCAAATATATTCAACATTCTACATGAATACATGCATACTCAAAAGTGTGCCATGCAAAGGACATTTCGCAAAAACTTCTATAACCAATACACATATATGAAATATTAAGTTTTTAAAATGTATCGAAAAAGTAGTTAAAATATAAAATGCTCACACAATTTTTTGATTTAAAGTTAATTCAGTAAGAAGTGTTCTATGTAGCTATTTTCTATTGTATCATCATCCAAGGACAGCGTTGCTGTACAGAGGATCCTGCCAACATGACGACATACACATTTGTGCACTGGTTCTACTAAGTTTTTGTACTATATACATTTTATGACACCTCCCTGAGGATGGACACAAGGGTGTAAAAATATTTACGTGTAGGAGGTTTAACACGTTCAAAATATAGAATAAGATACCCTTCAGTGTTAATAAAAATCCAACCAGATGCAATAGTATGCAGATATTTATTTACTGCAAAGCCACTCTACATGTTTCGGGTGTCACAGCACCCATCATCAGGAGTACTAAAAACTCTAGCCGCAGCCTCCCGTACAGGTCATAATACTGGTACAGCTACTTCCCTCCAATGTGGCCTGATCGGGACTGGTGCGAGAGCTCTAACCAGTTCCGATCAGGCCACGTTGGAGGGAAGTAGCTGTACCAATATTATGACTTGTACCGGAGGCTGCGATTACAGTTTTTAGTACTCCTGATGATGGGTGCTGTGACACCAGAAACATGTAGAGTGACTTTGCATAAATAAATATCTGCATACTATTGCATCTGGTTGGATTTTTATTAAAATTAAATTAAGATGCACAGAACCATGTGTTTAAAATACCCTTCAATATTTATATGCAATTTTGGTTTAATCTTCATATCGAATTATCTTAATGCATGGTTGTGGTTTGTGTAAAATTAATGTGAAATATATTTGATATACGTGCGTAGTTTTAGATGTCACGGTAAGCGTCTCATATAAAACAGGGACATCGCATCCCATTCGATATTACGTCCCGTAATAATGCGAACTCTGTGGAGCGGGTCTTCGTTTCTACGCATGGCCGATGAAGTAGAACGCTAATATCAGGTAGAATTTGTTGCCTGGTTCTACTCATAAGAGACGTATGGTTCAGTTAAAACTTTATTCTTACTTTCTTCCCAACCCCCCTTGTCATAACTTCACTTTCTATCGCACCAGCAAATTACATCTTTATTCAGCGCTTTTTTATTTTACATATGGGATGTCCAGAAATTCGTCGCCTTGAATTCAACAATGAAATTCCTATAGAAATATTTTTAGTGACGATTCCCTTTTTATCATTGCGAAATATATAAGATTTTCACGAAAAGCGTGTTTATTGTGTGATTAATACAGAGTGCTTAAGATACTTAATTCGAGGAAATGAAGTGGTCCACGACACTTTAGATATATTTGAAGTGAAGATTCCTTTTTTATCATTGCGAAATATGTAAGATTTTCACGAAAAGCGTGATTAAAGTTGAATATGTGTCTTGTTGTGTGATTAATACAGAGTGCTTAAGATACTTAAATCAGTCCCGTTACAGGCCTGGAGAGGCCCAGAGGGTTCCAGGAAGTTAAGGTTCCCAGATTTGGTGACAACGGCACAGGATGGTGTTAGGTTGTCAGCCTTACGCACCGGCTACCTTTACCCCCCAGGAAGTATCTCCTGGTAGTTCCAAAATAATTACCAAGATGACACTTATGGACTATCCTTTATTTCAGGGTTAATCGTCCTTCACTCTACATGTTTCGAGCTTCAGGGAGCTCATCATCAGGAGTTCACTTTTTTTACTGTACAGGCAACCTCTGGCATACTGTGTACTGTAACATGTAATGTTTATCTTTAGTTATGTCTAAAATATAATTTGACTATTACAATTTTATAAAAGATTTATTAAAAACTAAATACGTTCTGTGGTTAAAAGTTATAGTATAAAAATATAGTAATCAACTGTCTGTTACAAATTTTTAAAATTTTTTTTAGGAAAATGCAATGCTTTTGTTTATTTACATCTTTTGCTGTATTCCAGCTGAATGTAAAATTTATCTCCTGGTACTTATTTCTGTTAGAGGCTGAGTCCCCCCCCCCCCAGGGCCTTAGGGCGATCGGAAGGATTTTATGTCAATAAAAATTCCAGTGACACCAGCTGGGATCGAACCAGCGAGTTAAAATAGTTCTGCATAAAAATAACGGAAGTCCAAACTGGAAATTCGGACATATATGTTGATGACTAAAATGAGTAGTATAGCTAATTAACGTTATAAATAATTCACTTCTTACCTCACAGATAACACTGTGTACATCCACCAGAAACACCGTTCGGCGAACGCTGCGTAGAGAAATTAATGGCTGTTAGTTGTAAGAAGTGTACGGAACACATACATTTTTGTGGACAAAATTCTGATTTTTGGTGATTTTTTTTTAAACATCTAGAATTTCGATTTCATGGTACGTGATGCCACGTCATTAGATGATATGTTGCCGACATTTCGTACAAAAGTCCATCAAGAATGAAGCTCTTTATAATTGAGGATGTACTTTTTAAAGTCGGAATCCTTTCAGTCAACGAACTCAGATTCTAGAAGACAGAAGTCCTCTCACCCTCGTCTTGGCGGTACAAGTAGGAAGAACTGGACTGTAAATGGATAATAGAATATCATTTTGTTGCGGTACCTGTTCAAGTTACCGCGGTAGCACAATGGTTAAGGTGCTGTGCTACAAATCGGAAGTTGCTGGTTCGATCCCAGCTAGTGTCAATGGATTTTTCATTGACATAAAATCCTTCCGATTACACTATGGCCCTGGGGTCGACTCAGCTTCTAACAGAAATGAGTACCAGTAATATATCCTGGGGGTAAAGGCGGCCGGTGTGTAAGGCTGACAACCTACCACCATCCTGTGCCTTTGTCACGTAATCTGGGAACCTTAACTTCCTGGATACCTCTGCGTCCCTCAGGGTCTGTAACGGGACTGCTTTACTATTTACCTGTGCTGCATTTTTCGCCGTTACTTGTAGTGCGAATATTTATGTGGTTGTGCGAAAATACAAGAGAGGTGAGCAGTGCGCTCCCCCACGCAGCGAATCCGATGCAATCCGCTCAGTGTCGTTATATTTCATACTTAGCGGCCTATCTCCCACAATATAACCTATCATGACACTCCATACGCACTTACCTCATCTACAGCACAGCATCATTGATTGCTAAAAACGTATTTTTATACAGGATTACGGAAAGAATAGATAGGGGTGGGGAGTTTGAATTATGTGAAAAATCTTGCATCCTATATCCTCTGCTGATTGGTCTTGTGCTTTGTCATCAGGTTTAAAAACCAAGTGAGCTACATTCAGTAGCACTTTACTGACTCTAGATTTAGAATGTTTACCGAAGGGACACCGCACTATAATACGGAAGATCGCGGGTTCGATTCCCGACGGTGTCATTTGAATTTTTCAAGGTTTCCAGATTACGAGACAATGGCCCAGGATGGTGGTAAGGTTGTCAGCCTTACGCACCGGCCGTCTTTTACCCCCAGGAAATAATCCCGGTACTCATTTCTGTAAGAGGGGTGGCAGTAGTACAGTACACATTTACACACAAACAATACACAGAACGACAAAATTTGTTTGGTAAGATTGCGGGCCGTGCCCCCTCTTTGAGAGTTATACCCTGGCATTTGTCTTACAACTGAGGAAAAACACGGAAAACCCTGTAAGATAGGGAATAGATGTTGCTATTTCTGATGTTCTAACGGCTGTGTTGTTGGAGTGTTTTTGGATATTACACTTTGTTACTGGTTAATAGGTGGGCCCGGTACTTCATTCGGTATAGCGACTGAGCTATGAGCTGGACGGTCCGGGATTGAATCCCAGTGGGGACAAGATTTTCCGACCGTCCAGACCGGCCCTGAGACCCACCCAGCCTCCTGTAAAATGGGTACCGGGTCTTTCCCGGCGGTAAATTGCGGCCGGCGCGTGCTGTTGACCACTCACCCCCTTCTAGTGCCGCGGTCATGGAAGAGTAGAGCTATACCTCTACCCACCGTCTGGGCCACACCGGGCCTGTAAAGGGAACACTTTACCTTTTTTTACTGATTAAAAGATCTTGAGGCTTAATAGTGCCTTTCTGTCCGTGGACAAAGACTGAAGAACAAAGCAGCATAACTTTTCGAAACGACGGCAAGTGTTTACATAAGGACGCAGCCTAACTTCCCAGACTAATAAATCTTCTAGGAAGAGGTCCTTAAAGAACGGCAGAGACAAGGTAAAAGATTGTTGTCTTTTTCAATATAACGTCTTATATTCGGGACGCATTTCCCGACGTTTCGGATCTACTGGCTAAATATGTTTTCTGTTGATGACCTGAAGACGGGAGCAACATATTCGGTAACTTTAGCTCATACGACACGACGTCACACCACAGAAGTCAGCATACTTCGCCAACACGTGTATCAGTACCTCAATTCTTAAAACTACAAAATTATTTGTTACGTAGAGAGAAGTCAACAGTTTCGACATTCGAAACACTAGTAGAAAGAATGTGAAGTCAATCATGTGAGGTCACATTAGTTTCAGTGAACTTCACGGGCTAATGGCGTATGGTGTAGTGGAAGTTATATCTTTACAAAATCTTAAGCTTAGCAGTAGAAGTGAGTGGTCACCCTCGTGGCCTGGGCCCTTTAAAATTTTAAACCCTGCCGGTTACTTAACTTACCACCAGGATTTATATTAAGAAATTCTGCATGCTGATTACATTGCACCTATGTGGTTTGTGTGGATCTCAGAACAGACAGCGACTTTTGCTTTATATATCATTAACAGATTGGATTTTACAACCGAAGTGGAGAGTGTTTACAGCGCGGTACGGACTGAGTCATATAAATCAGATACCTCTTGTCCTTAAAGGTTTCATAGCGCCTCTCTGTTTGGAATCAGTGTATTCGTTTATCAAACCAATCAAATGTACGATAGGAAATACCGAGTACACAAAAAGTCGCGTTACACGACGCAGCTCCAATATAGGGACACGGTCCACTTTGTGTGGACAGACATACGAGATGCTTGGAAATGTGATGCCGCAGACTAGAAGAACTTAAGCGCTATCTACGTTGATTATTATTTTATCCTGTACAAGTTAAATCTACTGTGTAAGAAAATTTTTGAATATATTTCAATTACAAGAGGTTAAACAGCATATATATATATAAAATTTGTAAACCCTTTTGACATGAACTGCAGGTCACAGTATAAGAAGTTATGAAACTTTCTATATATTATTTCGTCATTTGTATGTTGTTTTACCTTGGCAAAGTGCTGTACCTGAAGATGATATATATTTATCGAAACATGTCACGGTGGTTTCTTTACCACTTACTTGTATATGATACCGTGCGTTCTTTTGGTTGACTGGACCACATTGATCAGATTGGACAACTTCAGAACAGTCAGCCATCTGAGTGGGACCCTGATACGTATCAGACAACATATCAGAGTCCTGCCTGTGCACAGAATCAAACCCATGTCTTCTATACAGAAGCTCAGTCAGGGTATTGACTTACAGTCCTTAGCATTTGCGATATAGAACAGTCTACGTAGTATGTTGAACCAACTTGTATAGTTGGAATGGACAGTGCATAAGACAATCGAATCTGGAACCAGGCTACTGCTATCTAAAGAACCGAAGGATAACGACATGACGTATGGAGAAAGACGAGAGATATTGTGTGGGCTTCTTGTGAGGGGTGAAGCTAAGAAATATATTGACTTGGGCAGTGAATCTTTTATATATTCGTTTTACTTGTTCTTAAGAAGAATTATGGCGATCTGATATCCGACCCGCTACAGACGATATAGGAAATATGGGACGTATTCCTTTAGCTTCTTGTTCGGGAGAATAAATTGATATAGTGCTCCTTACCGACTGAACAAAAACCAAAGAATTTATTACTGTCTGTACAGTGGCCATATCAACAGACCTAATACTGGGAATCCAGTTGGGGATGGCTTGGTGCTGCACGTACTGAGGCATTGTTCTGTATTTCGTCTGGGGTTACGGAATGTGTCCGTCCTTCCCTCTCACTAATACAACTCTTCGTTTTTCGCCTCCCATTCGTCGCTCCGTGGCAGCTTTAACCGTGATCTGGCGCGGAATAAACAGCGTACCTGCAAATTCCATGCAGTAGAGTGTTTGTATAGGAGATCACAGGTGTGGAATTGATCAAGATGTCCCTTGCAGGTTATAAAACCGAATGTTTCATAGTAGTTTATTCACGGAAGTCTAACACAGTAACTTATCATTTACCACACTTATCCTTTGCCACACTTATCCTGTGCCACAATTTTCCTGCGCCACATTTATCCTGTGCCACACTTATCCTGTAACACACTTATATTGTTCCACACTTATCCTGTGCCACACTTATCTTTTGCCACACTTATCTTGTGCCACACTTATCCTGTGCTACACTTATCCTGTACCACACTTATCCTTTGCCACACTTATCCTGTGCCACAATTTTCCTGCGCCACATTTGTCCCGTACCACACTTATCCTGGGCCACACTTAACCTGTAACACACTTATCCTGTACCAATTTATCCTGTGCCACACTTATATTGTTCCACACTTATCCTGTGCCACACTTATCTTGTACCACACTTATCCTGTGCCACAATTTTCCTGTGCCACACTTATTCTGTAACACACTTATCCTGTACCAATTTATCCTCTGTCACACTTATATTGTTCCACACTTATCCTGTGCCACACTTATCTTGTGCCACACTTATCCTGTGCCACACTTATCTTGTACCACACTTATCCTGTGCCACACTTATCCTGTGCCACACTTATCTTGTGCCACACTTATCTTGTGCCACACTTATCTTGTGCCACACTTATCCTGTGCCACACTTATCCTGTGCCACACTTATCTTGTGCCACACTTATCTTGTGCCACACTTATCTTGTGCCACACTTATCCTGTGCCACGCTTATCCTGTTCACAGAATCATTCGCTTAACTTCAATTTTAATGTTGTCTTTCTAAAATACGCGACTGTCACAGGCAGTTCGTTACTTCTTTCTAAAAATTGATTTGATTTTGACGTTCAGGTGGCCGTGTATCGTGAAAAATTCTTATAATAAAACCAGATGCACTAATTTCTCAAATTTATTTTTGGAATAAAACTTACTCCAAAAATAAATTAGAGAAATTAGTCCATCTGGTTGATTTTATTATAAGAATAGATATGAATTTTGCTTTTATAATTCTACTTTAAGCATGCTAGAAACCTATTTTCTCTCACTTTTCTTTCTTTAATCCTCCTAACATTGTCTTATAAATAAACTCCCAACTCTGCTCTTTATCATCCCTTACATTCCACAGTATCGCAGTTAGAAACAATCGCATGTGAAAGTTCGGACATTATAACATATTTTTCTTAATATAACTTAGTTGCACAACCTGCAGTGTCATCACGTGGGCAGATACAAAGAGACGTGGACTGTCACACTACTCGTTCAAGTATTTGAGAAACGAGTGCAAAGTTTGGGCGCAATTATTGCATGAAATATAGGTGTTTGATTAAGCACCATGCCAAGGAGAAGTGGGGAATTGAATTACAGCTCCACACATCCTAAACCTTAGTGTACGGGAGCAAGAAATTTGGAAAAATCTAAGAAGTACCTCAAAATTCCGGACGCCTGAATGATTAATTAAAATACGTTCAGTACTGAGGTTAAGGTAAATTTCACCCTAGGACAGGCCATGGAGTGTCAGAGGATTAGTAGAGGTATATCTCTACTCTTTCTTTAATCTTGACGCTAGATGGCAGTGGGTGGTCAACGGCACGACTCCTGCAAATTTACCTAAATAATAATAATATTTATTAACTGCAATTTGGTTGTTACCCGTTGGCAGTGGTTATTTTAAATATATACAAAATATGAAGCTGGTTACCTCTGGGAAAGAGACCAGTTAGCCATTGTAGAGGGGAATAGGTGGATCTTGATGGGTGCGGGAAATCTCCCCCCACCGGGAATCGATCCCCCGTAACGTCCGGCCCGTAGCGAGTCGCTATAACGACTACACTTTTCGAATCCCTAGAGTTTCCCAGCCTACATACATTTAACAACGCTGTTAGCTGCTGAGTTTCATGTAGCTTCGAACGGCACGTTTATATTTCATATCGAAATATTAACTGTTAAATGACGCTGGCAATTAAATTCAACTACTACCCAGGGAAGAGAAGTGTTTATTCTATTGTGCCTTTAGTGTACTCAAAGTCTATGATGCACCGAGGCGGCCTGCTTGTACAGTGCACCGAGGCCGGCGTTGAAGAGTGAAGGAAGAAAGCGGTCATGAAGTATTTTGAGATATTTCTACGGCCTCTGCCTGGACGGTCTGAAGATAAGCCCGGGGTGACCTCAGCATAACGGTGAAAGCGGACATTAAAACCTGGTGCAACGTGACGGATTAAGAAAGGGCTACCGCTTGGTTTGACTTCCTGGGCAAGACTAGAAATGTACGTATAACGTAACACTGAGATGGGTTCTTGCAAGCATTGTTGCAGTGAAAAATCAATAAATATTACATATTCTGAATGTGTGTTTGTAGCCTTAGTTATGCAGCATGCAATGCGCATGCTACATATTGTCATCTGTGACCTGTCCGGTTGTACCGTATTTCATAAATGGCAGATGCTAAAGACATCTGAAATGAAAATATTGCGAAGAATATATGGCACAACACAAGAAGGGGACGCTGGGGTCGTAGATGGAACAGCGAACTGTACAGTTTATACAGTGAGCCAAACAGCGTGGAGGACATTAAAATCAGGAGTTTAGGGTGGGTAGGTCACATAATAAGAATGGAAAAAGAAAGGATTCCAAAAAAAGGTTTTAAACGGAAACTTCTACACCACATGACCAGTGGGAAGACCAAGAAACAGATGGGCGGAAGTGGTCCTGAGGGATGCAATGCAGCTGCTGGGAATAAGAGGATGGAGGGGAAGGGCTGAAATGGGGATGAATGGAGGCGTCTTATGGGGGAGGCCAAGGCCAGGAAGGGGCTGTGGCGCCATATATGGATGGATGGATGATTTTAAAAATTTTGAAATTCCATGCAATAACTGTTTCAAAAATTTCTCGTTATCAGAAAAATCGAGAGAAATGTTTTCGTAAATTTACATAGGTCTTAATATGTCGTGCCTGTTGTGCTTGTTGGATTTCAAATAATTGAATTCTCTCGACAGATTTTCGAAAACTAATCTAATATCAAATTTTATAGAGGATCCTCCAGTTGGAGCAGAGTTGTTCCACGCTGACGGCCAGACAGATTTAAGCACAGAGAGATACGACGAAGCTAATAGTCGCTTTTCGCAATTTTGCGAAAGCTTCTAAAATTCCATGACACATTTTCTGTGCTGGACAAAGCAGAATGTTACCTATTTCTTTGTGTACTATACTTTAGTCACTAAATTGGGTGTTTTCCATCCCGTTGTGTTAACGTATTATTAGTTTGTAAAACTTGTTTATTATACCGTCGTTACACAACCATGTGGTGCAGTTGTCTGTATTATTGCACTACTAATCTACATGTTTCGGCCCTATAAGGCCATAATCTGGCTTGTATAATAGTGGTATAGGAACCAGTCCCATAAACACTCAAAATAAAACAACAAACGACTGACGCGTCAACAAAAAACATAAAAACACCCAAGAAAAACGACATTTTATACCAATTTTAGCATAGAATATGGTTTTAACAACACTGGAATTGTAAACCACGGGATCCCGTAGGTAACACTGCCGATGTAAAAGGTAAATCATTCCCATTACAGGCCCGAGGTGCCCAGAGGGTTCCAGGGAGTTAAGGTTCCCAGATTACGTGACAATGGCCCAGGATGGTGGTAAAATTGTCAGCCTTACGCACCGGCCGTTTTTACCCACAGGAAATACTCCTGGTACTAATTTCTGTTAGAGGCTGAGTCGACCCCAGGGCCATAGTGCGATCGGAAGGATTTTATGTCAATGAAAAATTCCAATGACACCATCTGGAATCGAACCAGCGACCTCCCGACTTGTAGCACAGTACCTTAACCACTGTGCTACCGATACTGCCGATGTACCATGGTTAAAATACCACTATTATACAAGCCTGATGATGGCTTTATAGGGCCGAAACATGTAGCTTAGTAGATAGTGCAATAATACAGAGAAGTGCACCACATTGTTGTGTAACGACGGTATAATAAAAAAGTTTTACAAACTAATAATACTTTAGTCAGTCGGTCAGTAATTGCAGGGGCGCATTTTGTTCTCTGTTGCCCCAGTTTTTTTTTCTCAAGAACGCTTATTAGATTTACAGAGAAATTGACTCGGTATTGCGTAAGTCAGAAGGACGAACGGAACATTGCACTGATTTCTTTTTTTTAGGTTTAAAACTAGGGGTTGTTGAGGAATGATGAAATACGGGGAAAGGCAACGTATTGGACTGTCATAATTAGCGTGCTCGAGCGTGTTTTATTTTGTTTGGACAAATCGGTTTATGTGCTTTACGCCGGCCAACACATTTCAGTCCCTCCGCATTGGTTAGCGTCATAAAATGTACATCGGATAAACAAATATTTGTTTTAAATATTTGCTACAAAATTTCACAGATATTTTGAGATTTCAGTTGTACGTGATCGTCAGTTTTTGTACGTTAGGGTCAATAGAATGGACACGTGTTCGCACACATGCGACATGTAGTGGTTATGCCTATTATTTCCTTACATACGTTCTTCTTGATATAACAATCCGTAAGGATGCCATCTATAAAGCACTTACTTACTTACTTACTTTCTTTCTTACTTACTTACTTACTTACTCCATGGCGCAGAGTTCTTCTTGAGAAGCTAACTGGTTTGCAGCTAGTCAAGAAATTCCCCGCATTTCACGGAACCCGAAGGTTCATTACCGCACTCACAAGCGTCCGCCACCTGTCTCTATCCTGGGCCA
>Ga0131853_10019586_pt1 | contig 12312 bp, 8 predicted proteins | sample TergutLab28metaG_FD_92764 | JGI IMG/M metagenome (GOLD analysis project Ga0131853, IMG submission 92764) | Labiotermes labralis P1 segment gut microbial communities from Petit-Saut dam, French Guiana - Lab288 P1 (version 2) (version 2) | ecosystem: Host-associated > Arthropoda: Insects >...
ACAAGACCACGACCTTGGAGCTCCAGTCTCTGGTAATGGTCCACCTGGGCCATATACAGGGGAGGCTGGATTTCTCACCTATTATGAGGTATTCCAATATGTTTTCCTTTAGAAAAATTCCTTGCTAAAAGTACACAAATCAACTAACAGATCTTATAATGTATGCATGGTTTAAGATACAGAAAGCTTCTGCAGCATATAAATTGCTTTCAAATTCTCTTGTGTCAATTAGCCACAAGAGTGCAGCTCAACATTTCCATGGCCAATGAGCCCACAGAAATTGAGTGTACTAGAATCACTTGTTATGAATTCACAAGTACCTTGCATTCTCTGTGAACAGTCTGCTCACCCACTAATATTGTAATGGGTATTTCTGCATGCAGATGTATCATAAATCAACAAGAGACCATTAGTTTCAATGTCATAATGCTTATAGAAATTATAATTATTAACATTCATGTAAATCAGGCAATTTGACAGCTTACTGCAGGGCCTAAGGGTGCTATATGCAGGTAACCATCATAAAGACAAACCAAGAATTGATCATTAGCAACTGTGATCCAGAATGTGATAGATCATGAGTGATGCAGTTTTTCATTCCACACAGATATGTATGACTACAAACTGGAATACTGTGTCGGATGATGTCCTAGGATATGCATATGCTTACTCTAACTACAACTGGGTCAGCTATGATGATGTCAAAACAGTCAAAGCCAAGGTAAGTTTATACTCTCACACCAGCCATACTCCTCTCACCTGCTTTGAGGTTTGTACCGAAAGGAGCAAGGGAAGTTTTAAACATTCAGATGAATCAAGAATTTGAGAAAATTTTACTAAACAGTTAGACTTCAAATGTGTGCCTGTCTGAGAAGATTGAGGTTTACTAGCAGGCCAAGAAAGTGGGCTAGCTGATGAGAAGTCCCCGACTTACAAATAAAGACTCGTAATAATTTTAAAACATCGCAGGATAGGAAGGTAAAGAGGAGAAGTTTCCCCTGTCCACACCATGAAGGCATATAGGTGGAGTAAAGGTGTAACTTCACCCATTCCTAACCTCCGTGCTAGATGGAGATGAATGTTCCCCTCCACACCCAGGCTGCTTTAGGATATGGAAGGAACCCAGGTACTCATTAAACAGGAGGTTGAGTAGGCCCCAGCACTAGTCTGGACATTTTGGAGAAGAGAAAAATCTCTTGCCCTATTAGAATTCCAACACCAGACTGTCCACTCTGTAGTACTACTAGAGATTAACTCAATTTAAACAATGCCTAATCATAAGTTTCAAACATCTTTACACAGAACAATTCCTACAAACTTGTTACACCAAATTTTTAACTGCAAACTATCTGCACAGTTGGAAAGCTGCTTTTATCCTTATGTTAAAATCTCAAAATTTCACACATCTTTATCATCAATTCACAAGCACAGCCACCACCGTGCATGCACACCACACATTTGGGTAGTATGGGATTGTGTGGTGCTGAAACAGGAAATGACTGCATTTTTTTTAAAATTTAATTTGGAAGGCTTATGATTACTCCGAAACATGCATTTTGGTACATAAGGCAAATACACCAACAGCTGAAAGGATAGTTTCTTAGATGCAGGTTGTCACACATACAAGAAATACCTGGAAGTTATTAGTAGAATATCACTCTTCTTAACACACACAGCTAAAATGACGATGAAAGTGCTGATACAAGGCAAGTTATGAGGATCTTATAGTACATACCGAATCAACCACCTAAGCACAACATACAAAAATAAGGTACAAAAGGAATTTTCAGTCATAACTGGGAACAAAACTTTATATGAAATTAGAAATTATGAGAAGTTTAAAGCAGTAAACCTGGTGATTATAGATATGATTATCACTAATATATTCCCACATCACAATATGGTTTCATTAACATGTGGAAGGATTAATCTGGCTCAAGACAGGGCCTAGTGGTATGCCCTTGAAAATATAAGTCAGCATCCATGTTCTGCAAAATATATGGAAATTGACTAAATGAACACCTAGCAGCTTCACAAGAGACTGTTACTGGGAGTAAGCACATTCGTAAGTATGCATACAGCAACTCCTCATTATTCAGCTGCAGATAAAGCTGGGGGAGGGGGGTGGAGGCAATTTTTGTTTGTTCTACACAAAATCATACATTTTCATTAATGCAGACATATGCTAGCCAGGCTTTCTCTCCTTCCTTCTTTCAGCAGCCACTGTGGCGAATGGGCCAGCAGTGGTAACGTAGAACTGTACAATTGTGGGTATGGGAGCATATAGGCAATAACATTAGTTGTGAAAACAAGAGTCTACTCACTGCTTACTCAACATTAATTAGTAAATTTAAGTTAAAACAATATCTGTACAATTATAATCAGTGTAATATGGAAGTACACTTCATGAATATCGGTGGTAAGTACTAGCCTTCTGCAGCCTAGCACAAGAGGAAACCACCTTACTGCTTTCAAACTTGCCCGGAACGTACACCACCAATCAGGCCAGTCCTGTACCTTTTATGAAACCAACGGTTTCAACTAGACCACACGAAGCATATACGTAGTACAGCTATACTCATTCCTCTATGAAACAATTTAATGTTTACATTCCATCTATACCTAGGTCTCATTTGATTTCTTCCTTCAAGTTTTCCGACCAGAATTACGTATGCATGCTCTTGTACGAGCCACATCCACCCATCTATTCACAGATCTGATAACTGTATTTTATGAATGAGTACAAATTAAAAAGCTAAACATTGCATTGCTCCAGATTCCTATCACTTTCTCTCCGGTGGGTCCGTCTCATCCTTTAATGCAAGATGAGGCTTCACACCCACACATACAAAACAGAAGATACAATTTTAGTTATGCACATTTTCATCTCTGAATTTTTAAATATGTATATATATGTCCCAATATAGTCATACACACCACCATATATATAAGACAATTAGGTGGCAAGTTTCAGCTTATTACAAGCCATCATCAGGCTTACTCTTTTAAGAACCATTCAGTAAAACTTAAAACTGCATTTATTAAACAGATCTCCTCCTTTACGCAATATTCGTCATTCGAATATATTAAAAACATTATTTGTAAAAAGTACTAGAAAAATACTAGTGGCACAAATATACAGTGTAAGGGTAATATGTAAATTGTGTGTGTAAGAAACTGTTTTTAAAAACTGTAATTTTTAACATTAACTTTTGAAATATATCCATATGACACACTGTGCAAAGGAAGAGATCTCTTTCCAAATTTCAGTCACAAGTTTTTCCTGAATGGTTCTTATGTTTGCCTGTCATAAGTCACAACCTGTCGCCTAATCGACTTACATACGGTGTTATGTATGACTTATGTGTTGGAAAATACACACATTTTATCAACAGCAAAACGGGGATAGCACCTTTTATATTTTTAGACTGGAAAAAGAAAAACAGATATTCTTAACTGCAACTGAATTTAATCTGCTCTTCTTGTGTTTGTGAATGCAACTTAATCTTTTGCTGCTGTTTCCAATTATTTAAAGTTTTGCACATATTCAAAAGATAGTTCCATTTTTACTGTATAATTTTTCCCAACACCCTTTAGGTGAAGCATGTACCTACTTTTCTGTGCTTATATCCAAACAATTCTTACAAGAATTTTGACTGAGCTACAGGGATTTCTTTACTATAATTACACACACAGGACCGAAACACAGCCAAACGTTCTGTTTCTGTCATTGCAGGCTAATTATGTGATAGATAAGGGCTTGGCTGGAATAATGATATGGTCCATAGAATCTGAAGACTTCCGTAACGTTTGTGGTGATGGAGCAAATCCCCGTCTCACAGCAATCAATGAGGTGTTTGGACGTCTATGACAAAAAACTAGAATAACTGCTCTCTGTCTCATGCTGTCAGGGAGGTGAAGTAAACATCAAGAAGAGGGAGGATGACAGTCTTAACATAGGAATGTAACTTAGCCCTTAATACATGCTTTGCATGGGAATTATAATGCAAATTACCAAAAAATAATAAATCAGTCCATTCTTGTTCAATCTCAAAACAATGCACATATCATTTATACTCTACGCTTTTATACATAAATACCACATGACAAGAAATTCACCTTATAATCATGTACGAAGTTAAAACACATTCTGCGTAAGTATTTTCCTGAAATTTGAGACTGTGAAGGAGTCACCAACTTATATTTGGGTAAAAACTGGATTATACAATAAACATATATTCAACATGGGAGAGCACGTTAACACTTATTTGTATGGGACATACGTGATGTGTGTATACAATCAAGCAGTAGAAACCATCCAATACAATTAAATTACTTTGTTGCTCTAGGTATGGCAGCTAAATGCTTTAGCTTGAATTCCATTAACCTTAGACAGGCTCTTGTAACAATTATACAAAGAGGAAAATCATTAATTTTGCCTTAATTTATATACCAATATATGCTCTTCCCCTGTAACTCTTGCTACAACCTGATGGTGCCTTAATGAAAATCAAGCTGAAACATGTAGGGTACTTGCCTCATTTATGACAAAGTAATTTGTTCACTAAATGGCTGTGTTTCATAGTCGTTACTATTCTGATGTTCACCACTTGTTTGAAGAGCTCAATCTCTTTAGAATGATGCTACTGCTACAATGTATGCTCAATACAATATATCAAGTGACACAATTTCATTGTTACTATGCATGAAATATGTTCATATAGGCAACCAAGCAAACTTTGTAACAGGAATATCACTAGCATGTCAGATTTTGTAGCTCATCCATCACAAGTGGAATCTTCGTACCTGTACCAGTTGATAAATATTTTTCCTATCGCAACACTGTGAAGCACAATGTCACACAGCAAAACAAAAAGTGTAAGTACTTCTGCTGCTCATACATCTATTACACTGACTCCTACTAACACTTTTTATATTTTTACCTCAGACACACCCCATAGAGCTTTATGATGTGGCCTGCTCATGTTTTGATACTTAAGTTTTACTGTCCTTTGGAATGCAACACCAGATATTTGCAGAATACTAAGAATTTTATTGCCTGTCAAAAAACTACCTATATACAGCACTCCATCATATGTTTAAGTTTACCTATCCTTTTATATCATGGATGGGATGTAGTCAACATGGTGATTCACTAGGGGCTGGACAGTCTGGCGGTTGAATCCCAGAGGGGGTAAGATTTTCTTCACCCATCCAGACCAGCGCAGGGGCCCACCCAGCCTCCTACACAATAAGTACTGGGTATCTTTCCCTGGGGTACACCAACCAGACCGTGATGCTGACCACCCACCCACATCTAGTGCCGAGGTTAAAGAAAGAACAGCGCTATACCTTAATCCCCCCTTCAAGGCCTGTTCTAAGGTGAACTTTTAACTCCATCCTTTCATATCACTTAGTAATTATGAAATAGTTGTTTTGGCATTTTCTTTAAGTGACAGCAAATTTGGCAGTCCAAGAAAGTAAAAAAGGTCTTCGGAAAATGTGTACAGTGTCAGATAGAGGACACAGACACCAGCGAATGCCATTGATTACACTACTGCTCTATAAATTAAGAGAATAGACAAATCAGAAAGCCTTAGTATTCTGTTAGAATTTCCTGCATAGTAGGTTTCTCATGTGTAACACATTCCTGCATTAAAGGTTCATATTTTCACAAATTTTTAGAAAAAAACTTTCCATTTTAATATGTTTTAAGACATATTTACTACAAACTGACAACAAACAATTCACTTTGCACACAAGCACAAACCTACAGTAGTTGTGCACATAAAAAATGTAGCTACTAGAATAGTGTGTGTTGTGGAACAGTACTTAACTGATTAAAAAAAAAGGTCTGTGTGGAATAATGCAGAAAACTGTCCTTACAAGAAGAGAGGGAAAAAACATGGCTGTGAATACAGCTTTCAATCTTACTCATCCAGCAATTCCAGTTCTGGTTAAATTCAACCACAATGAAATGTTTCTTCATAATGAATTTTCAGCAGAAAATGCAAACCACATTAAGACCCATGCGTGCTCTGCAATCACACTGCTAGCTACAATATTCATTTAGCAGAAAATGTTTCCAACAAATTTGCAAATAACCATAAAAGAAACTTTACGTCTAACAAAACATGTTCTAAATATTAACTTCAAAATAATTAACTGTCAATATTCATGGAGCAAAAAATGCTTCCAATAAAAATTGCAAGGAAAAAAAGACGGCTTATGTTTAACACAACCTGGTACATACATTAACTTCAAATAATTCAAGAAAGGAATTTTTACACTGCCTCATGCCCAACCTAACTGCTGATCTGATTTTAATGGAGCTTTATATTTGAGACTTTCACAGATCTCGTGTTCATATTCGGATGTGTGTAACCTACTATCAACACCTAGCGGACAGGACAGGTTTTTAGAGGCATTTGTACAGCTGTGAAAAGTGACTATTTGCTGCATCACATACAAATGCCTTTCCACATGGAACTCAACTCCTGCCACATGCATTTTAAATGTTATACTGGGAGGTTTTGCTAATGTCTCTTGAGAAGATGGAGTTTGGGTATAATCTATCGGAAGTAACTGACAGCTTACAAGAAGACATACATGCATTTACAACTTTGGTTACTAGTATTACTACAGTTACCATTGTGAGTAACCACTATCAATCCTGACAGTAATCAATACCATTAAGTCTTATTTCATGCAAATCCCATAAAGTGACATATATGACCATAAATTTTACAAAATTAATGTGGACACACAAAGAGTAAGTTCTGTGAAAATACAGAATGCTGTATGCTATACATGCAGTTCCAGTAATGGGGAATGTAACTGCAGTGCCTAAGTTGTATGGCCATTTACAACCAAACACAGAGGGTTCAGGATTCAAAGATCCAAACATGCCTCAATGTTGTTATATACACACCTCCTAACCTCTTGCAAATTCAATGTCAGATTTGCTGAAAGCTGCAAAGTAAATATAATTTTCAGCCATATTTAATCTACAATAAAATCCCCTTACCCCAAGGTCACAAATGGACTTCTTCATATACATTCTGAAAACGCTAATCAAATTTTATACATAAACAAGTACAGTTAACCAACTGCATACACCACATATGGGAATTTATGTATGGTACACTATGGAGTTCCAGTGTTGTTAAAAACTGGAGTTTTATATCAAGGCTTTTTTAATAAGACAGATGTCATCCTTCAAGGTGAAGTCAACTACAGACAAATCCATAGATTGAAAACAAATGGTACAACTACAAATTAACAGTTTCCTTCTTTATGTCCTGAAGCAGCTGCCTCCTTCACCCTTTAATTTGCCACTGGCTCAACAGTCCCATCCTGAGCTCAGATGTACTACTTCTAACCCCTGTAATGTTTATCTTTCCATCTGCTGTCCCAACCTTGTTAATTTAATATAGACTCAAAATGTAAGCCTACCTTCAAAACTCTGGTAACAACTGACAGAATGCCCAGCATCAGATAAAGGAACATTCTTAATATTCATCAACACCAGAATCTATACTTCACTGGAGTGAGTTTTTGTTTGTAGTGGGTTAAGGCTGCAGATTTCAAGGTGCCAATAGCAGTCTGAATATCAAACGACTCAAATCTTCCACATGAAAATCTCAATAATTTGCAAAGACACTGCCAAATAACCTCACTGAATATTTTATACAGTCAAAGCAGAAGTACAGACTACATTACACTGGAAAATGAAGACAAACATGCATCAACAGTATACAGTGTTTCTCAGAAAAGATGTTCCCAGACATAAGGTTTGCCTGTCTATTAAGTTAAATTTCTACAGTCTGCCAAAATTCTCATGCAAATAGTGTTAAATTTTCTCATACATTAAGTTCTCCCATAATTTTTCTTGCCTTCAAGGTTAACATTCTTCGGATTTATGTTGTACAGAACAGGTTCCATTACAAAACATTAAAGTTGGGGTACAGTAGGCCTTCAGTGTGAGAACATTCAGACACAAAAAATTCAGAATGGTACATACTGCACAAATTCTCACACCATCTTTTCTAATTCAACAAGAAGCAGGAATTCAGGCTCTTCCAGCAAGATTGTGTAACTGCCCATACAACCGATAATTGAAGAGTCATCTTACAAAACTTTTTTCAGGACCAAATGATCTGTCATTCTTTGTGGCCTCCTCACTAGTCTGAACTGACACCACATGACTATTTTCTGTGCAATGAACCACACATACACACACAGGATGAACCTATAGAAATTATCAAGTACATACTTCCAGCTATTTCTGGATAAGAACTTCAATTTCCAATAATCTGTACAGCTGGTACCAAGCCTGTCTCACAGGTGAAGGAGCACCTGCACCTGCCAAAATGCAGCGAGTTGTACCATACAATAAAGACTGATAATGTAGACTGTATGAGTACGCCTCATAAAGTTTATATGTAGGTCCAACTTTCGGCTGGACACCCTGTGTGTATGCACTTGTGTACAGAAACTAGATGCACCCAACTGCAATGTATGTTTCAAAATGTTTCTCCTTATAAAAAATCATGGTCTTATTACTGGACCCTGTAAACAGCATTCAGTGAAATTCCAGAAATTAAGTGACTATAAGCACAGCACACTACTGTCATATCACCTTACAATGAAAGCTACAATCCGCAAAGCTGAGTCCTATCATGGTAGAATACAAGACGTTAAGTTGGAAATGTGACAAGAAAATCTGAACCAAGTAATGCAATTTTTTATCTCTTTATTTTAAGAACAAGACATAGGAGCAGCTAGTTTAAAACTGCAGGTATCACTACACTAATGAAAAATTCTGGACTGCTGAAAACTCATTTTCCAATATCCTAAAAAGTATTACATAAGCACAAAAACCTTATGAATAGAATTATTATGCTACTCAATGCATTCTACACTGAATGTGCACTAGGAATAAAGAACGAAATTATATTATTTTACTGTCGTAATGTCATTTATAGTAGCGTTTCCTATGTTAACATTCAGAACGAACACCCATCTACATAACTGGTGAATGTCAACAAGCCATATAAAAAGCAATAAACAGTGACACATGAAAAATAAATCCTGTCTTGTCCTTTTAGTTACAGTTCAGTATTCCATAAGAAAAACACCTAACAGCTGAACACTGAAATATCAGAAGGAACTGACAAAGAAAGGAAAGCAACTGTCGCAGTGCACTCACAAAATAAAGGAGCAAACGTTTTGCTAGTTGCGTGCATCATTCTGGGTGTTGCCATTCCTGTCCGTGGAATCGCGACCCCTGAAAGTGAGAGAACATTGCTATCAAACTGCAGAATATTCAGAGACTTCAGGATCCTAGCATTAACTTTTTTACTTGGAGACATAACACCTACATTTTCTCATTAACTTTATGAACACCCTTTGTAGTTTGGCACGGTTGGCAACAGGAAGTCTGTACTTTAGTTTCCAGCAACACTGTATTTCTGTTCAATGTGATGAGTGATTCAAGTGGACCGATGTCAACCACACCAGTAAAGTAAATATTCTGCAAAAGGCAATGGTGACCACTGTGCACCAAGACAACTGTCTGCGTATTTGCTGGCATCCTGCATGATGTTCCAAGAGTTATTTTCTCTTGAAAGGTGCAAAATAATTTTGTGTCAGTGCTAAAACCTGAGTGCTCAGCTCCACCATCCAATTACATATACCCTCAAAAGCTCCAGCCTCAAAGCATAACCTTGTATGGGGAAGGATGGATTTCGGCACCACACTGAAGCGGCCAACAAATTCGGAATTACGTTTTAACATACACATTCACATCGCCATGGTCAAGTTCTTGAAACCACCACACGACGTACGAATCGTTGTCTAAATGTATCACTCATGAAAGGTAGTTACAATTTTTCTTAGCAGATAGCTCCTCCATGACATTAGTTTCTAACGCATTCCCTCCATTTTCACATATACAGTACTTCAACTTATTCAGACATTTATGCATGACATAATCAGCTGTGTCCTTCGCAGAAAAGATGGACAGCAGTGTTGTACTGGTAGCAATGGATGTCTTTAGTTTCATAAGCCCACTCACTTTCATTCAAAGTAGGAAAAAGGATGACTTAATAACAAAGCTTTGTGGTAATGCTGAAAAATACTGCAATGTAAGCACATGAAACTACAGGTGCAAGGTTTCACTTCATCTCAGTGCTGGCAAAGTAAAGATAATCAGGTAAACCAGTATCTCCTACAAAGCATTACAACTGCAAGGGCATGAAAAAAACACCTCAGGGCAAAGCACTGAAGAAGTTAGTTTCAGAGACCTACAAAAGAACATCAGATCTAACAATGACACTGAGCAACAGGGGAGTCAAGATTAGATCCAGAACTGTATACTGATATCTGAGATTGGTTTTAAAACTTGGGTTATTGAGAAAATGGAAGCTGACACCAATAAAAAAATAAGGTTTTGGAATGACTTGCTAGTATAAACAATGAATTAAAGATGACCCTCCAAATCCACATAAATTCCACAGACAACAATATTCACAAAAACGTAAATGTAAGAGGTTCCATTCTAAATAAAGGAAGACCTGAAAGTCCTCCAGGTACACTCAAGTACACTTCTTTACAGGCATACTTCTCTGATGATGCAACACTGCAAATAATTGAACAGCCCTCCATGCCTAAGGCCTAGCCCTGAAAAAACAGTTGAGCGAAAAACTGTCAAATACAATGACAAAATCATATCTGGAGAATGGTCATGGCCCCTTCAAAAGGCACAGCTCCACTACTTGATGTAAAAAAGAACAGTGTACACAAGTTCCGGACAAGTGACTCTTTACAAAATAAAAAAATATGATTTCCACAAGACAATGCATATCTCTTAGTAAGGGCCAAAGGAGGGACAACAAGGTATCAGAACAAGCCCTCAACTATGAATGGTAAAATCAACCAAATGGCAAAAGTAATATGTATAACACATTTAACCTGTATAATTTTTGTAATAAGTCTTACAGCAAAAGAAAGAAAAATTCCTAATTTTAACCCAAAATACATAGCATTCAGTAATCAATCTTCATGTTCTATATCAATTTCCTGCAACTCAAAAACCAGAAAACACCTTTGCAGTTGAACCACAGACACTTACAGGCTCTAAAAATCCACGAAAAACCACCAGCTATGAAAATACAGTACAATTCCAATTGTACTACTACTGATAATTTCAGCACAATATGCATTTCCACACATTTTAGGCTTTTCAGACAATCAAAATCACCACACATTTTAGCCTACCTTCTCAATTGCAGGACAACAGCAGCTCTAAACTCTTTTAAAGCAACCTGAGCCTACAAATTCAGCAAGGCTGCCATCAATGACCCACAGAAATTGACGAACCAGGCGCAATATTTAAAATACTACTGACAGCACAGGCAAGTTCGGGGTTGTGGGAGCAGCAACTATGGATGCATCACCTTGTTCAGTTTTTTTTGTGTTGGGAATGCAAAAAGGTCACTCAGGAAACTGGATAAAGAAGTTTTTGACTTTTCTGTTCTGAAGGACTCATTTCTTTATCATTACAGAATGGGAAGACCATTTTTCCTACACGAGGCGAAAGTGTGTTCTCTACTGTGGAATTTATTGTATCAGCTTCCTTAATTTTTAATTTTCATGGAACTTCAGAGATTCAAGAACAAAATCTTGCAGAGTTGCTACTGATGAACCATTACAGGGCTTTGCGATTGGACCAGTGGACTGTTCATGCTACCATGCATTGTGTTACAAATCGCCAGTGTTGTACAAACTCTTAATGCTGTCATTTAAATGTTAATGATTTTTGCATTCTATAGCTAGGTGCAACTAGCATGGAATTTCAAGTGAAAATCATGCAAGCCCGATGAGGAAAAATTTTCAACCTCCGTTGGAATAGGTTCGAATTTGTTAAACATGGAGAGCTCTTGAAGCCCTTCAAAACAGAGATGCTGGTTTAAATGCAGGGTCACGTGTATCCACTAAGATACCTAACACTACACATAAAACTCCGTGGCCTTAGTCCGCATGCGAACTATACCGACAGAGCAGCCGCCGCCGGTCGGCGAAGTTAGTACCAACTTTTGCGGATAGAGGGGTGTCACATGGTCCGCGCAACAGGTACCCACAGCCGTTAATCTCTGTTTTCTAGACCTGGAGCCGCTACTTTTTCCTTTCAAGTAGCTCCTCAATTGACCTCACGAGGCTGAGTGGACCCCGTTCCAGACCCACTACTACTCAGAAAATCTGGTAGCGCCGGGGATCGAACCCGGGACCTCTGTATCTGTAGCCAGGAAC
>Ga0131853_10019587_pt1 | contig 12312 bp, 5 predicted proteins | sample TergutLab28metaG_FD_92764 | JGI IMG/M metagenome (GOLD analysis project Ga0131853, IMG submission 92764) | Labiotermes labralis P1 segment gut microbial communities from Petit-Saut dam, French Guiana - Lab288 P1 (version 2) (version 2) | ecosystem: Host-associated > Arthropoda: Insects >...
GGGGGGGGGGGGGGGGGGGGGGACGGGGGCGGGGGGGGGGGGGGGGGGGGGGGGGGGGGGGGGGGGGGGGGGGGGGGGGGGGGGGGGGGGGGGGGCAGGAGAGTGTCCGCCTCTCCGGAAGCAATACCGTACAGGCTGAACAATGCTTCATCATGCAGGGAAGACGGAACCACCGTGTAGGAGTTCTACTTGACCCAGACGTTTGCTGTCACTCTGTTGACACTGTGTGTTGTTTTAACAAAGATTAAGTGAAACACCGCGAGCTATAGCGGATGTAAGACGGACAGACGCAAGACGTGGGGGCTCGGTGAAGATATTATTTGAAACAAAATGAAAGTAACCGTAGGGAGATTACATGATGTGCAGCCAAACAAAATGCTCTCCGCCTAATACTGTCAATGTGATTAAATATCCACATAACACACAGCACACGTATGGGAACAAAGAAATGCATACGTAATTTTTATTATTAAACCTTAATGGCGGACGCTTGTGAGTGCGGTAATGAACCTTCCGGTTCCGTGAAATGCGGGGAATTTCTTGACTAGCTGCAAACCAGTTAGCTTCTCAAGAAGGACTCTGCACCATGGACTAAGTAAGTAAACTTTAATGAAAGCGAACGCGTAGAGGATCTAGGTGTAGACGGTAAGATCCACCTGGACAGATTAGGCACCAGTGACCGAATACTGTGAACACGGCAATGGAAGCTCATGTTACATAAAAGCAAACCATTTCTTCATCCTCTTTAAAAAAAATGTAACCAACTCAAGGCCGGGGGTGCACAAATCCTGGACGATTAAATATTGTAAGATGGCGCCTGTCACTTGTGGGTCTTCAGTATGCAATTTGATTCGTCACCCTTTTGGAGCCTAGAAGTTTGACGTGGTTCCCACAAATATGGCATTTGAGGGTTGTTTGACCGTGCATCTTCCTCATGAAATAATGTGAAATGCCAACTTTATGCAACCAGGTAATTTTATTGATGTATTCTTAGCTCGACATGTTTCGGGTACATACGCTCATCATCAGGATCATTAGATGTTGAGTTGCAGCATATGGTTTTCTGTACCGAGTTTTTGGATGGGTGGTGGTCTTGAGAGCCGATGCGTAGGTCGTGTGTACGGTGCGGATGGTGCCGTGCACGGCACCATCCGCACCGTACTGCAGTTCCGTCCTGATCCTGCTCGCAAGCTGTCAGCAAACCTTTATGACACATACCATTGCTGAGTGTACAGTGAAAAACTCCTGATGGTGGACAACTGTCCGAAACATGTAGAGCTTTTATTCCAAAAATAAATTTGAGAAATTAGTGCATCTAGTTGGTTTTATTATAAGAAGTAGATGAAGACATTCATAAAGTGTGTAGAAAGAGATACTGTATCACTGCTCGTATAAAATAAATACAGATTCTCGTCTGCCGTCTTTTCGAATTAAATTAGAAATGTGGTAACTACGAAATTCTAGGTTTCCATAGCGTTGTTGTTTTGCTGGGTGGCACGTCTGAAGGCTTCAAAACCTACCAACCAGTGAAACATCCCGGACGACCAGTGTCCTGAATGTAGACTTTAATATTTGCAGTACCTAGTGGCATGTGTACATGTTTTGTATTGTCACAGTGGTACACGAGGGAAAAAAAATTTGAAAAGCACTGTTTTAAGATATGACGCCGCACTAAGATATTTCGACCTTGAATATGGGGCCAATATACTGTCTCGAAACGTCAGAAAGCGACTACCCAATGACGCGGCTCATATCCCAGAAGAACGGAAAACTCAGTTGCACTGCTACGACAACCGAAAGAAGAACGCCGTTCGCAGTGTTCACTTTATTAGTCGCACATATGTCGGTACTCGAATCAAGACTCCAAACCCATTCAGTCACATAAAGCAATAACGCAGCACAATCCTGTGGTTACACAGGATTGTGTTGCGTTATCAGCCGAGTGGCAATTATGCAACACTACACACTGATGCTTGTTAACTGCGTTATCACTATTAACGCTTCTATTTATACAGGACCAACTGCACAAAGTAAATACACATTTTACAACGACTTTTTCCCCAGTAACTCCGACATGAGAGGGGAAAAAGTCTTCAAAAGGTGTTTAAAAGAAGAACCCCGGACACAGGACAGCAGACAGGGTCGCTTGTTGGATACATGACACCCGAAATGTGTGCATCTCACCAAGGAAAATTTTTATCTTTATGGGGGAATTCCACTTTAGTGTTGGTCTCTGTCGCACTTGCAAATTGAAACACGACCAAAGTCTTCCGGAAAGTCCCAGTTTAAATAACGACTGGGATTTCTGTTTATACTCTGTACGTCGTTAAATGTTCTATTTATACCACACTAGGACAAGGTAGCACAAACATCTGATTCCGCTTTAAGGTCGAACTATTTGTAGAAATAATTCGACCGTCAATAACCACAAATAAACTACGAAACCTACGGGATGCGGCGACAGCAACCCACGGAAACAATCATCTTGACCTCGCGTTCCTCTTGGAAACAGCCTTTTTAAACCCACTGAGCTGAGTCCTTCGGTTTGAGGCAAGTAGATGAAATTGCTGCTTTGCCGTTTAACGCAGTGTCTGAAATTGCAGTCAGAAGATCGACAGTAGAAACTCGGGGAAACATATTTGACAAATGTGGTAAAATTACAGCATGTGCTGATTATGTGGTTATTATGGGAAGAATATTACAAAATTCTGAAGAAGTATTTACATTACCGGTCGAACAAACAAGTAAAATGGGATTAGAAATAAATGAAAAAGACAAAATTTATTATTTGATCATGGAAAGCCTCACGACGAAAATTAATATGTGAAAGTGAGTAAATATAATTTTGAAATAGTGGAAGACTCTACATAACTTGCAACAATACTGACAAATAAAAAAGAATTAAGACCAGAAATTAAAAAAAAAATTACGAATGCAAATAGAGCATATTATGCACTTCCGTCTCTACTACACAGCCAGTCAGTACTCGGAGCAAAAACAAAATAAGAATCTATAAGACATTTAATAAGACCAGTGGCAACATACTGAGCAGAATATTGGAACTTGAATAAAGATATTGCTAAATGGCTGTTTGATTTTGAAAGAAAATTTTTAAAAATAATGTTAGAGGGAATTAAAGTAAATGAAAATTGGATAAAGCGATACAATAAGGAATAATTACAGCTGTTTGGAGATTAGATATACTTTCATTTGTCAGAATAATTCGGCCGAATTGAATAGGTCATGTTAAAAGAATGGATAGTAAAAGAGAAATACACGTAAGCCAGGTATTATACAATAATCCTCAGGGAAGACGACTAACAGTACGACCCCAAAACAGGTGGAGGAATTGTGTAAAAACTGATATTAAAAAATGTAAGATTACAAAGTGGAAAGAGAGGTCAAAAAACAGAGCTGACTGGGAGAAGTCCATTAAGCAGGCGGTCAGCATTGGACTATAGTATCATCGAAGAAGAAGAAGACGCAGAAGAAGAAGAAGAAGAAGAAGAAGACGCAGAAGAAGAAGAAGAAGAAGAAGACGCAGAAGAAGAAGAAGAAGAAGACGAAGCAGAAGAATAAGACGAAGAAGAAGAAGACGAAGCAGAAGAATAAGACGAAGAAGAAGAAGAAGAAGAAGAAGAAGAAGTGCAGAGTCCTTCAAATGTTAACGGTAAGCTAGATGATCAAGATGTACCTCTCTTGTATGGAACCTGAAGGCACATTACTGCATGCACAACAGCACACCACTGTTGATGGTAATACTTTTTAACTAACAGGGAGTCAAACAGTACGTCGCTGTTCACAACTGTGTACACATGTATTTATTATAGAATGTTATTAATAGTATGAGGGACTGTTCTTAACGTTTCTTGAAAGAACTGTACGTTTATGCCGACACTTTGTTAAATTTACTGTTCATACATAACCTGAAAGATTCAGCCCGTCGAAATATGGTGTTACGTCTGATCTTCAAACAGAATTTCGTAAACAATTTATAGGCACACTCATGTATAAATACAAAATTACACATTCCCAAATATAAGCATTTAAGTATTGTGACTCCGTATCCCAATTTTTGTCTTCATTACCTGGCATGCAAGTCGCATCTCTTCTGCGCCATATTCTTACGATGTGCTGGGCTCCGCTGCGTTTCGAAATTATCCCGTAAAGGGGATAATTTTTTAGGAAAAAGGTACCTCACGTAAAGTGTCTTGACTGTTTCTACAACTTCACTTATTTTCTGAAACGTTTCTTACTCCATGAAAAACTCAGCAAGATATTATTACAAAAGCCCTAAGTTGCTCCATGTTTTTAGGTGCCTGATGTTTTTGGTCCATTGTAACAAAACCTGGATTTCCTCGACAGGTTTTAATAAAAGTCCCTAATATAAAATTACACGAAAGTCCGCCCAGTGGGAGTGGAGATGTTCCATGAGAAAGGACAGAAAAACGGAAGGACAGACATGACAAAGTTGATGGTCGCTTTTCGCAATTTTGCCAGAGCCCCTACGAAATGAGACAGCTTAAATGACAGACTATCTCATAATATACTTCGTTGGTTAATATGAAACAATTTCCACGTCAATTCATAACTTTTAAATAAAGAATGGCAGACGGATTCGTTATGTGTTGTGTTCTAACACGGAATGGTCGCAGCACATTCTACGAACACAGACTGATTACTGCGCCATAGACACGGGCCACGTTACCAAACGCTATAACACATATTATTGGTAAAGGTAAAGGTAAAGTTTACCCTATAACAGGCCACGAAGGCCCATAGGGAGAGTAGAGAGGTATAGCTCTACTCTTTCGTTAACTTCGGAGCTAGACGGGTGTGGGGTCAACGGCACGCCCCGGCCGCTTTACCCCCCAGGAAAAACCTGTTTCCCATTTTATAGGAGGGTGGGTAGGTCCCAGGTCCGGTCTGGACGGGTACGGGAAATCTCGCCCCCACCGTGATTCATCCGCGAACCGTCCAGCCCATAGCCAGTCGCTATACCGACTGAGCTATCCCGGCCCATCAGTGAGTACTGGACTTGTTACAAATTCTCTGAAATCGCATTAAAACGACTTTCAAACAAACTGGTTTGTAGAATGTAGACTGGATTCAACTGGTGTATAATGAGTCGCAGCTGCGAGCTCTTTTATTCTTGCATTCCATAAAATATGAAAAATAACTTGACTAGCTGCATGGTTACTGGCAATCTTTATAGAAGCCAACCCTGTTAACTGTGGGCCGGGTAGCTCAGTCGGTATAGCGACTGACTACCGGTTGGACGGTCCGGGATCGAATCCCGGTGGGGACGAGATTTTCCGCCCGTCCAGACCGACCCTGGGGCCCACCCAGCCTACTGTAAATTGGGTACCGGGTCTTTCCCGGGGGTAAAGTGCGGCCGTGGCGTGCTGCTGACCACTCACCCCCTTCTAGTGCCGCGGTCATGGAAGAGTAAAGCTATACCTCTACCCACCCTCTGGGCCACACCGCGCCTGTAACGGGATCACTTTACCATTTATCCCTGTTAACTACCAAATAAACTATACTTATTCTGTCGAAACATAACACAGGCTTACTTAATATCGAGTTACGGCTTTACACGCTACATTTTTTTGGCCCTTTCTCAGGCCATCATCAGGCATGTCAATACAAAAATGTCATAAAGGAAGCTGTAACAAGATATAAGATACAACAATATAAAATAATTTCTTCCTTTATACAAATTTATATTCACGTGCCTGATGATGGCCTGAGAAAGGGCCGAATCGGGTAGCATACATGCAAAGACGCAACTCGATTGTAAACAAACCAGAGTTGTGTTCGGCGGAAAAGGTAGTTTATAAGGTTACTGGCTTCTCCAGAAGAAGTTCGCGTTTATTTTAAGTGCAACACAAACAACAGTTATTTCTGCCTCCAAACTTAGATGCACAGCAGGCTGGCTTGTGAACTTGCGCGGCGATGTTAGCAGGATCCTATTCTACATTCTTTCACAAGCATGCGCTACATAACCTCGCGACCTGTTAAAAACAGCAGCATACAAGGCAGCAATTAAATTGGCAGGGTGAAGATGACTGACGGGAAGGAGGAAGTCTGACATTCGCGGTTTTCCTCTTCTTGCTCCTCATCTGACTCACTGCCTCCATCTCGCTGCGTCACACTCTCCTCCTACTTAACCTGGCAAGTGTCATCAAAGTATAGCAATGCAAATGTATATCAACGGTGCCTTGGGATAGGTCAAGTAGCCCGTCCGCTTCTAACGCGTGTTTCTACGCCGCTTCCTTCATGTTACGTGTTTGGTCACGCTTATTTTTAAACACTGCATTGAATAATATATGTGGAGTTCTGATTCATATTTGTTTATTTAAAAACACTCTTTCAACTGCAACAACTGAATGAGATGGGAAGACAAACACGAGTGGCGAATACGTAGGAATTTATGAGAAGGATACTTAAGGATACTATTGAGGAGGAGGGAGTAGCCTATTTTAAGATACTATTTAAGCAATCGCCTGAAGAAAATAAGAATAATCTAAAAAAAGTTGTATAATAGACTTAACTTCCTAGAAAGTTCTATTTTGAGCAAGCAATGGATAGTCATTCTGATGTTTATTGGAACGTGCATCATTGTGATAACTGAAGAATCCAAAAACCAACCAGATGCCACTTGATATTTTATTGCAATTCTTATAGACTCAACATGTTTCAAGCATTACTATGCCCATCATCAGGAGCTCGCTTAAGCCTGCAGCCCGGACACCACTCCAGCCTAACTGCACCTCACCTCCAACATACAGCAAACCAAGAACGACACAACCAATGTGGTAAACAACATCATTGTCGCGAGCTCCTGATGATGGGCATAGTAATGCTTGAAACATGTTGAGTCTATAAGAAGTACAATAAAATATCAAGTGGCATCTAGTTGGTTTTTTTATTCTTCAGCCAAATCATGTTTCATCTGCAGTGGATAAATGATGCTTTCAACCGACTTCCTTCTGTGTAGATTTTACGCAAGCACACAAGTGCCTAAATTTTCCTTTTAACGTTCCCATTACATCCTCTATGACGACTGTACAACAAAAACACAATAAAGTTAGCATACAATAATTATGTCTGTAGGCTTTAAGCATGGATTACTTAGAAATGCAACTGCATGAATAATCTAAAACATTGAGCTAATTTCTTTTTGTACGAAGCCTTCATTTCTTCCCGGCCCCCTTATTTCCCTTTCAGTTCTAGCTTCCTGAAGCACTGTCGTGTTTCGAACACTTCACAAGAACTGTAATCCATATATACGGGGAGGAGTGACGAGGAAATTGTCAGTTACGTAACTAGGACCGTTAATATGTTTATCCAATTAGTCGACCTACATTCTTCATTTAAAATTCCTAGAGAACTGCCCTACTTTAGGTCACGAACGCGCATGTAAATGAAGCCGCACAACCGATGTAAATCTCATTTAGAAACCCGTGTTCTTAGGACAAGCATAAGAAGGACTCGTGGTTATTCAGCGACAATGGGATTTAAATTCCAATTACTGGCCAGTAAGGTGGGGTCTTAAGTACAGGTATGTGCCGCATAACGACGTTTCGGTCAAGGATGGACCGCATATACGAAGTGGTCCCATAAGATTATATTATAATATGATAATATTATATTATAACACAGTGTGTCCCACTCGCTACCGAACCCGGCATTTTTTTAATAATTCTAACACCAATGAAGATATTGCAACGAAATTTGAACAGGAGTACGTTCGTTGTGTGAGAAATGAAGAGGAATGTGTCTGTAGTGTGTGTCTGTAGTGCGCCTAATTGTTTCGACACGGAGAGCAGGAACAGATGTGGCGTCGTTATTTCAAGATGCGCAGTACTCTTGATGGCCTATTGTCACTGCGACGTATTGCAACGTACTGGCTTGACAGACGCCGTTTACTGAAGGTCAGGAATCTTCATTTAAGGTAACTAAGCTGGACACAGCACTGTGGGAGACCAAAACATACTTGCGGCTTAAAGACGTGCTGCCACGATTCATCTGACAGACCAGCGTCCAATATCGGGCTGTAATACGTTAATTAGCCGGTCCCAGTGGCCGCACTGTCTAAGGCGTAGGTTTGCGGCCGCTCGCCTGCTGAGATCGTGGGTTCGAATCCCACCGGGGACATGGATGTTTGTCTGTTGTGAGTGTTGTGTGTTGTCAGGTACAGGTCTCTGCGACGAGCTGATCACTCGTCCAAAGGAGTCCTACCGATTGCGATGCGTCGTTGTGTGTGATCTAGAAACCTCAAGAATGAGGAGGCCATGGCCCGCGTTGGGCCGCAGCGCCACAGGAAAAAAAATGCGTTAATTAAGGTAAAAACTCTTCTGGTTAGTTAATGACCAAGATACTTATCGACAAACAAAGCAACTAACTTTCTCAGGAATACCTCTGCTCTACATAATGAGTTTAGCTGTGTACATAAGCACTGACTTGTGTCTCGAATTACGCTAAAATGCCCATGGAGGCAAACAGGGAAATCGACCTCAGCACTAGATGTTGTTGACTAGTAAACGCCACGCCCCGGCCGCTTTACCCCCGAGAAAAAGCTATGTTGCCCATTGTACAGGAGGCTAGGCGGACCCAGGGTGGTCCAGGACTGGTACGGGGATGTATAAATAAACTTATTTAGCAGTAAAACTGACTATCTAACGTTCCACCTACAGCCTTGGACTCTAAAAGAGTGTCATGGGCCCTGACATATCTCAGGCGATTAGATGCCACCTTCACGCTGTAAACGCAGGGGTTCGATCCCAGGGCAGTCCAAGATGCATTTGTGGCGCGGAAAGTGACAGAAGGGCCGGTTTATATTTGTCGGTACTTCCGTTTTCGCCTATCAACTGTCATTTCAACACTGATACATGTCCATTCATCTACCATACATCCTACACTGCAGTGTTTCCCGACCTCTTTTCCATGGACAAATCCCTATACATTTTTTTTTTTTTTAATATTCCGAGGAACCCCCGCTTCTGAAACAGTTACAGACCAGAAGAAGTTGACGGAGGGGAGTGCTATTCAATTACTAATAAATTACACATAAATAAATTTTGCTGTCGAACTTAACTTATAACGTCATGAAAGGGACCGCATATTGTGTATCTTTATAAACGAGCGTTGTTCTAACCAAGGAGTGCAAAGTTACGGAAAACAGTGAGGAACTGATTTTCGCCATAGAATATCTAACGCTGTAGGCAAGGTGTCGCATAAACCGACGTCGTTATAACTGGGTTCGACTGTATATATTTCAAAACGTTTGAATATTAATTCCACGATTTCTCCCGGAACCCCTAACGATGACCTAGCCAACAGTGGCTGGGAAGACTGCTATATGGTCTATGACCCTGAGGCTGTCCCTATATAGACTACAAAATAAAATACAATGTAATCCTAATCACCACGATTTCTATTCCGTGCATCCCCAGTTCGAATCTCGGTACAACAACATGAAATACACCTCCATATGATCATTGCTGGCTCCAGGACATTAATGTCAGATATTGGAACAGGTCACTAGAGTTTATACCTTTGCTGTTCCAAATTTATTAATAGTTAATGCTGACGTTAGGCGCTATGTAATGTCCTCAAATAAAGCAGCGGCATTCGATAAGAAAATATGGTTCAACAGAGACGCGCGCCTCGCAGTAGAGGACACAAAGATATACATGCTAATCTTTCAGCCTTGGTTTTTTTTATTCGCAAATATCTTCAGGTGAACATGTGACTTTAGTCACCTTCTGCAGCTCCACTTTTCCTGTGGCTTCAATCAATTCTTGCTTTGCAAATCTGACTGAAGGGCTGTGACCGTCACAAAACATGACGTCACATCTCCTGTACCAATTAGGTCCTATTTTTTCCATTTTCATATTTATTGACACTTCAAAGTAACAGGCCTGGACCAGGTCTTTCTTCGCATCACGGCACCAGATAATTTACAGCATGTAACTGGTTGGATTTCATCTTAAGTAGATGTATTTGTACAGGTTTAAGGATGCTTAAAATATCCCAAGCATTTCTACGAGGAAGCCAGCAATAACCACAAAGTACTTTTTTTTTGTGGCGCTGCGGCCCAACGCGTGTCATGGCCTCCTCATTCACGAGGTTTCTAGATCATACACAGTGACGCATCACTGTCGGTAAGACTCCTGTAGACGAGTGATCAGCTCGTCGCAGAGACCTCTACCTGACAACACACGACACTCACAACAGACAAACATCCATGCCCCCGTTGGGATTCGAACCCACGATCTCAGCAGGCGAGCGGCCGCAGACCTATGCCTTAGACCGCGCGGCCACTGGGACCTGCCCACAAAGTAATAAGCATAGTATTTAGATCATCAACCTTAAATTTTTCACACATAACCACAAAATTTCGCACCTTTTTTCTATGTACACCCATTAGCATGCAAACAAACAAAATCTGTGGGTAGGCTTAAGATTTATCTTCATGAAAAATCTCCCATGTCTAACTTCAATAATTCATTGTTTTATCACCGTCCATATCCCAAATTCTGTTGCACTTAACGGAATCACTTATTCGTTACAAAATATGATTACGTAACAAAACCAGGATACGGCACATCTTAATGGAAACCATGATAGTGATCCGGATCGGTCACCTCTAGAATTCGAACGCCACATTACTGTTGTGCTAACCTATTCGTTTATTACGAGAAAAATGCGAAGACCAATAAGGGAAGAATGTCGTCAGTTATACAGATATTAACTGTTATTTATCTAGTCGAAAGTTCTGTCATCACGTAGTACCGATAATCATCCCCACCCTGCATTTAATCCTCACAACTTCGCGTCTACAAGATGTCACTGATTTGACAACCGTTTCCTTCATTAAACCAATCTCCATCCCTCCAGAAATCCACAATAGACCACAAGCTTGACAAGCTTCCAACCGATCCTTTTAAGTAGCAACAGTAGTTGGCAACATTGACATCTCTCTTAGCGATGGACTTTGTATTGTTTTCAATCTAATGCGCCCTCCCAGCACCTCTACAGTCTGTCTCATAAGGGTACAATAGTCATTAGATAAGCACTCAGTTGATAAACTGCCCAGTGCTAGACTCCCTTTAAAAGGAGATGAACACTAAACGTGCTGTCACCTTCAAAGCTTAAAGAGGGGGTGACAATGTGCCGCATTGCTACCACAGCCACATTGGACATTCATGTTTTTTAGTATTCGCCACTAGCGTCGCTCCTATATTTGTCTCTCTCTCTCTCTCTGTCTATATATATATATATATACACACACACATCGTTCCTAACTTTACCACCCCACCGTTTAAAGCCGAGACATCGACGTTATCATCCATTTTATTTTCCTTTATCAAAACACTCCAGAGGACAATAGACCTTTAGAGCTTGCAAGAAAAACGAAGTCCTGATCCTTGATGACTGATTACGAGATCTGATAAGGCGATAGGGAAACGAATAGAAATCAGTTTCATTGCGAAGTGACAAGCAACAACAATAACAAACATCTATTTCTTGTTTTTTGCATGTGTGTGTGTGTGTGTGTGTTATGCTAGCATACATGAGCTGATTTTGAAACCGCCAGTTCGCTGTTGAATACAGCACGTTAGTAACGACGACCCTAACGTGATGGGACTGAATTGAAAAATCTCCTGACTCACCACCTCATTTTACGGGCTGTTTCAGTTGTGCTGTTGTTTTTTTTCTGTTCTTTTGAATTTTGCCCGTTTTTGTATGTGTGCCTGAATTTGTTCTTCGTGCTGGCTTTGCTACTGGCCACTGCGCTGTTGGGTCGGCACGAAAAGAAACAAGAAACTAAACCGAATTATTTTTCCGAACACCCTGTAATTCACGGTTTGCTCTCAAACAGATATATAGCATTTCAAACCATTACATAACGACGCAATAAAACCAATCACAATAGTGGTATTATTATTCCTATCCAACTAAAACTGGAATGATGATGAAGATATCATCATCATCATCATCATCATCATCGCCACCATCACCACCCAATCGAAACGAGGATTACTGCTGATGATGCTGATGTCACCGGTGTTCTTGTGATTGGTTTGTTGGTGTTGCTGTCCTTTACTTTTGACAAAAACATAAAATACAAAGCCAAAAAGCGCTAAAGAAAATGGCCGATGTGCACAACTCTGAATCATCACCGTAATTTTGAGGGTTCAGTCAACGTCCTCCCCCCCCCCCCCCCTTTTCAACGCTTTTACCACTCTATTTTATCTTTCAGAGCGGGGGCCAACCCCCCAAACGAAATCCTATCCCAACACA
>Ga0131853_10019588_pt1 | contig 12311 bp, 10 predicted proteins | sample TergutLab28metaG_FD_92764 | JGI IMG/M metagenome (GOLD analysis project Ga0131853, IMG submission 92764) | Labiotermes labralis P1 segment gut microbial communities from Petit-Saut dam, French Guiana - Lab288 P1 (version 2) (version 2) | ecosystem: Host-associated > Arthropoda: Insects >...
TTCCGCTTCGTTGAGCAAACTTGTCGCATTCCCCCTGTCCGCTAGACTGTTCGTAATCCCGCCCAAGGGGGTTTTGGGCCCCTAGAGCGCCCCCCCCCCCCAGCTCACATGACAACTGGTTTCTCAGTTGTAGTCACAGTAGGCCTGTAAGAGGAGTAAGATGTACAACTCGGATATAGTACATTGGCTTGCCGCTAGATACCACAAAAAGTGACCCCTACCTTATTTTAGTGCACGCTGAGTGCTGTTTACGTACAGGTTTGCCCCGGATTCGTGTTAGTAAGAAGATATGTAATAAGGCCATACATTCTGACAAATGTATGTTATGTTGGCATGTTAATCTTTACTCCCTGACATATTTTTTTGGTTTAACTTGCGATGCTGAAGTGGGGAAGCCAAGTCACGACTAAGCTACAAGCTGGACGATCAGAGGTCGGTCCCTTGCAGAGGTGGGTATTTTATCTTCGCAACCAAATCCAGACCATCCCTGCAGACCACCAGACCACCCAGTGGACATAGATCGTTTTTCGTAAGGGGTGAATGCGCTGACTCGTCAAGTTGGCTACCCGTTTCAGTGTATTGCCGAGATTGAAAATATCTTGTATCTGTATGGCGTGGTGCTTAATTACCGCTAACCTCTAAAGTTGCATTTTATGTATTTATTCAACAAATATAGGTACTGAATATTTTAAACATGGTATATACTCTCCGTTTCTTTTCTCTTCAAAATGCAGTTTGTTTCATAATTCTAACATATTTGGTTCCTGTATTATTCACATTTTATATACAGGGTGTGCTAAAATTACAAAAATAATTCCGGCGCCAAAAGGTTAAGCACAAAAGGAAATTTGCTCTTCCTTCACATTGTCAGAAAAACTTCATTTTGGGTGAGTGGAAAACACGCTAGGGAAAGTTAATTTTCGCTACATATTGGCAGTAAAACCGCCGGACGCGAATGGACTGTGGCGTAGTGTGCGTGGTTTAGGTGTTGAGAAGCTGCGCGCACTGAAGCAGTCAGTGTCGGCAGTGAGCGTAATTTATATGCTGAGAAGCTATGCTAAGTTGCACCCTATAGAACCTGTTCAAGATATATAGTGATCGTCACGAATTGAGGGCGCGTGCCCAGATTGTCTATTATTTTATGATAAATTCTTTCTCTTTTCCATGGGAATTTTGAACAGAAACACAAGGTCTTGGATTATTCCATTATCATTATTAATTATTATTATTTATTATTTCGTATTATAATTTGTATATTCATTAAGTTAAGAGGGTCCTAGAGATTACGATATACAGGAACGTAAAGAAGCAGCTGAGTCTTTCACTACTCCTTGTGTAAAAGATTAACCTAGTCTATTAAATCAAATATTTATTGTGTATGTTTATTGCAAAAATTTCTACACGCAGAGAGAACAAGTTACTTGGCTGCTTTCATAGGAAGCCTGTTTAGGCCACCATTAACGAGTTTGGTTATTTCAAATGAAACAGTTCTGTAAGTTAAATGTTGCTGACAGTAGTTTTTGACAGCAGAAAAAGCTAATGTCTCTCTGAAAGTATTAATGGACCAGTAAAACTTTGTAAGAAATTGAATGATTAACGTTTATTTTTGTTTTATTTATTTACTTTGTTCTTTTTGTTTTACTAATAAGAAAGTTAACATTCGAGAAACACGCGGTACGAAGTTGTTTACAAATCGAACTCCGTCAAAATGAACGCTGAGAATAATGTGATTTTTTGTGGCATTTTTGGTGCATCATAAATTGTATATACCATGGAAGTGGTCGTGGCCTGAACGAGGTACATTTGCGTCACTTGACGTTCTAGAAGTACCCCGAGGAAATTCTGTCAGAATAGCCTTTGTTCGGGACGAAATTCGACTGGTCATGTGTCAAATGTGAGGCGTTCCCCCTTCGCTAACCTGCTCGGTTAACTTGGCAATGGAGCGTTCCAAAATCGTAAGAATTATTTTTGGTACTGCATAACTGTGAATGGCTTTTCCTTTTGCTGTTTCTTCCTTCTTTCTCCGCTCTTCGCTCTAACTAAATGTTTCCGTGTCAGATTATTTTTCTGATACATTGCATCTTTACTTTTACACTTCCCTATTTTGTGGACCGGGATAGAATAGTTGTTATAGCGACTCGCTACGGGCTGGACGGTCGGGGGATCGAATCCGGGTGAGGGCAAGGTTTTGCGCCTGTGTTCAGAGCGGCTCTGGTGTGCACCCAGCCTCCTGCACAATGGGTATTGGGTCTCTTTCCCAGGGATGAAGCGGCTGGGGCGTGGCGTTGAACACCCACCCACATCTAGCGCCGAGGTTAAAGAAAGAGCATAGGTATACCTCTGTTTCTCCTCTGGACCTTCGTGACCTGTTCCGTGGTGAACTTGACCTTTACATTTACCTGTATTTCTCTCTTTTGCTGCGAGGAGTAAGGAGACAAGAGCCACTCACGTCCCGATTTGTCCTGAGGAGTGCGATGCACGACGGTCGCCATTACGTCTACACGTGCGTCAGTATTTGGCTACGCTGTACAGCGTAGAATGACGCAAGAGGCAGGGACTATTTATTACGCGAGTAAAACAGTTGCAGAGAGAGACGCCCGGTTTGTAATTACTGTACTGCCGACATTCTGTGACTAGTGACGTCATCTCAACATCGTCCCTGACCGCCAGATTTAGTAGCCATATTCACACTACTACGTATACTGTTCTTTGATGCTCGTGATATGCGTGTACAAATGGGAAGATTAGTGACGCGAAAGACCTTGTCGGTAACCACTGTTCCTTTAGTCGTATGATTCAGGAGTAGGCTGTAGCCAGCTAGTTGCTATCTGGAATACTGAGAAAGGAACCCGAATGTGCGACAAACTAACAACAACAACAACAACAACACAGTAAAACTATTGGTGCAAGCCTCGGACGGGGGGGGGGGTCGATTCCCAGGAGGGAGTTTTCTGCATTCTGGTGTTTTCGGGCGTAAACACTGCAGCGTAAGTCCCAAGAAGGACTGAACCCTCAGCAGCAGCGCTGTGCTAATATAAAGTCTCCCGCAGAGATTTTTCTCTTCTCCACAACAGTGAATATAGGCCCTGGATCCGTCCAGTTAGGAAGTGAAATTGTCCCTGCCGTGAAGGAATATGGGGAGGGAATGTATAGCTCCACGCATTGGCACTGGGTGGAGGTGAGTTATTGGCCTTATGTCGCCCCAGCCGGTTTACCGCCAGGGAAAGAGTCCCCGGTAGGGAGCTGTGTAGGCCACAGAGCCATATTGGACCCTTTAAAGAAGAAAGCACGGTAGGAGACGTAGGCATAACGTAACATGGAGGTGCATTCGCGTAACCATAGTTGCTGTGGAAAGCAATAATTAATAAATATGAGTGTGTGTCTGTAGCCCTAGTTATCCGGCATGCAAAGGGCATGCGCCATATTGTCGTCTGTGGCCTCTGCCTTTTTTTTCCACATATGTCATAAACGTCACGATTTTCGGGGAAAATTTACTGAACGTAATACTACAACTTTTGTCTGAAACATTTCTTATTCTAAAATGAACTGATCGAGATATAATCATAAATGTATATTGGTCACTGTGTACAGTAGCCGCTATTCTCACCATATTTTAACTAAACTTGGATTTTCTCAACACTATTCAAAAAATACTCAAATATATTTCATGAAAATCCGTTCAGTGGGAGCCGAGTTGTTCCATGCGGACAGAAGGACAGGTAGACATGACGAAGCTAATAGTCGTTTTTCTCTATTTTGCAGACGCACCTAAAAACTTATTTCTCGTTTCGGGAATCGAAATACGATTCCTCGCTTGTCCATCTCGTAGCCTAGTCACTATACTGACTGAGCTATTCGGACCCCGTCGCCGCCTATCCAGTAGGTACCTTGCAGACTGTACCGCTTCGTTCATGCAGAAAGGACATGTCATCTCCGCTGGGTGCGAAAGTAGTTAGTGCATCAGTCTGTCGGGAGATACAGCGTAATTGAGTAGCAGAGAGCATATTTGTCTGTTTGTCTGTGTGAACGGTAGAAAAGCTGATGCACCATGCGCAGTCTGTCGGGAGATACAGCGTAATTGAGTAGCAGAGAGCATATTTGTCTGTCGGTCTGTCTGTTTGTCTGTGTGAACGGTAGAAAAGCTAATGCACCATGCGCGGTGCTGAAAACGTACACATGGAGTTATTCATTTTGTGTGGCCCGAAAAATGCTAGGAGGTGGCCTGTCGGTTGAGATCACCTGCGACAGCCGGCAGTCCGCAGTGACGCAACTGCTGCAGTCTGCTGGTGAGCTATTGCCAATTTCTGTCGCACGGTGTAGTTACGAACTTCTAGTGGGAAAAGAACGATTATCTCTTGCCAACTTGAGCTTATAACGAGGTTCGTGTTTTATTATTAATACAGTCCCTCGCCATCCACGGATTTCAAATGCACTTATCCACAATTTTCCGTTTATGTCCAGTTTTGCCATCTGCGGTATTTGGTTCCATGTATTCGTGGTTTTAAATAAATGCACTTAAGGAAAATACCGTATCAGTCTGTTTCGCACCACAAGTTTTAGACTTCCCTCAACAGGTAAGTGAAGGCATTTATAGCTTCAGTATCATAAATGCTGTTTTTTTTACACTTTGTTGCAGTATTTTATGTCTGATTAAGTGCAGATATGGTATTAAGCATACTTTTTTGTGTACTGAAGGAACAGGCAACATAATTAGGCTCTAAGTTTTCACGATGCCTCGGGCTTGCTAACCGTCGTGTATTTAGGAAGCGCTACATTACGGTTTCAGTTCCCTATTCAAAATTACAACTTACTTTGATTAAATTTAGTATTCGGGGACGTACATGAAATTTATCTCGCAGATTAAATTTTTCTCCTTATTTGCCTAATATAATCGCTGTTTTGCATCAGACCCACATGCAACTAAAACGTTTCTAAAATATTGCCTGCCACACTGATCAGTATGTACCGTAAAAGGTAAATCAGTCCCATTACAGGCCCGAGGTGCCCAGAGGTTTCCAGGAAGTTAAGGTTCCCACATTACGTGACAACGGCCCAGGATGGTGGTAAGGTTGTGTCAGCTTTACGCACCGGCCGCCTTTACCCCCAGGAAATACTCCTGATACTCATTTCTGCTAGAGGCTGAGTCGACCCCAGGGCCATAGTGCGATCGGAAGGATTATGTCAATGAGAAATTCCAATGACACCATCTGGAATCGAACCAGCGACCTTCCGATTTGTACCACAGAACCTTAACTGCTGTGCTACCGCGGCCCCCAGTATGTACCGTACTGAACGTAAAACATGGAGAGCCAATTAAAATCTGCAAGTATTTCAAATTTTTTTTATTTCTGTGCTTTTAGCATTTAATGAAAACACAACGTACCCAGTCTAGTGACCACGGATTGGACGAAGTGGAGATTGAATCCCGGCAGGAGCAAGAGATTTTGTTTCCAAAGCTTCCAGACCGCTCTGGGGTCCACACAGCCTCCTTTTCAACGGATACCATGAACGCTTTGAGTGGGGTAAAGCTGCAGCAACGCAACATTAGCACTCACCTCCGTCTAGTACCGCGGTTAAGAATGTGTGTGTGTGTGTATCTTATTTTCCGGTATATGCCTTCGTGTCATGTACAGAAACAATTATTGTGTACGCTTTACAACGAACACTAATGCGTTATGATAAAATGTAGCGTGATTTGCTATGGAAGAAATAATTGATATGTATATCAAGGCCAGTGAAGTATGCAAAAGAGCTAAGCAAACATTCGAAACCTGCGCAGTACGAACTGAAGTACACCTGTCCACTGCAGTCGTCCGTGTACAAGTAATCTGATAAATTATTGAAACTATTTATTGACAAAAGCAGGCACCCCTGGGAGGGACTTGTGACAAAGTTACACTGAGACGCTACCAGTCGACAAGAAATGGACTGTAGCGACAAAGCTATCAAGTGCTCGCCGTCAGAACTTTCGAAATACCATTGGCATTAATTCATTTATGTAAATAACTTCTACCAGTAAGCTTATATACTCTTAACAATAAAAGCCAACAAGATGCACCGCTTTTCAACTTTATTTTGGTAAAGACCTCTACATGTTTCGGACAGACTTACTGTCCATCATCAGGAGTCTTAATACTGTATTCACAGCATCTGCTATTTGTCAGACTAGTGATGTTGACTGTCTGCTAGCAGACTGTCGACATAACTAGCATGCCACAAATACCTATTGCTGTGTATACAGTGTTGAGACTCCTGATGATGGACAGTAAGTCTGTCCGAAACATGTAGAGTTCTTTATCAAAATAAAGTTGAAAAACAGTGCATTTTGTTGGCTTTTATTATAAGAACATATCACGATGCACTGTCCTTTGAATATCAAATAAGCATATAGAGTCTCATTACCAATCAGTTATGAGGCGTGACGTCTGTACATATTTCGCGCAGCAGACAGAATCCTAAATTTTATCGTGAAATAAATAAGTTTTGGCGTATTTACGATCTATTGCCGTACCGAAATTCAACATGCCTAACTTGAATGGTGTATTTATTTATGCAGCCGACGTTTTACGTGCATTTTATATGAGTCTGTTGTTATGTTACCTTGTACAAAGAAATAAAGGTTACTAATTTTCCGGTCATGGAACATGTATCATCTTACAAAATCCCTACAGCGTTCATGTTAAATGACGCTGTTATTTCTGCTACCTCAAACACGATACGATAAGTAACCCTCCTACTGTTCTTCCAAATCTTAAAGTGCGTCATCCCCGTTGTGTTAGGTCAGTAACACAAAGCTGTAGTGTGTGTATATCTATATATACATACAGTCATGAACACAGCAATATTACAGTTCGTAGCTATGTATAATATGCAACTACATGTTTCGGCCCTGAAGTACACATCAATATAAATGTTGGCAACTCTTACTAATCCCACGATTTACGATGTAAGGCGAGATTTCGTCCCCCTTCCAAACATACCACACATACTATGTAGTCACTTAATAAGTTCTTTGGACAACCTGATGATGGCCTACATACAGGGTCGAAACATGTAGTTGTATATTATATATCGCTACTAACTGTAATATTGTTGTGTTCATGACTGTATGTATATATAGATATATACGCACTACAGCTTTGTGTTAGTCCTCCCTAATGTTCAGCCCAAATCGTACAAAAACCAGCCATTGGTAATGATATTCTAGGCTTATCATCCTCCCATCGAACACGATCTTGCTGAATGTATCTTAGTGGTTAGCCTCCCATTTACCGGTTGTTCTTCCTGTTAGCCATTCTCGAAGTGGTTTCGTCGTCACTATTTGTGAAGGTACTGCAATGCGTGTACTTTGTTTAAGACCCCTGTAGATGTGACATGCTGTTACTCAATTTGTGCCTAAAATACTACATAACATATAATTCCGTCATTTGGGTCGTTCAGTGGAACTGTGCCACGTCTGTGAAGTATGCAGTGTCACTTTGCTATAAAAGGATGTCGGTGACGCTGTTGCCAGGGAAAGTGCCACTCGGATGAAAGTATTTCCTTGCACTGCAGCGCCTGACATAATCCAGTGGACCAACAAGAAATAAGGCTGCCGGCGTTGCTCAATACCAGTAATAAATGGCTCCGGTGGAAGGCGCTTTTTCCGTAGCTAAGCAAGGTGACATGGAGGGACATAAATGTTACAAGTGTATGAAAAAATTTGTACCTGAAGGAGGACAAAGGTAGCCCGCAGTTTAGGCTCCTTGAGAATGGTAAATAAGAAACGCAAATTAGATTTGGTAGGGACTCTTATAAAGAGTCCAGTGGCCATGCAGTCTGAGGCGTGGGTCTGCGGCCGCTGGATGGCTGGGATTGTGGGTTCGAATGCCGCCAGGGGCATGGATGTTTGTCTGTTGCTTGTGTTGAGTGTTGTCAGGTACAGGTCACTGCGTCGGGCTGATCACTCGTCCAGAGGAGTCCTCCCGAGTTGGGTGTGTCTGAGTGTGATCGTGAAACCCCGCAATGGGAGGCCATGACCCGGAATCGGGTCACAGGAAAATTTTTTTTGGTTGCAAAATGGACATTTAGAAACCGAAGGAATGGTCTATTTTAAAGAAAAGGTGATGAGGGCGGAAGGTGGTTGGATCTAGCTCTATGTTCATCACGGTGGTCACTGCTAAGAAGAGTGCTGAAAATTCGGGTTTTCCTTCTAGGGCATTGTGATTTATTTAGGAAGAGACAGTGCTTGCACTGCGTGTTGAAATTTAGTGCTACGATTTGGGGAAAAAAACAGCGCACTTTTCTGCTCATCCTGCGTGCTTGTTCTTCCGCCTGATTCAATCGCAGACTCTCACAAACTAGTCGATGTACACTATTTTCCACAGTTTCGCGAAATGTGATGTGGCCAGCATATTATTTTCGCTCAAAATTTGGTACTTGTTTTAATTCGACCGCAATTAATATGGCCGTCGGAACAGTGCTAGTGTCACTGAATTCCAAGTCCAGAAGCTTTAGTAAGTTGACGGAGTATCAAAACTACGTATTTATTTTTAGAATAATTTTCGTAGGAAAGTGAAAACATGGCAACCGTGCAACATTTTCAGATAACTCGAACGACAACACGGCACACACCTGATAAAGGGAAGTGCAAAGCACCAATATATCACTCGGCTAGAGGCCATGCCGTCTGTCCACTAAGCTAGCGCCTAAACCCTTTAAACGCCGAGTTAGATCCCATCTGCCATTTGCTGGCATTATTAGGAGCTCGCCATATTCTCGACGTTAGCAGGGTAAGGGTTAACTTGATGCAAGCGCTGACACGTCTGACTTAGCCCATATATGGAAGGTACCTAGTTCGAATCTTCGGCCGCGACAGCCACTATGCTGAGATTTTTCGTGGTGCTTCTCAGTCCCCGCAGACAAGTGCTCAAATTAGGCCTGAACCGTCTCCTACCGCGTTATGTCCGCGTCATTACACGGCGTACCATGAGCCACCGACAGTGTCCTTAATTAGGTTACACATGATATAAATAAGGAAATATGTTGCGTAAGTTTTATGCTTATGGTTCCGTGTATCGCTGATCTATATTAATAACTGTCTAACGAGATGCAACACAAAGCAGTCTATTATTCTGCAAGTTCACTCTACATGTTTCGGATGTCAGCCACACCCTTCATCAGGAGTACACAAAACTATAACTACAGCCTCCGGTACTGGTCATATTTTTTGTGCAGCTGCATCCCTCCAACGTGGCCAAGCTTGGCCACGTTGGAGGGATGTAGCTGCACGTTGTGTTTTGTTATAACTGAGCAGTACAATGCTGTGGTTAACAGTGAGGAATTAATTGGTACCGCAGGATATCTGACGCTGTAGGCGAGGTGTTGTATAAACCGATGTCGTTATAATCGGGTTCGTCTGTGTATGTTCGCTCAGTTATGTTCAAGTTATGATACCTTACGAACATATTACATGTGACGTAATGAAAAATGAGATATCAGTTCTGAAAATCAAATAACGCATATGGTTATCACTTTGTTTGATTTTCAAAAGCTTGAATGTGTCTTGAATTAAACTGAAACACTTAGCTGTGATTGTAAACAATAACTTACTGTGTTTGACGGTCAATTATTGAGAGATTTTACTTTAAAAAAACGCAGCGGTATGACCTACATTAATTTCAGATTAAATTTGGTATCGCGGGTCCACGTTAAGAGTGTTGGAGCTAATTTGGTTCTGTTTTTGTAAATAGTACGAAAAATACAAACCACACTGCACATGACGCTCGAGTGGACCGTGTTTATTTGATCGAAAACGGTTCGTTGTACCTAAGAGTTATGACGAAATGTGCATCTGATTAATCTCTGCGATTTTTACTTGAAGTGGCCGATATTATGAATACTTTACGAAGTGAGAGACCTACGTAAGTACTGACAGACAGGATTACACCGCGTTGGTGCATCTGCAGTTATGTAATACGAATTTTTTGTCCCGAGAAATTGTGCATATTTTGTCCGAAAATCTTTCCGAGCTTCTGTAATATAAAAAAAATAAGGTAAAGTGATCCCGTTACAGGCCCGGTGTGGCCCAGAGGGTGGGTACAGGCATAGCTCTACTCTTCCATGACCGCGGTACTAGAAGGTGGTGAGTGGTCAGCAGCACGCCCTGGGCCGCACTTTACCCCCGGGAAAGACCCGGTACCAATTTTACAGGAGGCTGAATGGGTCCCAGGGCCAGTCTGGACGGGCGGAAAATCTCGTCCCCACCGGGATTCGATCCCGGACCGTCCAGCCCTTAGTCAGTTGCTCTGTAATATAAAATGTGACCTTAAATTAAGTCAGATGGGGAATTCATGTATATAGTGGTGAATGTGTGTCTTCTGAGTATGGGCGTTTTATAAAACTTGGTGTGGGTTTATTTAATCTTTATTGGTCTGCTGCAGTTTACCTGAAGAACAGTGTGGAATAGGGGGACCGCGGTAGCACAGTGGTTAAAGTTCTGTGATACAAATCGAAAGGTCGCTGGTTCGATCCCAGCTGGTGTCAGTGGATATTTCATTGACATAAAATCCTTCCGATCGCACTGTGGCCCTGGGGTCGACTCAGCCTCGAACATAAATGAGTACCAGGAGTATTTCCTGGGGGTAAAGGCGGCCGGTGCGTAAGGCTGACAATCTACCACCATACTGTGCCGTTGTCATGAAATCTGGGAACCTTAACTTCCTGGAACCCTCTGGGCCTGTCCAGGCCTCTAATGGGACTGCTTTACCTTTACAGTGTGGAATAGGTTGCAGTTGTATCCTTCAGTCCACCGGTTTATCTAAAGCGTCACGCGTTTCTAACGTCATGTGTGCTATTATAAAAATTATTATAGCAGTTTCATTTTTATACCCTGCTTTCCTCGTAATGCCTTAATATTCAGGGTTGATAATGTATACGTTTATGTGTTGTTTGCAGGGAATACATATATAAAGGCATTGTAATTCTGTCCATATGCTTATTTCATCACGTTAGCTACTGAGGATTGTAATGGAATTTTGTTTTGGGGTCTACAGTGAAGTTAGTTTGAATTTCACTGTTTGTTCGTCGGTCCTATGAGAAACACTAATCGTAGTTTACATGAAGCTCGCGTTAAATTTAGCCCATATGTTCCAAGAGTGAATCATTCTACAATATATTTGTACATGCCTGATTATAAAAATTTTATTGTTTGAAATGTTAAATTTTGAATTAAGGTCAAGGTAAAGATGTCGCTGTGCACACCATGAAGGCATATGGGGGAGCTGTACTCATTCTAAACCTCGTAACTTGATGGAGGTGAATTGTCAGCTTCACACTTCGGCTGCATTAACCGCACGGAAAGTATATGTGACAGAGGCGTTCAGTGTAGTCCTTGCCTTTCATTGTAAAGGTAAAGGTACAGCTGTCCCTGTCCACGTCCACACTATGAAGGCATCCATTAAGAGGAGGAATGGTGGGCCCCAGAGCCGGTCTGGGCCTTTTGGAGACGAGATAACTCTTGCTTCTGTCGAAAATCGAACCATGATATCTTGATTTTGCAGTCCGCAGCCTTTCATCATGCAGTCCAGCTCTCCCGCCTCCTGTTTATAAATAAACGCTGTAAAAAAATTTCATCCTTTGGTTTGCAGCCGCAGTGATTGTGACGTTTTCTGTCTACGATAGTTGCGACTTCTCCAGGCAGTGCGATCTAGTACTTCCTCCTTTAATTTGCAGTCTCTACTTGTTTACTTGTGGGCCGGGTAGCTCAGTTGGTGTAGCGACTGACTGCGTGCTGGACGGCCGGGATCGAATCCCGGTGGGGGCGATATTTTCCGCCCGTCCAGACCGGCCCTGGGGCCCACCCAGCCTCCTGTAAAATGGGTACCGGATCTTTCTCGGAGGTAAAGTGCAGCCGGGGCGTGCTGCTAACCACTCACCCCCTTCTAACGCAACGGTCATGGAAGGGTAGAGCTATACCTCTACCCACCCTCTGGGCCACACCGGGCCTGTAACGGGATCACTTTACCTTTTTACCTTTATCTTGTTTCCTTAAGGTTATCCCAGCAGCTACTTACGTCTTCTTCCTCGTCCCTTCTATCTTTTGCTACATCTTTCCTTCAGTAACATGTCTTAGAAAGCAGTTCCTACGCAAGACGTAGCCAATCCAGTTAGCCTTCTTTCGTTTTATGTTATGTAGGATTTCCCCCCCCCCCCCCCCCCCCCCCCCTTATTATTTTTTTTTTTGCCCCCTCCCGCCCCCCGTATTTTCCCCTTCTTTTTCTACCTGTCCGGGAAAAAAGGTTTGGCAAAAAAGAATTACAAAATCCACCAAA
>Ga0131853_10019590_pt1 | contig 12309 bp, 6 predicted proteins | sample TergutLab28metaG_FD_92764 | JGI IMG/M metagenome (GOLD analysis project Ga0131853, IMG submission 92764) | Labiotermes labralis P1 segment gut microbial communities from Petit-Saut dam, French Guiana - Lab288 P1 (version 2) (version 2) | ecosystem: Host-associated > Arthropoda: Insects >...
CACACACACACACACACACACACATATATATATATATATACATTATCTTATCCATATTCAGACAACATTATCTTTCGTTGTTATAACCTCATTCAGGTTTTTCCTACTAGAATCCATTGTATACATACAAAAGTTTTTCGCGGGGAGAACATAAATCTCTTCTCTCTAACCCCCCTTTTCTCGTCTCTTCAGCGCGGTCCCTTTCCCCACATCTTCTTTCACAAACCTGAGTACCAAATAAATGGCGGACATAACCATAAATTACAGCCCGTATGCGTGTGTAATAGTGAACATGACCTGCCCCACTGCCACGTGTTGCCTGTAATTTGGTAAACAAACTTTCACCTTTTCCACAGTGTTTCACTTCAGTGCACAAAGAGCGTTAGTTGCTTGATTGAGGGCCAAAAATTTCGACGGAGTCGGGTTATTTATCAAAGTGATTCAACTGAAACATTAATAATTTTCGACTGATAGAGAAGAGAGGTTATGAATGGTAAGTAGACTGGAATTGGCAAAGGGCTTTCATTTTGTGTTTTCTAGGTAAGTTACTAGAGATAACTGAAGAATATAAAACCAACTAGATGCCACTTATTATTTTATTTTACTTCTTATAGGCTCAACATGTTTCGGGCACTGCTGTGCCCATCATCAGGAGCTCGCCTGCAGCCTGCAGCCCGGACACTACTCCAGCCTAAACGCACCTAACCTCCAACATACAGCAAACCAAGAACGAAACGACCAATGCGGTAATCAACATCATAGTCGCGAGCTCCTGATGATGGGCATAGTAGTGCCCGAAACATGTTGAGCCTATAAGAAGTAAAATAACATAATAAGTGGCATCTAGTTGTTTTTTTTTTATTCTTCAGTTATCACAATGATGCACGGTCCAAAAACATGGTGTACTAGACAGTTTAAGTAGAAAAGACATGTGACCCTGTTAGGTCTACTAAATTTTATTCAGTATATTTTTATGTACAAAATTATATTTGTGTCACTGCACAAAGCTTGTTATATTGGCGTATGTATTTATACGGAAGGTGTGGTTTATGTGATTTCAGGCCTCTGTTTTGGTGTAAACAGAATCTTTGCTCTGCTGGGAACATTACTCGACGCAGATCGGTAGATAGTTACCAACGATTCTGGGCTCTTTTACCCTTTAAGATGGGACCGATATGTTGTCCCGAAACTTTTGTAAACAGTTACCCATCTACGCTGCGTAACATCCCAGAAGAGCGAAGATCTCATACATGCGTGATTAATCGCTTTTAGCCATGCCAGGATAGAAATTTAGTAATACGTTTCGATATTATAGAATGTAAATAATTTAAATTGACATCGGAATTTAAATTTTACAAGCAAAATTCAAGAAATTAATGTGCAGTAACATAATTTCAGAATATGCAACAACTTTGAAGGACGGAGTTATGGAATCACCTACATAATTTCACTCATAATTAGAGGGAAAGTGCTGCAAGAATGATCTTTGTGACACCAGAGAGGTCCATGATCGTTCTTAGAACTATGGACGCGTTCGTGACAGGCATGCAATTCTCATTGTTCAGTGAGAATTAAAGGTCTAGGTAAATACGTGAATTTTCTCGTATTTTATTTACTGGCACACAAGTTATTACGTTTTACGTTACGAACATCATTCCCTTAGTGTTTAGTACGAAGGTTGCTCACAAAGTAATGCCCCACATTTTTTTTCGGAAACTATTTATTCAGAATTTATTAAATTCATGCACAGTTTAACTGGTTATTTCCTTTACACATGTTATTTTTCCACATAATCTCCATCTACGTCTACGGCCTTACGCCAGCGCGAAAGAAAGGCATGCATGCCTTCCCTGTACCAGCTCGTTTCCCGTTCTCGTAGCCATGTCCTCACTGCACGAATCACGCTCTCGTCATCTTCAAACCTTGTCCCACGCAGTGCATCCTTCAGTGGCCCAAAAAGATGAAAATCTGATGGCGTCAGATCAGGACTATAGGGGGGATGGGGGAGGACATTCCAACCAAATTTGGCGATTGCCTCCTGGGTTGGTAGACTTGTGTGAAGGCGGGCATTGTCGTGCTGAATAACATGTCTCCTGGATTCCTGTTAGGCCGCACTCGCCGGTAGCGCTGTTTCAGTTTTTGGAGGGTTTTGATGTACGCGTCTGAATCGATTGTCTCACATTTGGCCATCACAGCCGCCAGAATCACTCCATCAAATCAATGTCCCAAAAGTCGGTGATAATGAACTTTCCGGCGGGAGTTTGTCTTGAACTTCTTTTTTCTTGGTGACTGAGGATGATTCTACTCCAATGATTGCCTTTTCGTCTCTGGCTCATAATGGTGAGCACAGGTTTCGTCACCTGTGACGATCCGGGACAAAAAGGCCCCCCCCCCTCAGCATCAAAATGCTCCAACAATTCAAAACAGATGGCTTTCCTTTGACGTCTGTGCTCGGTTGTCAGACTTCGAGGAACTCTTCTTGTGCATACCTTCGAATATCCCAAAGAGTTAATAATTGCCATGCACTTCCACTGCTGACTGAAAGCTGTACGGCCAATTGCCGACTTGTGATGCGCCGATGCGCATGAATAATGCCATCGGCACGCTGCAACTTGTCTGGGCTGGTGGCCGTGGCAGGACGCCCAGACCGCGGTCGATCATGCAGCTCCGTTTCTCCACTTCCTGAAGCCTTAACTCTCTGAATCTAGCGTCCAACGGCGCTCCCATCGACTGCACAACTTCCATACACACCACACAACCGTTTGTGAGTGTTCCCCAAACTTTCTTTCTCCGCCACTAAGATTTCAATTACAGCTTGTTGTTTGTAAAGTGTCAGGAACAAACGCCATTTTCACAGACTAGTACATTGGTGCTATCTGTCGGACGACTATGTACTTATACACATGTGCGCAATAAATATCAGTGTTGCTACATCTCAATTTTCACTTTGCTATCTTTATTCTGGAATTAGAAAAAAAAATGTGAGGCATTACACTCTGAGCAAACCTCGTATTTAATACATTTACGACTCATTTCTAGATACTATTTTTCCGCGTTCTGTTGTGGTGATTCAACAGTTTTTTTATTCACTAAAGACTTTTGCTCTTTACAACAAAATAACGTCATTTTTAGTAGTTTAGTTGTTACCTAGGGCCCCGAGTAGCTAATTAACTACACTCATACCTTCTGTAAAAAGAGACAGTTTTCTCCCACGCCCATACATTTCATTAAACATAAACAGGTTATCTTCGTCACACTGGGAACGTGCAATACTTGAACAATTGAAAATTTTTTTATTTGCATATGTTAGATTTAGTATTATCTCTGTCCAGCTAATTTCTTGGTTTTCAAAGTGCTAAGTTAACAGAAAATTGGTTAATAACAGAAAGAACAAAAATGTAATATAATAATAATAATAACATATGTTTAACTGTGGAAATAACTTTTCTTATTCTTTCGTGAAGCTATCATTTCCATACATTATACAAAGTCCTGGAGGCTGTTTTTACAAAGATTAGGACCTACGGTCTTCTGTGTTATGATGGTGTGTTGATTGGAGGAAAATATCTTCAGTAAGCCTTCATACACATCTGCCAATGTACAGAGTGTCAGAGCAGAAAATACGTTAAATTTTATGGCAATGTAAACCATTAAAATCGCTAGAGAACGTTACATTAGAGTGGCAATTGTTTTCACTCCATGTATCAAGCGGTGTTTTATTTAGAGAAGAAGGCATAGTCTTCGTTTGCTTCACATTATGTACTCGATTAAATACGTGATTATAAGAAGCCTGAGATCATTCAGCAATTTTTAATATTACACGAAAAATTAGATTTGCTTAAACATGTAACCTAGAATTGTAATTATTTTTTCTTTTTGGGCTACAGTCCATCGCGGGCCAGGGCCTCCTAATTCATTAGGTTTCTAGATCACACCCGACGAAGCACAAGAGTCGGTAGGACTCCTCTGGACGAGTGATAATTTTGTTGCAGAGACCTCTACCAACACACAACACTCATAGGAGACTAACATCCATGCCCCCGATGGGATCCGAAGCCCACAATCCTAGCAAGCGGGTGGCCGCAGAATCATGCCTTAAATTGTGCAGCCAATGGGACCGGCACCTGCAAGTGTTAGTATGATTAACTTCAGAATGCTGCATGCGCGTGCAGCTAAAATGGAAAGAACACGCAAACAGAATTCTGGTATGAAAACGGTACAAAAATATTTACGTTAAAGAAAGCAATGAAACTGGGAGTGTAATATTAAAATGGATTTTACGGGAATAGTTATGAAAATGTAATGTAGGTGGAAATGAATCAGGAAATTGTCCAATGGGGGGCTTTCATATGACGGATGTTGACACCGAGGTTCTGCTGTTAGGAACAAAATGTTAGTTAATTACTGCCACAACTGAAATAAATCGGCGCTCTTTTCATGCCAGGTTTTGAGTGATTTCGAATTCCGCAGCGATATAGATGAGATCTGCGTTCTTCTGACATGTTAAGCAGCCTGCAGTGATAATTTCTTGCTGGCGTTTCGGGACGACTTATTGGTCGGGACCGATAGGTCTTCCTTTGGTAAGGTATTACGACTACCCTCTGCGTAAGAACCCAGAGGAGCGCAGATCTCTTGCTGTGATTTATTTTTACAGCTAATTCTGAACTTCGAACGAGGAGGGTGTTGCTCTGTTTCTTACAGAACGTTGTATTTTCATACGAAGCGGCTTTTTATCCATCGCTTTGGTCGATATATTTCCCTTAGTACTACGATGTTACTGCAACGTCACTACATTTCCTTAAAATGATTGTTAAAACTTTCGAAAAGTAATGCGACAGAAACATAAGTTCTAGGCAGAAAATTGTGCGGAAGTTTTATACGAATATCTATTCCCAAACTTGAAATCGACGCTTTTTTAAAACGTAGTTATTTCCTATTTCTCACATCAGTCAAACTTCTTTGTGTTCACACGAAGGTTTCAGACACTTAAAGAGCAGAGTTTTTATGAGCAATAAATTAATTCCGTAGGAAATTAACGAAGTTTCACTTAAAAGAATACACTAGATCCAGTGTCAAATGTCTCATACACGTTAATAAGTTAAAAAACACGCGACACTGACTCAAAATGTATAACTATATTACTTGAGGTTAGCTTAGGTTTTAGTCTTCTGAGTAAGGAAGACTTGTAGACAGGTAGGTCTTTGTTTGTGTTTTGGAGGAAACCATTGATAACAGCTTCAAGGTAGGAGTAAAATACAAAATGTAGAGTGTCACTTTGCCCTTACCCAAAAACCAAGAATTACGAACAGATCAGTATAACATATTTAATCAGATAATTCCAAAGTATGAGCATGAATCTAATGCACGTATAAGATGTTTTTCCACAATGTGTGAGAAATAAATTTCCTGGTTCATGTAAGCATACAGAAGCCGGCCAAGAAACCAGAATGAAGATGACGACTTGGAAGATGTGTGTATAGATTTGAGATAACAATACCGCAGGTTTTACAAAAAATGTGGAATTAGTCCTCGTATCTTAGGATGAGAATATTTGATGGTTGTTATGAACAACACAACAAAGCTTCACTTTCCATAAGCAGCAGTAAAGTAATCCCATTACAGGCCTGGAGAAGCCTTGAGCGTTCCAGGAGTTTGAGGCTCCCAGATTTCAAGACAATCGGCACGTGAAGGTGGTAAGGTTGTCAGCTGTACGCACCGGCAGCTTTTACCCCCCAGGAAATATATCTGGTACTCATTTCTGTTAGAAACTGAGTAACTCCAGGGACATAGTGCGGCCGGAAGGATTATTTCAATGAAAAATTCCAATGACAACTTCGGGAATCGAACCCACAATCTTCCGGCTTGTAGTGCAGTGCCTCAATCAACTGAGCCACCGCGTGCCCCCTCACTTTCCATAACACCCTGGGAATTTATTGACGAATTGTGCGAACGTTAGTGGTTATGGAATGGATGAAATTAAGATTTTCTATAATTGTAATTTAAACTGGGCCGCGCCCTAAATTTGCAAATTTTGCAATTATCAGTTTCTTTCAAAATATTTATTGTAGTCGTTTCATACGTAGCTCTCTAGAACAGAAGAAAATGTCAATTTTCATATATACGTTATTCCTATTATAACTAGACCCAATTATTCTTAAGAAATATTCTCTAAATTGTGTCTTTGTGAACTGCAAATATGTAAGACAGAGGACTAAAATGTGTGTATTTCGTAGAGATCGCAATTTAAATAAGGCGAGTATGATATTTTGCACAACGTTTAAAAAGATTTTACTATGCATCGGATGTGTCTCCGGTGTAAAAGAAGAAAGTTTCTTTATTTACGGCTTGGCTTCCTTAATTTGTTAAAGTTCCCATGATGAATACAAGCTTCAACAGAGATACTATAGAGCCGTGTGTTTTCTGTGACTACGCTCTAAGTACTTTAAAAGCCCCTTCAGTTTAATTACAAATTATCCTCTCTTTGTTCACCTTAAAAGACCTGGCTACCAGTCACAAGCTGTTACTTCGTTATGAATCAGACAGTCTTTCGTAAAATAATAAACCTTTTATATACCCCAGAGAAGGGCAAATCTTTCCATGTTTTATTAAAATAAACATAACCTTTAGTGTTGAAGAATGTCAAAAAAAATTCGTTCATAATTCCTGTACTTACATTCCAAATCAAACGGGGGCGTACGTGATGTTATAGGTTTAACAGATGTCCGGATAAATAGGTGAGCTGCCGAGTTGTTGATCAAAAACTTGCAGAGACCGACAAGTGGTGTTTCTGCAAATAGTAATCTGCCGGATTTTAAAATTCCCGTATTCTAAAAGCCAACAGTTCTCTAAATATTACACATGAAACCGGAACAGGAGGAACTATGTAGCATGACATGATAACACCAGGAGACAAATGCTGAATACGTGATGTGCAATTTTATTACCTAATATATGTATGTATAATTAAAAAAATAAATATTCCCATAGATCTACCTCTTACGCATTTGGGTATGTCAAACTGTGAAAAACCAAATATACCTACATGTATCAGAAAACTGATTATTCTAGCCTTTGGAATAAGTTAAGTAATTTTCATTCCTTCACATATCTGAAGTAAACCAAAATCCTTTAAGATCCAAGGGTTACTGTACGTAACCCAAAGTTTTATAATCAAACATTCCACACCATACCCACAGACTATGTTTCTGTGTTTATTTAAGAATGTCAAAAGAGAAAATTATTTCTCAAAGCGTCATTTATTTAAGTGCCTTTAAACAGAAGCGAATTGTGTTTACTATAAGGTACATACTGAATAGATAAATATACGACTAATTTATGATAATTTTCTTACTTCATGTTAATTTATGTAACTTAATAATGGTGTAGAATTGTGCTGAATATATTATGGTATACATAAAACATTTCAACTTCTCATTCCTCGCGATAAGTTTCAGCCTTTTGTGTACGCTCATAGTACGGAAATCGTGACCCTTGTTATTCGACGAGCTGCTAGCCAGCCAGCCAGCTGTCCGGATGTCTGAATCAAAAGAATGCCTCTATACGTTGTTAGGCTGACACGACCGGACGTAGGAGCGGTGGCTTGGAATTTCAGGAATTGTGCTTTGAATTTCGCTTTGACTAAAGTCTGCACTGCTTGTTGTGCATGTCCTATGTAAGACCTTCACGTTACGAAGATCTTACGAAAACTGATCAGGAATTCACAATTAGGAATGGGATATATGATAGAGTTTTTAGTTCTTTTACTTTTGTAAAAATATTGGCCAGATGTTGATATATATCAAATGAAGGTCTTACGAATTTAGTTTAAAATTGGCAGCCCAGAACACAACAATTTCTAAATGGACACTGAACTCTAGTGTATAAATTAGATTTTATATAAAATGACTTGTTTAAGGAAAGCAAATTACTTCCTTATTCAAGAGTAAATAAATAAGATTTAAACTCTTATTTATTTACTGCTTTAAATTAAAAACACAATTTTCGCAATTCCAGTTGGAACTTAAATTTAATAAGTGTGGATAATTAGGAAGTTTAGATTTCTATAACGGAGACGTCTAATTCATTTAGCCAAAAAAGTAATATGGAAGCTTAGCCATGTAAGTTCAAAGCAACACCGTGGACAACAAATTCCAAAATTATTAGAGGAAAGGGAGTTTGTAACTCTGACGTAACTGTTTGCTGTGTGGCTGGAATGTTCGAGAAATTAACATTTTAGTAACAACATAGCTCATCACTGATTACAAAAGGTTCTGTAAAATTTCATGCCTTTTTTTTTTTTGCTACAGACCAATTCACTCTATAAAATCAAAGCACTTGTCATGACGTGCGTATATTTTTATGCTACAAAATTGTTATTAGGTCTCAAAAATACAACCTTTAGCGTGCATTTTCGTACTGCTGTTTACATAAGCCCATTTCATTTATTTATATGTAGTTTATATAAAAAATACAGTAACCAAAAATGCAGAGGTTCTAACTAAGTGAATAAAAGCAACACTTTATTGGAAATTATGTTGAAGAAAGAATACGTAGTCTATTTAAATTTTAAACCTCGCATTTGCTTAGAAAGGCTGATGAAAATCACGATAATATTATAAGAGCATTTTACTGTCCGAGAATCGAACCTGGTAGCTTCAAAATACAAGTTAGAAGCGTTGCTGTGTGAGCTAACATGTTAATTATTGGAGTTCCAAAAATCATAATATGTGTAATATAAATTGCAATAAACGCTTGTTTGGCTAGTACGACCAAGCACAATTTCTCAGTGGCTCGTCAAAACCAGAATGCAGATTTTCTGCACTGAACCTTGATATAGTAAGGAGTGGTTAATAAAGAGCAAGCTTTCCTTCTTGTTTAACGTAAATGTGATGGAGATTATTCAAGGAAAACTACATGATTCACAGAATATCGAAACGTGGCCGTCCCGTTTAGAATCAACCATATTGTTTTTTGTAGTATATTTTGCTCGACTGTAAGGTAACTTAGATGCTCACTGACGGATTTAAATAGATAAAAAGAGCTCATTTTTATGTTCAATTATTTTGTATTCTATCTTTCAATTAAGTTTAAAATAACATGCAAAACAAAAATTTTCCATTAGAAATTTTTTTTTTGGGGGAGGGAGGGGGTGGAGCAACAATATATATTCCACGGAAGAAAATAAAATGGAAACACAAAGTGTTGTTAGTTGTTGAGATGAGACGCGATTTTCTCTTAAGTCGTCCTTCTGTATAGTAAATCTATGCGATCAGTATTGTTTATACTAAGTAACACATTTAACAAGTTAATATAAAACATTTTTAAATATTATTCAACTGCGTGATGATTTCGAATTTAGTTTCCAATTTCAATTTCTTTGAAAATATTTGGTTGATATTTTATGGATCAAGGAAAGATTATAATTATTTCTCGATACACCACCTAAAAAACAAAAACAAAAAAAACTTAAGTTTTAGTTTACAAACGTAAATGATCAAATACAAATGTGATATCACTTCTATTATCAACCAACAACTGCACTTACATAACTTTCACATAAAACACTTTGATTTTAAGTGTTTTAAAGTTTTTTATGTGGAAGTTATGTAAGTGCAGTTGTTGGTTGATAATAAAAGAGATTCTACAGAAATGCACAGTGCAACAATAAGATTTACAAATGTGATACATAAAATTATTAACTAAAGCTATAACCTTGAAGTTTTTACACATAAGAATTGAAATTTGTTGTTCTACAAATCTATCAGCATATTTTGTGTTCTTAATTTAAAGAATGCATACACATTTCAAGGAAAAAAGAATAGTCCCTTGGAATGTAAAAATCTATCCCCATATCGTTTCGAAGTGCTGTTAGAAAATGAAATTGAACCATTTAGCACTTAGAATTTAGAAGTTCAACAATAGTTCAACAATGAAAGTTGTGCAATATTCTCCACTTATTCTTTATACCTTTCTTACGGTCCTCAACATAAATAGTCAGTGTCTTCTCAAACAGCCTGCTCTGCTCTGTTTAATAGAAGCACAGTTCATTCCCTGCGAAGTGTGAGATAAATCAATATAGGTTTAAATTTTGTATATTATTTTAAGCCTGTAAATTTTTCAAGAATATTTTCTTTTCCTCCAGATCTACAGGCCTAATCTACAATACTAATGGCATTCGAATTATTTTCTTACATGCTTCCTTCTACGCTAACGTTTAAAATGCTTTCTGTCAATAATATGTTTCAGCAAATCAAAAATAAAACTCAAATTTATAAAATGGAGTGTTTCGTAATAGTTATTTCTTCTAATGAGCTTAATTTTTATTATTGTTGTTTTGCTGTTTTTAAGGAACAATATTTTCTTAATTTTTTGACATCAACAAACAAACCAGATGTAATTTTTTATTAATTCTTGTTTGAGTTTTTTTTGTATTTTGTTAACGAATTATTTGTTTTTTCTTATTTTGTTAATGAATTACTTTTTATATTTTCGAACACATGTGTAAGTATTAGGTGAAACTGTTGGTCTAAATGTTTTCAGAATGAAGCGGCAGTGACGTGCAGTTATAACGATTTTTATGAATGTTTTGTTTTTCATGAGCAGAGGAATTTTGCAGAGTAGCTGATCAATAATCATATATCCTTATAACATCTATACAGGGGACTGTCGCTGATTGATTTTCGTCTGCTGTACGCTGCCAATTTTCTGGTTTTGACAGTAGACCTACATAAGGGAGGTAGTTATCCGCCACTGACTTAACTCAGAATGAAATAAATGTGCCATTTATAACTCACATTTGTGCAATTACAGGTATCTTTAAGCATGACAAAAGACTATTAAGTAACACACCCATTGCAATTTAATTAACTACTAACACTTCATCGACCATGGAGCTGTTAATATGTACAGTGTGTGGCATTCGTGCTCATAATTATGGTGTCAGATTATAGATAACTTTTATATTAATTTGTAATTTAGTTTGGACTATTTTCTAATTACAAGGAGCTACAACACGTTAATGACACACATCAGTAATATGGTGGAATAATTAAAGATGAAGAACTTTGTCACTAGTCCACGACTTCTTATCACTTAATAAACCTTTTCTTCACTACTTCAATACGATTATCAATTTCGATATCTTTCTTTCTTTATTCCTATAAACTACGCTCTTTTATCCCGTTACTCTTGATTTTGTCGCGCGACTAAGCCTTGTCATCGTGGAAGATGAAGCAATATTGCGTCATGAATCGCAGCACAGGGAAAAGCATCTGTGACATATTGTAAATACTTTACCAGTGTGTTCAATATGCGATTCATGCAAATTCAAACAGTCTCGCTCTCTTTAGGAGAATATAAGCTGAAGTTTACAAAGCACAAAAAATTATTTTGCAGTCTTCTGGGGTCGCTAAAACTTCTAGTCATATATATGTGTTCTGACGTTTCAGGAGATAATATTTCGTTCATAATTAGACTGGAATTCTACAGTAAAAATGTAAGCAGTATATCTCTCCCAACAAATGTACGCAAATAACTGACTCTTCAGATCGCGTGCCAGATATTTTGTTTTTGAAATATTATATATTAATGGCTTCCACAGGGTTCCACAACGAGTTGCGTGATATACCACGTAATTTGGTTAAACTCTTTTAGGAATGAAGCGCGTTGAAACTGAATCAGATAGAATGTTGTATCCGTTCAATCTAACAACAATTTTTTTGTTTTGTTTTCTTTCCGCATATTGTTATTAATTTTACTTTCAGGATTCTCAAGCCTGCCTCACGAAAATAATGGAATGATTATTAATTAGTGTACCAACTGATGCACATATATAAAAATTCCACATTAAAACATTAAAATTGCTCCGACATGTTTCGATCCTAAGATCATCATAAAAGAGCTACAATTTCCTCGCTAAAGTAACTATTAAAATTGTCACTGATTAATTTAGTTGTATAAAAGGGTGTTGTGGCAGCATGTCTTATTGTGTAAGGTTATGTTGTTGAGAGTGCTCACTACGGGTGTACGTCCTGTGCTTTGTTGCGTGTTATCACGCAGCAAAGCACAGGACGCACACCCACAGTCGGTCACTCTCAACAACATAACCTTACACAATAAGACATGCTGCCACAACACCCTGTTTATACAACTAAATTAATCAGTGACAATTTTAATAGTGACTTTAGTGAGGAAAGTGTAGCTCCCTGATGATGATCTTAAGATCGAAACATGTCGGAGCAATTTTAATGTTTTAATGTGGAATTTTTATGTATGTGCATCAGTTGGTATACTAATTAAATAATTCGACGA
>Ga0131853_10019591_pt1 | contig 12309 bp, 11 predicted proteins | sample TergutLab28metaG_FD_92764 | JGI IMG/M metagenome (GOLD analysis project Ga0131853, IMG submission 92764) | Labiotermes labralis P1 segment gut microbial communities from Petit-Saut dam, French Guiana - Lab288 P1 (version 2) (version 2) | ecosystem: Host-associated > Arthropoda: Insects >...
GGAGATTCTAGTCAATGGAATCCTAGCAAACTTAGGCGGTCTGTTCGATACCGTCAACGATCAAATTGTTGACATCACTGTGCAAGTAGGTACACCCCCGAATGCGTGGCATCCGGGGGTGTTCAGCTTAATTCAGAACCTATCGGAAACAGTCGTCTTACCCATCGCCGGAGTGATTTTAACATTCATCGCCACCTACGAACTGATCCAGCTTATCTTGGAGAAGAACAACCTACAGGAAGTAGACACATGGATTTTCTTCAAGTGGGTGTTCAAAACTTTTGTTGCCGTGATTATCTTATCCAACACATTCACGGCGATCATCGCAATCTTCGAGGTAGCGCAGAGTGTGGCCAACTCTGCCGGGGGACTGATCGGTGACAGTGCAGCGATTACGCCGGAGATACTGGACGCATTTCGGTATCAGCTCATGGAGATGGACTTGGGGCCGCTGATCGGGCTTTGGCTACAGTCATTCATTGTGCAGATTACGAGCATGGCACTTGGCATCATCGTGTTTGTCATCGTCTACGGACGCATGGTGGAAATTTTTGTCCTCACCAGCCTTGCACCGATACCTTTTGCAACTTTGAGTAGCCGTGAATTTGGAAGCATGGGCCAGAACTACGTCAAGGCTCTGTGCGCGCTGGCGTTTCAAGGGTTCTTGATTTTGGTCTGCATCGCTATCTACGCCGTGATGGTGCAAGGTATCGTTACAAGTGACGACCCGATAGGCGCAATCTGGCTCACGCTGGGTTACACCGTGCTACTCTGCTTTACCCTGTTTAAGACGGGCAGCGTAGCAAAGTCAATATTCGGAACACACTGATTTTAGGAGGTTTTTTCAATGTCAAGCGAATTAAAGCTAGATTTTTCTGTTCGACCAGTTACGCCGAAAGACAACTTTTTAGGCTTTGCGAAAGTGACGATCAATGATTCTATCGTGATTGACGGTCTGCGGATTCTACAGAGCGAAAAGGGCATCTATGCAGGTATGCCCTCTATGCCGGACAGCAGAAAAGAGGGTGCATATCGTGACATCGCATACCCGATCACACCCGAAGCCCGCGCACAAATCAATCAGGGCTTGGGTGTCGCTTACGTTGCACAGGTGCAAAAAGAGCAAGCACGGATGGCGGCAATCGTGGAGAACCAAAAGAACCCACCGCAGACAAAGCCGCCATCTATCAAACAACAGCTTGCCGCTGGAAAAAAACGGGCGGCAGAGAATAACGCCCAATCCCCACCCCAACAACAGCAAGGCAAAGCCGCAGTCGGCGCAGAAGCAAGATAACTTTGGGACAAGTTGTCCCAAAGTGAGGCAAGATTACGCCCCATCACTTTGACGGAAGTGATGGGGCGTTGTGTTTCCTCAATCAGACAAAGCAGGAAGCAAAACACATTACATACTCTCTACGGGGAGGTCAGTATATGAGCTTTGCAAAAAATCTAAAATTCATAATGGACGAACAAAACCTAAACCAGACAGATCTGGCTAACCTAACAGGAATCGGCATATCGTCAATCAGCCAATATGTCACGGGGAAGAATGTCCCGTATAAACGCAGAATAGCCGAAATCGCACAAGCTCTAGGCGTTACGCCGGGGCGGTTGACCGCAAGAATACAAGGCGAAGAAATCGAAAGCCCGCCGATCATATCCTCTCAAAAAATCTCTATCCAAGAAGCGGCAAGGCGTCTGGGAAAGTCCCAACAATTTGTCCGCGTCGCCTTACAAAGCGGCGCAGCACCTTTTGGATTTGCGACCAAAGGATCGGGTAGCACCTATGATTACCATATCAGCCCAAAACTACTTGACGCTTATATCGGCACTTGTCAGAGTTGACTTTTGCGCCCCTCTGTGTATGAAAAACCACGAGGAATACAGGCGTTTTTATATCTGAAATCCCCTGCCGCATCATTGTGTGGCAAGGGGATTTTTGGTATAATAGAGTTAGCTTTTGATACTGACAATCTAACAAATTGGAGGTAGAGAAAGTTGAGAAATCCGAACGGCTACGGAAGTGTTGTCAAGCTATCTGGCAACCGCAGACGGCCTTATCGTGTTAGAAAAACCATCGGCTGGAACGAGAAAGGTCATCCTATTTACCTAGTCCTAGACTACACCAAAACGAGAGAGGAGGGCATGATACTACTTGCCGAGTACAACAAAGACCCGTGGGACGTTGACAAGAGCAATATGACCTTGACAAAGTTGTTTGAATTGTGGGAGGGACACAAAGCCGCAAAAGTGAGCGAAGCCACGTTGAGCTATATGAAAACCTCTTACAAATATTGTAGGGCGTATCACAAATTCAAATATACCGACATCAAGGCATACCACATGCAAGAAACAATAGACCATTGCGGACACGGTTACGGCACACAAAACAAGATCAAAGTATTTTGGCGACACATGGACAAATTCGCCTTAGAGTTGGACATCACCACGCGCAACTATGGCGTTCTGCTTACGTCCGCTACTGCCACTGAAACGACCCGTGAGCCGTTTTCAGACGAGGCAATCAAAACCATGTGGAAACTGCAAAGGCAGTCATGGGTTGATTCTGTGCTGTTTCTGCTGTATACTGGTTTTCGTATCTCGGAAATGCTTGACTTGCGAAAAGAAAACGTCAACCTTGAAGCGGGGACGATCACAGGCGGCACAAAGACAGCGGCGGGTAAAAATCGTATTGTACCGATTCACTCAAAAATCCGCCACATTGTCGAGGCACGGATGCAAGAGGACGGCGAGTATCTATTCTCACACAACGGCAAGCAATGTGGAAACACAACCTATCGCGTGTTCTGGCGTGAGATCATGGAAACGGCGAAATTGCAACACACGCCGCATGAGTGCCGTCACTCGTTCCGCTCTCGTTTGGACAGTGCAGGGGCAAATAAGCGTTGCATCGACCTTATGATGGGGCATAAGTCCGCAGATGTAGGTGAGCGTGTGTATACACACAAAACGCTGGACGAGTTAAGAGCTGCGATTGAACTAGTTACCAGTTAGTAACAAGGGTTATGTATTTGCAATGATTTTTAGGAGTTTGTAGCAAATTTATATTTTGGAAGGTATTTGCTATGCCTACACGAAGACATTGGGCAGAAGTTCGCAAAATATTGGAGCAGGATTTGATGTGTGACGCTCTAAAAGGCCGAGTACGATATTTTGCGACCAGATATAGAAAAGCACATGATGGATATGGCCGAGTTTGTATACTTGTAGATAAAAAAGAAATTCTTGACATGCCTTTTACAGTTGAAGATAGAGGGTATGCGGAAGTATCTAAGCGTAAAAACGCTGGAAGCGATAAAAGTTATGCCGAACTTCATAAAGAAGTGGAAAAAGAATATAATGAACAAGGATTATACTACCCTGGCGATTTTGGGTTTGCATTGGATGAATTTCTATCTAACAGTATTTCTGAATCTTTAGAAGCTGAAGACTGGCTTGTCCGTATGCTTGCAATAATGGATAGACGAGTTGGTAAGCGTACTTTGAAAAAAATCAAGCCGTCCGTGGCTGATTTGCCAGAATGGCTACAGTATTTTTATCATCTTAGGATCCAAAGCGAGAGAATTTAGAGCATATGAAATAAGCATTCGTGAATTTAGAGAACATACAAACCGAAAGAGAGAAGTGCCCCAAAAGACTGGGAGGACTTCTCTCTTTCTCTATTGTTTGCTTGTTAGGCCAAACTCGCAATGTCCTGCAAGCGTTCGATGATCGGCAATTTCTGCGTACAGCGTGTTTCACATGCGCCGCAAGCGATGCAGTTTCCGGCAAGTTTGTTATTGATGGACCAGTGGTTTGCAAGGAAGGTGCGGAGATCCGGACGATCACCGGTTATGATGAGGTTGTTGTAGGCAGACAGCAACTGGACGAGGGGAAGATCCACAGGGCAGGGCAGACAGTAAGCACAGCTTGTGCAGAGCGTGTTGAGATCTGACTGAAGATGGGTTTTGAGTTCGTTAAAATACGCCTCTCCCAGTTCAACTCGCCGACCTGCCGCAGAGACACACTCTTCCAGCTCCGCTATCGTCCCCACACCGGGGAGGGCGCAGGAGACTTCTTTTTGCCCAAAGAGAAAACGCAAAGCCGCCTGTACGATGGTTTCATCCGGCGCGGATTTGAGGAAAGAGAAGGAATCGCCGTACTGGGGAATCATCCCGCCGCCCAGGGGATTCATCGCCATGACACCCAGGCCTGCATCATAACAAGCTTTCACACCCTGCCGTCTGAATGCGAAGTTTAAGGCGTTATAACCCAAGATGACAGACTCAATGCGTCCGTCATGGACAATCTCCCCGATCTCTCCGCCGTCCATATGGGTGCTGAGACAGATGTGTCCAACAAGTCCGTCCTCTTTCGCACGGAGAATGCCCTCATAGATGCCGCCCGGTGCGATCATTTGCGCATATTCCTCTAAGGTTTTGGCGCACCAGAGGTGATAGAAGGTGATCTGATCCACACCGATGCGGTCAATGGATCGCCGTACCGCGTCATAGGCGCCTTGTGCCGTAGTCGCCATCCAGAGGGAGCATTTTGTGGAGACGTAGGGCTTCTCTTTGACTTGCCGCAGGGCATAGCCCAGGATATCCTCACTCATGTCGTCTGAATAGCCGGGTGCGGTGTCAAAGAGATTGATGCCAAGCTCCATGGCACGCAGAACAATCTCCGCGCACTTTTCGGGGCCGTTTTTGTAATCTTCCGGAATATAGCGCATCCCGCCGAGGCTGATGGCGCTTACTTTTTTGCCGGTCTTTCCAAGGGGATTATAGTACATGGTAGAACCTCCTATTTGTTGTCTGTTTCTGTTTGTGCATCTCTATGGAGCACTTTCTCAACCAAAAAGCGCGGACGGCGCTTTGTTTCCATATATGTTTTGCCGGCGTATTCTCCCACGATGCCAAGGCAGAGGAGGATGAATCCGGCATTGCCGAAAATGGCAAGGGTGGGAATCCGCCAACCCCAAATTGGCGTACCCAGGGCGTGCTGGATGAGGAAGACAATGGTGAGCACCAGTGTCGCTAAAAGCCCAATCAAACCGGCCAGGGTAATGAGCCGCAGGGGACGGACAGATAAACTGGTAATCCCATCTACCGCTAGGGCGATCATTTTGCCAAGGGGATATTTTGTCTCTCCCGCAAAGCGTTCGCCGCGGGCATAGTGCACCGTGTCAGAACGGAGGCCGATCATGGGCACCAGACCCCGGAGGAAAAGAGCGGACTCTTTGTATTCTGAGAGTGCCTCTAACGCGCGTTTGCTGAGGAGTCTGTAGTCTGCGTGATTAAAGACCACTTCACCGCCGAAGGCGCGGATGAAGCGGTAGTAGCTCTCTGCCGTATAGCGTTTGAAGCGGGTATCCGTGTCCCGTGCGGAGCGGACGCCGTAGACTACGTCACAGCCGTCTTTGTATTGCTGCACCATCTCATCAATGGCGTCCAGGTCATCTTGCAGGTCGGCATCGAGGCTGATGGTACAGTCAGCCAGATCTTTCACAGACAAGAGTCCCGCCAAAAGTGCGTTTTGATGTCCCCGGTTACGGGAGAGACCAATGCCGGAAAAGAGGGGGTCTGATCGGTGAAAGGTTTCGATCAGTTGCCAAGTTTGGTCACGAGATCCGTCATCAACAAAGACAACCCGGCTCTGGGGGCTGATTTTACCGTCTGTGATGAGGGCGGACATCTTCTCTCGCAACCGTTTTGCGGTTTCAGGGAGGACGTCCTCTTCATTATAGCAGGGGACGACAATATAGAGCGTACTCATATGCTTACTCCTAATTTTACGCCGAATGATCGCAATCTAGGCCTATTATAGCGGAAAAATGCATCAGAGACAAACATTTTCTTCCATTTTTTCAAATTTACCATTGAAAAAAATCCCAAGAGCGGTTAGAATGGGATAGCACAATTTGTGAAAGTCCGGACAATCCCACTTGCATAAGGAGCAGGACATGCTTCACATCGTACTCCACGAGCCTGAAATTCCAGCAAATACCGGGAACATTGCCAGAACCTGCGCCGCCACGGGGAGCCCTCTGCATCTGATCCGTCCCTTGGGTTTTGATGTCTCAGAAAAGGCGGTACGCCGTGCGGGACTGGACTATTGGCACTTAGTGGATGTGCATGTATATGACAATCTGGATGACTTCTTCCACAAAACAGGTGCAGAAGATATCTGGCTCTTATCCAGCTATGCACCGAATTGTTATTCAGAAGTGCGTTACAATCCCGGTTGTTACCTGATGTTTGGGAAAGAGACAAAGGGACTACCCCAGACGTTCTTAGATCAGTACCGTGACAGAGCGCTCCGGTTACCCATGCGGCCTGAAGCTAGGTGTTTGAACCTATCCAGTGCCGCTACTGCTGTGTGTTATGAGGCCTTGCGCCAGATGGAGTTTCCAAATCTTGAACAAGCTGGTGTGATGGCTCGGAACTTATAATGAATACTAGGAAATATGAGGAGGTTCTTATGCAGTACAACAAAAAGACCATTCAAGACATCGACGTTTCCGGCAAGCGGGTATTACTCCGTTGTGATTTCAACGTGCCCCTTGACAAACAAACAGGAGAGATCACAGACGACAAGCGCATCGTAGCGGCATTGCCCACCATTCGCTATCTGCTCGAACATGGCGCGTCTATTATCGCATGTTCCCACCTTGGCAGACCCAAAGGGGAGTGGTTGCCGGAGCTGAGCCTGGCTCCTGTGGCAAAACGCCTCAGTGATCTGCTTGGTCTCCCGGTTGAAATGGCGAAAGATGTTGTTGGGGAAGATGCCAAAGCGAAAGCGGCGGCGCTTAAGCCCGGCGAGATTATGCTCTTAGAGAACCTACGTTATCATAAAGAAGAAACCAAAAATGATCCAGAGTTTGCAAAAGAACTCGCCTCTATGGCGGATCTCTTTGTATCAGACGCCTTTGGTACCGTTCACCGTGCACATGCTTCCACAGCGGGTGTGGCGGCGTATTTGCCTGCTGTGAGCGGCCTATTGGTTGCCCGTGAACTTGCGTTCTTGGGCGGCGCTCTTGCAGAGCCGAAGCGTCCCTTCGTTGCGATTTTGGGCGGCGCGAAAGTGTCTGATAAACTCGGCGTTATTCAAAATCTGCTGGAGAAAGCGGATACCCTTATCATCGGCGGCGGGATGAGCTATACCTTTAATAAAGCTGAGGGCGGCAAAGTTGGTAAGAGCCTCTGTGAAGATGAAAAGCTTGACTATGCCCGTGAAATGGTCGCAGAAGCGAAAGCAAAAGGCGTGAAGCTCCTCATCCCAAGTGACGCTTTGGCGGCGGCAGAGTTCTCTGCAGACGCAGAGCCTCATTCTTGCAGTGCGTATGAGATTCCAGATGAGCTGATGGGTCTCGATATTGGCCCTGAGACTATGGTCAATTTCGTGCGTGAAGTGGAAAATGCCGCAACTGTAATCTGGAACGGCCCTATGGGTGTGTTTGAGTTTCCGGCCTATTCCCAAGGGACACGTGCGGTGGCAGAGGCCATGGCACAGTCTGAGGCAGTTACAATTGTCGGCGGCGGAGATAGTGCGGCGGCGGCGGCGCAGTTTGGCCTATCTGACAAAATGACACATGTATCTACAGGCGGCGGCGCGTCTCTGGAGTTCCTTGAGGGAAAAGAACTACCCGGCGTTGCATGTCTGGAAGACAAATAGGAGAGAGATTGGATGAACAGAAAATACAGAAAAACTGTCATTGCGGGCAACTGGAAAATGAACATGTTGCCTTCTGAAATCAAGGGTTTTGCGGAAGAATTGAAGACTTTTGTGTCCAAACCTAAGTGGTGTGATGTTGTCATCTGTGCTCCGGCTGTGATGATTCCGGGGGCTGTGAAAGCATTCAAAGAGAGCCGGGTTGGCGTTGGCGCACAGGATATGAGCGCTTATGCTTCCGGTGCGTATACAGGCGAGGTTTCAGCACCTCAACTGGTAAATGCCGGGGCGAAGTATGTCATTATCGGTCACTCTGAGCGCCGTGCAAACCATGGGGAGACAGATGTTCTAGTCCGTGCAAAAACCGTTATGGCGCTGGAGCATAAACTCACACCTATCGTCTGTGTGGGTGAGACCTTGGCAGAGCGGGAGATGGGGATTACCCTAGAGCTTGTGGCCCTACAAGTCAAAACAGCGCTTTCCGGTCTTACAGCGGATCAGGCGCGGAAGGTGATTATCGCCTATGAGCCTGTCTGGGCAATCGGTACTGGTGTGACGGCGACGGCAGAGCAAGCGGGTGAAGTTTGTACAGAGATCCGTGCTGTAATCCGGGGTTTATATGGCGCGCGGATTGCGCGGAGTATCACTATTCAGTATGGTGGTAGCATGAATGCCAAAAACGCGGCGGAACTTTTGGCACAAGCTGACATTGACGGCGGTCTCATCGGCGGCGCGTCTTTGAAGCCGGAAGAGTTTGCGAAGATCATCCACGCCGCAAATCAAGAATAGGAGTACTGCCTTTGAAAATTCCAACCACTTTAGTTATAATGGACGGTTATGGCCTTACAGATCACGCGGAAGCAAGCGCGATCGCCAAGGCGCGTACGCCGTACTTGACAGAACTGTTTGCAAACAATCCTACCACCAGCCTCCAAGCTTCGGGTGAGGATGTGGGACTGCCTGATGGGCAGATGGGGAACAGCGAAGTCGGTCATGTGAACATGGGTGCGGGTCGGGTTGTCTATCAAGATTTGCCCCGCATTACAGCGGCGATCCGAGATGGGAGCCTATACACAAACCCGGAACTCAAAGCCGCAATGGAATCTGCCAAAGCAAATGACGGCGCCCTCCATTTTATGGGGCTCCTCAGTGATGGCGGTGTCCACAGCCATGTAACCCATCTTTGGGCGCTTTTGGAGATGGCGAAGCGGGAGGGACTGACGAAAGTCTACCTTCACTGCTTCCTTGACGGACGGGACGTCTCTCCGAAGAGCGGTGCATCTTTCGTTGCACAAGCGGTGGGCAAGTGCAAAGAGATCGGCGTGGGTAAAGTTGCAACTGTAATGGGTCGCTACTACGCCATGGATCGAGATAACCGCTGGGAACGGGTGGAAGAAGCCTATCGCGCCATGGCGCTTGGTGTGGGCGTACAAGATGCAGACCCAGTCCATGCTGTGGAAGCAAGCTATGCGGAAGATGTGACAGATGAGTTTGTCCGTCCCATCGTCTGCGATCCGGAGGGCATGGTTTCCTCTGGAGACAGCGTAATTTTCTTCAACTACCGCCCGGATCGTGCACGGGAGATTACTCGTGCTTTTGTGGATCCAAACTTTGACGGGTTCCCCCTTCCAAAGGGACATTTTCCTCTGCACTATGTCTGCATGACCCAATATGATGAGGCGATGCCCAATGTAACAGTGGCATTTTTACCCCAATCCCTTGCCGGTACCTTCGGTGAGTATATCGCAAGTCTCGGGCTCACCCAGCTTCGCATTGCGGAGACGGAGAAGTATGCCCATGTGACTTTCTTCTTCAACGGCGGTGTGGAAGATCCTTACGCAGGGGAAGACCGTGTTCTAATCCCAAGCCCGAAAGAGTTTGCGACCTATGACTTAGTCCCTGAAATGAGTGCGAAAGAGGTTGCGGAAACAGCCGCCGCGCGGATTTCCAGCGGAGCTTACGATGTGGTCATTCTAAACTTTGCCAACTGTGATATGGTGGGTCACACGGGGGACATGAAGGCCGCCGTCAAAGCGGTTGAAGTGGTAGATGCCTGTGTGAAAGAAGTCGTCCTAGCTACCCTAGCCATGGGTGGTACCGCCATTGTCACCTCTGACCACGGTAACGCGGAGTTCATGGTGGAAGCAGACGGCTCGCCAGCTACGGCGCATACGACAAATCTGGTGCCCTTTACAGTTGTGGGTGCGGATGTGGCACTCCGTGAGGGGCGCCTATCTGACATTGCACCTACCATGCTAGACTTGATGGGTTATGCAAAACCAAGCGAAATGACAGGCGAAAGCCTGATTTTGAAGAACTAATTATTAGAATAGGAGCAGTAAAAATGAGAGATTATCTAGAGATTGTAGACGTACTAGCCAGAGAGATTATGGACTCCCGCGGGAACCCCACTGTTGAAGTGGAAGTAACCGTAGATTCAGGCGTTGTAGGCCGTGCCGCAGTGCCATCAGGCGCCTCCACAGGTATTTTCGAAGCTTGTGAACTACGGGATGACGACAAAGAGCGTTATCTGGGCAAAGGTGTTAAAAAAGCGATTGCACATGTAAACGAAGAGATCGCAGAAGTCCTTGTTGGTCTAAACGCATATGAGCAAACTTCCATCGACCAAACCCTAATCGCACTAGACGGCACACCAAACAAAAGCCGTTTGGGCGCAAACGCCATCCTCGGCGTATCTATGGCGGTTGCACGTGCGGCGGCGGAAGATCTCGGCCTCCCGCTCTATAGCTATCTCGGCGGCGTGAACGCGAAAACACTGCCTGTTCCGATGATGAACATCATCAACGGCGGCGCACATGCTTCTAACAACGTAGACATCCAAGAGTTCATGGTTATGCCAATCGGCGCTGAGAGTTTTGCAGAAGCCCTCCGCATGAGTGCGGAAGTCTTCCACAACTTGAAAAAAGTTATCTCTAAGCAAGGCGGCAGTACAGCAGTTGGTGACGAAGGCGGCTTTGCGCCTGACCTGGCTGATGATGAAGACGCGCTGAAACTCATCATGGAAGCCATCGCTCAAGCAGGTTATAAGGCTGGCGAAGACTTCAAGATTGCCATCGATGCCGCAACCAGCGAATGGTACCAAGAAGACGGCACCTATCTGAAGCCGAAAGCACAGAAGAAACTCACCAAAGAAGAAATGGTTGCTATGTGGGTAGACCTTGCGTCTAAGTATCCTTTTGTCTCTATGGAAGACTGTATGGCGGAAGACGATTGGGAGGGCTGGAAACTCCTCACAGACGCCCTAGGCGACAAAGTCCAAATCGTGGGTGATGATCTCTTTGTGACCAATGTAGAGCGTCTATCCAAGGGCATCAAAATGGGTGTTGGGAACTCTATCCTAATCAAAGTCAACCAAATCGGAACGCTTACAGAAACGCTAGACGCGATCCAAATGGCGGCGCGTGCGGGATACACTTCAGTCATCTCTCATCGTTCCGGCGAGACAGAAGACACCATCATTGCAGACCTTGCAGTTGCGGTGAATGCGGGGCAAATCAAGACGGGCGCACCGTCTCGCAGTGACCGTGTGGCGAAGTATAACCAACTGCTCCGCATCGAGGAAGAGCTCTTTGACGCGGCACAGTATCCGGGTATGGATGCATTCTTTAACTTGAAGTAGAGGCTTGAAATAAAAGAGCGGCGGTGCTTGCACCGCCGCTCTTTTCCATGATATCTTTCTGCTTTTGGCTTGCGTGGTCTTATTCACAGTATGCTTAGACTGCCACCTATCGCAAATCTTTCAAAATGGCTCTACCAACGGTATGTTTCAGGTCGATTAGATAGTTAGACAGCACAACACAAGCCACTTTTCCCTGTTTGTCGATACCTAAAAATGAATAGAATGCTCCCGTTCCACCCATTCCGTATATGATATTATGGTTGTTCGCATCTTGTAGCCAACCAAGCCCTTGATCCCATTCCTTGGAAAGGTTGGCATACTTTTTGTGCGCCATTGCCATGTACGGTTTTTCCTCATTCATATTCATTTTGGCATAGGCAAGCAAATCAGTTGCTGTGGAGCGCAGATCTCCGGCAGGAGCAAAATAGTTATCATTACTCCATTCCCAATTGCCAATATTTTGATTTTTCCTATCATATCCTTGCAAAATTTTATCGGGTGTAATTCCTGTGAATGTCTGTTCCATACCAAGCTCATTGTGCAAGAAATCATTCATTGTGTCCCAGTAGCCTTTGCCGGAAACTACGCCAATTGCGTATCCCAAAACCCCAATCCCAAAATTTGAATATTTCCAAGGATACTCTTTGTCTTCCATCGGTGTATTCTGCAACAGCGCAGTCATTTTTTTCAAATCCATGTGAATAGGAAGCTTGCCACCATTAAAACTACCCTTAAAAATGTCGTTAAAAACAAATTTAGCATAATCTCGACCAGTCAACGGTATGCCACCGTAACCTGCCGTGTGGGTGACGAGCCGCCTCAATGTTGGATAATACTTAGAAGCGTCCAGACCGTCCACATATTTAGAAATTGGATCATCTAATGACATTGTGCCTTCATGAATATTTTTTGCAAGCATAAGTCCTACAAAAGACTTGGTCATTGAGCCGATTTCATAGCCATAACTTTCAAAGGGTATTTCGCCATCCGCATCAAAC
>Ga0131853_10019593_pt1 | contig 12308 bp, 7 predicted proteins | sample TergutLab28metaG_FD_92764 | JGI IMG/M metagenome (GOLD analysis project Ga0131853, IMG submission 92764) | Labiotermes labralis P1 segment gut microbial communities from Petit-Saut dam, French Guiana - Lab288 P1 (version 2) (version 2) | ecosystem: Host-associated > Arthropoda: Insects >...
AACCAAGGTTGTTATTGGCCTACTTACTGGACATAACACCTTGAGGAGACATTTATATATAATGGGGTTAGGAAATGACCTCATTTGTAGGAAATCTGGTACTGAGGAGGAGACCTCAGTCCACATTTTATGTGAGTGTGAGGCCCTGGCCTCACTCAGGTACATTTACCTGGGTTCCTTCTTTTTGGACCCGGACGATATTAAGAAACTAGGTGTGGGGGTCATCTGGCATTTTGGTAACGCAACAGGGCTCCTTTAACCTAGCATAGAATGCAGGGCACAAAGGGCCTGTTTTAGGGCCTAGGTGCATCGGGCCCAAAGAGGGCTTAAACCAGTATATCATTCTGGTCTATTCTACTCTGCCTAAAGATCCCCAAGGATAGCTCAGGTGCAGCAAACTTTTGAACAGAACCGTCTCTTGCGAGCTTGTCAGCAATTTTGTTTCCTCATACCCCAGCATGTCCAGGGACCCACTGTGTGCCTGGTAGAGATATCATTCAATGGCTTTTGGCACTGTTGTACCATTGGAGATGATTTGGCGGTCTGAAGGGCTTTCAGAGCCACCTGGCTGTCAGAGCAAATACTTATGTATTTCTTTCGTCTACCATTTGTTTGAATTTCTTAACATCGTCAAAGATAGCATGTATCTTAGCCTTAAAAACTGTAGCATACCTTCCTAGAGAAATACTGAGCCCTCTTCCCACAGATTGCCCATAGATTCCAGCCCTGGTTGTCTCCATCCTTGAACCATCTGTAAACCAGACAAGCCCTTTAACTACAGAAGTCCCAGGTCCTCTGATCCACTCTTCTCAAGTCACCCTGAGTCAGTACAATAATATCAGTAACTGGATTTAATGTAACCAGCAACTTTTCCAGTGGGATAAAACTTGTTGGAGAATTTGTATCCTGTTTTTGCATGGCAGGAGCAATGATTTACAGTGAATGGTCATAGATTTCTTTTGTCATTCTTGTATATCTGTAAAATTTGGTTTTATGTTGTCAAGAGCTCCTCCAAAGAAGACAAAAATCACGTTATCTGTCATTCTGTTCTTTTTCATAGGATGCACCCAAAATTCCCTGCTGCACTTTGGATAATGCAAGAGCCAGTCCCAAACCAATGCGACATCCACATCTTCATCTGAATCTGAAAACATCATGGACATGACTGAAATAAACACTTTGTTTCATTCCACTAGCATTGGGGACGGACCTGTTTTATTTAGTGGCTGTAGACAGATCTGACTGAAGAGAGTTTGTCTAATGAATGTGGCTTCATCCTCAGAGTAAGATGTGCACAGTATAATTGTGCATTTTGGGCTTCTTGTGTAACTAACACCCACAAACGTTAGGGCTTTTAGGGCTTTTTCTCTGGTGGCAAATAGTGGCACGTTTCTTCATCAGATGTGTACATAGTCGAGGGAAAATGTATATTAAGCGATACATGGGCTTGAAGAGCATAAGCATTTATATTAATTCTTGATACAGTGGCAGTACCTTTTGTGAAGCAACTTCAAAGGGCAGCACCAGTAATACCTGAATATGGGTGTGTTTAATTCAAGAGAAGAAAGCCGGTGGCTCTCTTGAAGGCTCATCAGCGAAGGCTGAACAGTGTTGGGTATCACATATGACAGACAACCTAATTCCGTAGATGAGAGTCCTTGAGAAGTCAGTAGTCAATTACTGTAGAATTCCTTACCATTTTGGAAGCTGAAGGTTCATTACTGCGTTTGGAAGAACCTGCCAAAGGACCATGTCCTAAATCACACAAATTCAGTCCACATATTCATACCTTACACATTTAGATCAGTTTTAGTTTTATCCGAGTTCTCATGAGTGGTCTTTTCTTTTCAGGTTTTATGACTAATATTTTGTATGATTTTTGTCTGTCGTATGCATGCTACAATTTGTGTGTGTTTTCTTCCTTCGTCACTAATGATCCCAGTGATGTCAGTCAAGATCAGGAATTATGAGGCCCTTCTTTGTGTGGATTATTCCCCTGTAACTGTTGGTTCTTCTGTGACAGCTTCAGTTATTCCTAGTGCACTATTCTCACTTACCCTCAGTCTGCATTTTTTTCCCCCCCCTGTAAAGTAACCAAATTTTACATCCATTGAGAACAGCAGGTAAGAATTAACGGTTTTATATGATGTTATGTAAAGAGGTGCTTTGTGGTTGATACTAGTCACCTTATTGTTATGATAGTGAAATCCAGAGATTGCAGTGTACTGGTGCTGTAGCTAAGAGTAGGGAAATGGCAGATTACATAGGAAAATTTTGTGCAGAAATTTGTTGAAAAATCTGTACTCAAAAGGCTGATAATGTTAAAGTGTATGCATGGAAATAGGCAGGAAGAAGATGGATTTGGATGATGGCCAGTTATGGAATCTGATGTTAGTGGTTTTGAAGCTTCAGGTTTGACTGCTAGGTTATACAGTAGTGTAATCAGGATGACTGCAAGGTCACACATCCCATTTGAATTGAGGGCGGCAATTTGGATTGTAGAAAGTTTTGAAAAATTACCACCAATATCAGTGCTACATGACTTCAGTCCTGCTGACACAACAAAGCTATTTGAGTAATTTCTGAACTACATGTCGTGATATTTCGTTACAGTTGTAATGTGTGAAGAAATTATGTAATAGATCCATGTATATGAGAGGTCAAGGAATAATGTGATGAACAGGGAATTCTGTAATTCTGGGAATGAGCTGTTGTTTTAGCCTGCTGGGAGCAGCAATTGTATTCCTCTTTTTTTCAGAAGAGAGATGAATTATGTGATACTTTACAGTTACATGGGGACCGCGGTAGCACAGTGGTTAAGGTGCTGTCCTACAAATTGGAAGGTCGCAGGTTCGATCCCAGCTGGTGTCAGTGGATTTTTCATTGACATAATCCTTCCGATCGCACTATGGCCCTGGGGTCGGTGCATAAGGCTGACAACCTACCACCATCCTGTGCGATTGTCACGAAATCTGGGAACCTTAACTTCCTGGAACCCTCTGGGTGTGTCCAGGCCTGTAATGGGACTGCTTTACCTTTACCTTTACAGTTACATATCCACTACACTACACAGCATCACATCCCTCAGTCTTTGGTTGTTGGCAATGTGTGACATTTACAGTTTCTAATTAAAAGGTGGCTACTAAATGCCATAAATGGAACCTTATAGCAGTATATTATATTACAAAATTTAGCGAGTGTATTGATTGCTCACACAAGTACTGGGATTTTCAGCTGTCCACTTGTTGGAGTATCAGCTAAATCGAACAGTGTGAAGTCAAACCTGGTCTATAAAACAAAGCTTCACCCAGATTTGGTATGCCATCTTCAAATAAGCTTCAATACCAGTGGGAATAAAACTGTTTGTGGTGATTATTGACTCATGTCACTGTTATTGGCTGCGTACAAAATTTCATCCAACATTCTTCTCTCAAGGTCAGCTTCATATGTAGATGAAACTTACTGTAAGTCATAAGCATGGATTTTGATGTCATAGAGCAACTACTTGCGTGATATTCTGCACACATTAAATGCTTAAGAAAAAATGGGAATACAGTGGGGCAGTATGTCAGCTAGTAACAGAATAGTGTGCTGCATTAACTGTGATCAGGATATTAAATGTGTGCACCTTACAGCTTATACACAAAGGAGTTAATGCTGTCTAGTTGCATCCATGATTCTAGTGCTTTAATATCAATTATACACTATAATTCACACAAGTACCATAGGAGCAAACTGTGGATAATTCATATAATTTGCAGCCTGCATCAAGGTAATTTCAGTAACTGATGGGTATGCGTCATTATTTTGGATTCTTTAGACCAGTTTTAAGCTTGTGCCAACACAAAAACACACACACACACACACACACCCAATGAGTTACATACTGTTTCATTCACTGTGCAAAGTGTATGAGGGAATTTTCAGTGAGTAAGATTCCCCAGGACATAGAAATTAAGTGAGAAATTATGGTAATATTGAATGTAGTGTCATTATTCCAGTGAAGTAACATTATATGTAACAAAATTCCCAAGTAGATGTACTTATCGCTTCCTAGTAGCAAAAGTTCGAAAATTAAATTATGGTGGGCATCGGGCTCATGCATTCACGTCCATTTCCACTTCCTCATTGCTGTGGAATCTGCAGTCTCCCAAGTGTTGCATCAATGCCACAAATGATGTGTTGTGAGATGTGATATTTCAGCGTGACAGTAAAAAATGCACACAGCGCACAGTAGACACAGGTTGTTGCAGTTCTCATGGGAACTTCTGGATCATCCTTCCTATTGTTCGGGCCACTGAAGAAGCACTTCAGAGGTTGCCAGTTCCACATTAATTAAGTTTAAATGACTGTGAACAGTTGTGAACACTAGAACTGATTTCTTCTGTGGAGGAATTTTTGTAAATTTGCGCCAGTATGGGATGCATGCATTATTGTGTTTGGGAATTATGCTGAAAACTAATGATACTTCAGTGGGAAAAATGAGATATGTTTCAAATTGTAGTAATGTTGCATTTAATTTTTATGACCTAGGGAACCTTCTGTATTGAACATCTTTCATACACATTTAGATTCAAAGTGCCCTCAAATTTATTCTTATAATAAAAGCCGATGAGATGCACTATTTCTCAACTTCATTTTGGTAAAGAACTCTACACGTTTTGGACAGACTTACTGTCCATAATCTGGAGTCTTCATATTGTATTCACAGTAGTTGGTATTTGTCATACTAATTATGTTGACTGTCTGCTAGCGAGGTCGGGATGGAACTCATCCTGACCTCACTAGCTGACAGTCAACATAACTAGCATGACAGTTACCAATTGCTGTGAATACAGTATTAAGACTCCTGATGATGGACAGTAGAACTGTCTGAAACATGCAGAGTTCTTTACCAAAATAAAGTCGAGAAACAGTGCATCTCGTTCGCTTTTATTATGAGAATATATCACGCTGCACCATCCTCTGAATGTTAGATGCCCTCAGATTTATTTAAAACTTGGGATTTTTCCTGTTCATTGTATCCTGAATAAACAAAACTCCATCCATAAATTTTATTTATGTGTTAAGCATTGTAACTGCCCATTTACTGCTGTCTAGTATTAACAATGCATTTCATTGTGACGTATGTGAGCACAATGGTACTTCGCCTTTCTCATCGGTATCAATCACCATGAATTCTCTGTTCATTATCGTGTTGTTTTGTGGTACTGTTTAGTTGTATTTTCCATGTCAATGTTCCTAGGTTGGGTTTGGAACGTTCAGAGACCGCAGAACAGGCTGTGGAAGTAATAACTGACTTGCTGGAACGATGTGGACAAGGGGGACCTTGCTCAGACACAGTTCCAGATTTTACATACCACAATTCATTTCTCATCGCTGATTCCAAAGAAGCCTGGGTACTAGAAACAGCTGGAAAGGTGTGGGCTGCTGAGAAAATTACAGGTTTGTTTTTATTTTAATTTCCTTTTAGTGTTATCGAATGGGGCACGCGGTGGCACAGTTGGTTGAGGCACTGAGCTACAAGACAGGAGGTTCAATCCCCGATGGTGTCGGAATTTTTCATTGACATAATCCTTCCAGCTGCAATATGGCCCTGGGGTTGACTCAGCCTCTAACAGAAATGAGTACCAGGAATATTTCCTGGGGGTAAAGGTGACCAGTGCTTAAGGCTGACAACCTTACAGCCTTCATGTGCCGAATGTCTTGAAATCTGGGAGCGTTATCTTCCTGGAACCCTCAGGGCCTGTCCAGGCCTGTAATGGGATTGCCTTTACCTTTACCTTTTAGTGTTATTGAATGATATCAAAGCCTTATGCTGTTTACTGTGTTGGTGCGGGGAGACTTATATTTGGGATTTCTGTCTGATGGTAATTTACATGGTTCAACAAATTATAGAAATGACTGTATTACATTAGCTATTTCCTAGGGCGTTGTTCTATAGGTTCTCTATTTTGCTGCATGAATGAACTCAAGATATGCAGCTCGTAATTCTGTTGCTGTTTTCTAACAAATATTATAGTGCTTACAGAAATAACAGAGATAACAACTGTAAATAAGGTGACTTGTCTTGCAGCGTGAATTTTCTGGGAAAATTGTGTGTAGCTTGTAATTGCTAAAAAACTATGTTCTTGAAAATTACAGTCTTCTTTCATATGATGCAGTGTTGATCAGAGGCTTGTTATTGACATTTCAGAGTTGTGTCTTTATTTTTGTTTGGCTACCCTTACGATGGGGCTGGAGGCATCTCAGATGTCTGTCACAAATTAGCAATCAACATAGCAGCAACATAGCATCTCGTATCCAAGAAGACTCATCTTCATGAAGAAAACAGTGAAAGTCATATTTTAGTGTTTCTTGTTTTGTGTCAATCATGAATATTTACTGTTTTAACCAATATTATAGAAAACTTATGAAGGCCTGGTTATTCCTGTGTATTATAGTTATCGTGTATGATTTTGAAGTTGGCAGTATACAAAATAGTGTAACATAAATTTATGTTTAATGTCATATTTTCTATAAAAACTGCTGAAGTAATTCTCTTTGGCTTTAGAACTTAAATACAGACATTCCAGTATCATATGCTGTAACCGTCACTGGTAAATTTCAGCCAGACTTCATACTGTTATGCCAAAAGAATTTAAATGCAGACTTACCAGTATCATGTGCCATAACCATCACCAGTAAATTTCAGCCAGACTTCATAATGTTATGCCAGAAGAATTTAAATACAAACATTCCAGTATCATATGCTGTAACTGTCACTGGTAAATTTCAGCCAGACTTTGTGATGCTATGCCAGAAGATAGTATTCATCATTGTCACCACCCTGATAGCCTCAAATGTCACAGATATTAAAATTCATTTAAAATTTCCAGACAGGCACTTTCACAGACTACTGTTATTAATTCTAGTACTTTGTTTGTTAGAAGGCTCCCTTTTTTGCGCTTAGCTGGGATAACAGCGTTTGTACCCAAGGTTTTTTTTTGGAGTACCTATATGGAAGTGTTGAATATACAGGGAGTATATTTTATCATGTACTTGAGCCATCCATCTGTTGTCACATAGGAAGCCTGCAACAGCTAGGAGTATTGAATTTATTTTTGCTCTGCAGTGTAGCTGACCTTGTTGTATGGAGGAGTCTTGATGTGTTGGCTTCGCACATGTGAACAGGCCTTGCGCTTTGTGATTGTGTTTTAGGACACATGACATAGCTGTTGGTTTAGAATATTTTCAGTTTCTCTTCAAGTATTGTCTTTCATTTCTGGCAAAGAATGTGTATTGTTCACATAAACTCTGTTATTGTCTGCCACAAATCATAATCGCAAAGATTCAGCTCTAAAGTCTGGAAGGACATCACCAGCTGGTTGTCGGCCATTTGCCAAATACTTGTTCTGGTGCAGTCAGTGAGAAATTTGTTGTATCTGCTGTAACATTGTCTTGCATGAAATAATTTTTTTTTTCCTCAGAAGAATGATGTCAGAATCAATTGAACTTGCATGTCTTAAGTGTACGTACTGTACACCAGGCTGTGACCTAGGGTCAGGTAAAGGAACTCCAACTGCATGGGTATTTTCAGAACTTTTTTTTTTTAATTTCCATTCACCATAGATCATGCCTGACTTGAGAGAATAGACTCTGTCTCACGAAGTCCATTGGCTGTGGATTCTGAAAACAACCTGCTGTATTAGCTTCTTGCTTCACAGTCTGAGGGGAAAGAGTTCTTGTATGGCTCTAATTTTGTTTGGTCAGATTTTTTTTTTTTTTTTTTTGCTTGTAACCTGAGGCTTTTAAAACTCCACTTTGAAGACCCAACAGTTACAAATCTTGTTGAAGCTTCCTTGTGATCAAGCATGTGATCCAGTTTCTCTGCAGTTACACCTCACTGTTTTCCTATTTTCTCTTCGTCCAGCACTGACCCTGTAATTTGGAGTTATTCCGTTACTCAGTCTGTTATTCACTGTTGACATAGGACATTCTTTCAGAACTTTCACTCACACGCTTTCGTAATGCGTACTTTTCAGAAGTATTACATATCAACACGCTTCGCTCAACTCAAAACATTTCACAAGCATACTAAGACCTCTGGTACTACAAATAAAAAATAAACTTTTCCTGTATAAATACTGCAAGTTTTCTCAAATCCAGTCATACTTCATACCTACCTGCCTATGAAGATGGAACAGACAGAGTGTTTCGAAACGTCGGCATATAAAATTCAGACGCCAGGGAATTGCCCAGAAAAGGCATACAGCTTTCAGAACACGGCAAAAGTTTGAAATCAAGAAAAAATGTTTTGTTACTGGGCTCGTATTGCAACATTGTTGTCATGTTAATCACGTCATGTAACGCGTGTACAGACGCCTGAATTTTGCGTGTTCTGAAGGTGAGGTAGATGATATATCTACCACTGTATACACAAAAGAAATTTTGTCAGGATCACAGAACCTGCAGACACAAATTGACTGCTACAGATGTTACAAAACAACCACCATTTTGATTTTTGTATAAACCATTTTGTCTTTGACTCAAGTTTCAGAACTTAAGTTTACATAAATCTTGTTTTGTCCCAAACGTTTTGTCATGAATAATAGTTTTAATGCATCAGAAAGAGTAATAATCTTGTACCCATGCTTGAAGATGATAGTCATACTGAAACACATAGTCTTATGTCACAGGCATACAAGGGAAGCCCTCCAACTCCATCAGAGTTTCTTGGACTTAGTGAGTTTTCTCTGTCAACAAAGACACTTCCCTGGACTTAGCAACAAGTAAGGATGGGACTGATAGATTGTCCCGAAACATCAGTAAGAAATTACCACTATTCGTGGCATAACCCCAGAAGGGAGTGCAGCTGTCAACAAGTAAGGTGTTCGTACCAGTGTAGGTAATTTATTAATGGATGTAGGGAGTTTTCCAAGCCAAGCAGATGACAGGTAGGACTTAATTGTGCAAGAATCTCATGTTTTAACCAAAAGTGGACTTACTTGGTGTTCCTTCTATGCCCATGATATACAGGGTGTTTCATAATGTTCTCCATGATTACAAACATTTATAACAAGAAAACAAAAGGACCTACCTCAATGGAATTGTTCACAGCCACGGGAAAACTGACAAAGTTTTTTTTGACAACTAGAGATGTTCGTTGTGTGCACCACGGGTGACAAAACTGGTCAGAACCCATTCAACATCATCTTCAGGGGTTAATGGGCGGCCACTTGATTTCTGATTGCACAGACACCCAGTTTTCAGTAAATTGTTTATACCACGCACAAATGGTCTTGTCTGTAGGCGGGTCCTTTTGTGTACTTTGCACAAAATGCATGTTGCACAGTAACCACAGACTTACTCATGATATTCCAACACACAAAACGACTTCTCCCTCGGAGTGGCCATTTTCTTACTACATACACTCGTATCACCTAGTGGCAGAAATGTGAACTACAATGAAAAACAACTTACTGGGAAAAAAATTTTTGAGTTGTTCCTTCTGTCTTTACAGGTTTCGTAAATATGTGTCCTACAGTTTTCCTACAATAAATTTTTGTAATCCCAGAGTACATTATGAAATGCCCTGTATAGTATATGTATTATCAGATAGGTTGTATTTAGATGGAAACATACATTACTGGCAAGTTTCATACGATTCATATTTCTTGTGAAAGTCATTACACGTAATGAAACCTGGTTTTAGGGGTACAGTCCTGAAAGAATATTGTCAGATGTCAGGATGGAATGTTTCATAAGTCATCTAGTTAACCTCTTTTTGAGTGTGCATGGACTGTGACGGTTTGCACAACACAAATTCGTCCCTCCATGTTACATCGCTGTACATCATAGATGTGCTACAGAATGTGCAGGAAAGACTCTTTAAAAAATGTTTTGAGAATAGGCATAATGGAGAGTGGGTTGTCGTAACAATGTGCTCACTTACACTGCCCTCTCTGTTCAGTCTGTTCAGTGTCATGGCCAAGAGCAACATAGCTGTGTTTCCCCATCCCTTTCTCTTCAACCTTGATCCCTGCACATTCTTCTTTTTCCAAAGATGAAATTAAACCTCAGAGATAAGAGATTTAATGTTGTTTTGGAGGTGAGCAAAATTCACAGTTGATACTAAATGGCAGTATGAAAGAAGAGAGCTAGGCCTGCTTACAATGATGGCAAAATCACCGGGCCTAGTGGTGTTACTCCCAATAAGAGAACTTTTAAAGAGGCATGATGCAAAGTTTGGTAACTTACACAATTAAACTTTGGTTATAATACATTCTTTGACAGTGCCACTCGGTAGATTGTACCTGCCACCCAGCTTTTCTTGTACACTTAACTGCTCATACAGTGCAGTTTTGACTATACACAGATGAAAATAGCTGAATATATGGAGAAAAAAATTGCCAAACATTGAAAAATTGAAGTACAGATATATGCGGGCAGTTATTCAACTGCCACGGAAGCTGGCAGTGTCAGCTAACCAAAGCAGTGTGTAAATATTTGATGCCCAAAACTGTAGATATTTTAAATGATGGGTGTCCATGTGTATGAAACCAAGTCTTTTCCCCATAATAACTCACATTGCGATTTTGCCCAACATGCCATAATTGCTCCACCTAAAACCATGGTGGATAGGGGATCACTGTATTGCTGTTACAATGAACCACACACCCTGTGGGAGGTATTCTCATGATGATGAAATTGATCGCATTAGGGTGCATACAGAAATCAGTGGCCTTCATTAAATTATAGGTTGCTACTGTATATAACACACACTTCAGAGTGTGTTACTGGTTTTAATTCTTCCCTTCTTGTTTTTTTGGTAGCTGGATGTCGAAATATCTCAGATGCTTTAAGTATCGGGACCAAAATAGATAGAAGCTCTGCTGAACTCAAGGAAGTTGCACAAAAACATGGACTATGGGACGGACAAGTGAGTGTTACCGGATTCTTATAAGACAGTCATTATAAGTATGTGTCATTATCTTAGCCCTCTTTAGCAACAGTATAGATAGGCGTAAGTAAGGATAAATTACAACATACAAAGATGACTGTGTGCTTTACCAATTCATTTTGAGTGGCTGTGTTTCAGGGTGAATTCAACTTTGCGAGGGTCTATGGCAGAAGTGAAGGAACTGCTTCAGAAAGGGAAATATGTGGAAGTAATCTCTTGAAGACGTTGTCAGCAGACAAAACCTTTGATGTGTCCAGTATGTTTCAAGTTCTAAGGGATGAAGATAGCGGAATCTGTTGCACGTCTGATGATGACTTCCCGACGGCCGGCAGTCAGGTTAGACCCGAATTGGGTGGAAATAAATACATTTAAAGCATCCACAAAGATGTTATTTATCGCAGCTTCACGATGTATAGTCTGTGTTACTGATAGAATTATAAGACAAATGCAAATAAATTTATCCTAGCCTTGCAGTAATCATATTCTTCGAAGGTAGTCCAAATAACTACATGATTTAGGGTTCTTCCAGGGAACACTCACGCCATCTGATTAGCTTACAAAAACTGCGTAATACACAGTGCTTAACCCAACTGTGCACACCAACCCTCATATACACAAACGATTGCCTCTACTCCCACACACCTGGAACCAGTGCAGCCACAATTGCAGTATAAGCTTTGATCCGGTGGTAAAACTATAAGAACTATACAACATTTTAAAAGTTATATGTAAAAAAGTTCTATGTGATTGTCACTTAAACCAAATAATTAATTTTAAGTAGATGCAAAGACATTGTAAACCAATGGGATCCCATAGGTACAGCAAACATTTGTACCTTAATTGATACTAATCTCCTGTAAGCCTGATGGTGGCCAAGTGAGGCCGAAACATGTAGCTTGTTTAACTAAACATTAGCTGACAATATATGTTGTGTAAAGACGGTGGACTTAATGAACAGCTTCTTCCAGAGAACCTAGTAGTCTCTTATTTGGTTAAGGATCTCCCTGCTGCATATTTTGGAATCCAAGGTTTCATTACGAGAGCTGATTATTGGATTCTGTCTGGTGCTAAGTTTATATTCCACACACAGACATCCTAATTTTTTAGCATTCATTTTAATATTATATTGCTTATCATATATATTGTTCAGTTCTTTAGTCTTCCATCCAAGCCTGCAAAGTTAACATGTTTCTGGAATGTCCCCTGTCAGGGCTGTTTCTAGATGTGCACTAACAACTCCTGCCACATATACGAGGTCTGTTAGAAAAGTATCCGACCTTTGGCCGGGAAAAAGAAACTGGCTTACTTGGAGCGTTGGACACCTAATCACCCTCAAAGTAGTTCCCTTGGGACTCCACACACTTCT
>Ga0131853_10019596_pt1 | contig 12307 bp, 10 predicted proteins | sample TergutLab28metaG_FD_92764 | JGI IMG/M metagenome (GOLD analysis project Ga0131853, IMG submission 92764) | Labiotermes labralis P1 segment gut microbial communities from Petit-Saut dam, French Guiana - Lab288 P1 (version 2) (version 2) | ecosystem: Host-associated > Arthropoda: Insects >...
CGCACCTGCCGTCGACGAGTGGTGCCACGGCACGCAGGGTCGAGATCCAGCGGTGCCCCCTGAATTGCTCGATGCCGTTGCGGAACTCGTCGAGATCGAAGCCGGGCAGCCGCGCGACGGCGTCCATTCCGGATATCGCCTCGTCGGTCCAGCGCACGCGACCCAGGTCCCACGCCGTCCGGACCGGCCTGGTGAATCGCAAGCCACCCACCTCGAGGACGTCGGAGTCGCGGGGCCATCGCTCGCCGCTGCGCGAAATGCCGTTGCGAAGTCTGCCTCGTCCGGATGGTCGGAACAGCGAGATCGGGAACGTCTGGAGGTGTTCGCCCGGAGCAAGCGCCATCTCGGCACCGGCCACCCACCCGGCGTGGCGGTCGACCACGACGCAGTCGGGCGGCGCGACCAGACCCAGACACGCGGCGCGGAGCGGCAGCGTGTCAGGGAGGTGCGCAGCGACGTACACCCCCTGGATCGGGCGTCGCAGCCGGCCGCGATCGATCAGCACGCGGAGGGCATTGCGCGTGATGCCCGCGTCGCGGGCTTGGGCGTAGGTGAACGGCAGCTCGACCGGCAGCGGCCAATCGCCGTTGGCCAGGCCTCGCAGCACGAGATCGTTGAGGTCCATGTCCGCGATCATGGTCGTGGCCGGCGGCGCCCGGAACGCCGCCGTCACGGCCTGTGGAGAACCCCGCCATCTGCGCCGACTCGGCATGTCTCCCGCGGCCGAGTCGGCGTACATGTACGCCGACTCGACAGACTTCTGCCGTCAGAGCTTGGAGGCGGAGGCGTGGTCGAGGAACCAGATCGTCTCCTCGAGGCCTTGTACGCCGGCGGCGGGGATGTCGTGGAGATCGGCGCCACCGAGGGCCTGTGCTACCGCGTCGGCCTTGCCGTCGCCGCTGACGAGGAACCAGACCGACGTGGAGCGCCGCAGCGCCGCGAAGGTGAGCGAGATGCGCTCGGGCGGCGGCTTCGGGGAGTCGGTCACGCCGACCGCGATGGCGTCCTCGACGTCGAGCTGCGGGAAGCCCGGGAAGAGCGAGGCGATGTGCCCGTCGGGGCCGACGCCGAGCATCATGATGTCGAACTGGCCGGCGCCGTGCTCCCGCACCTCCGCGGCATAGGCGAGAGCGCCGGCGTCGGGGTCGGCCGCATCCGCGGTCGATGCCATCTCGTGGACGCGGGTGGCGCCGACCTCGTCGAGGAACGCCGCGCGCGCCTGTCCGGCGTTGCGGTCCTCGGAGTCCGCGGCCACGAAGCGCTCGTCGCCGAACCAGATCTCCACCGCGCCCCAGTCGACGCCCGACTCGGGCGAGAGGCGCGCGACCTCCTCGTGGATCCTGACCGCGATGGTGCCGCCGGTGAGCGCGATCTGCGGCACCCGGCCGCCCGCCTGGGCGTCGGCGATCCGGGTGAGCAGCTCGCCGGCGACGGCGGTGGCGAGGTCGTCGGGTCCCTCGTGGACCTCGATCCGAGGTGCGTCGGTCACGTGCGCGAGCCCTTCTTGTTCTGGGTGGCGAGGTGGCGTGCGGTGGCGGCGTACACGTCGTCCTCGTCGAGGCGCCGGAGCTCCTCGAGCAGGAGCTCGGGGACGGTACGCCGCTTCAAGGCGATCGGTCGGTCGGGGCTGCCCGGGTTGCTGAGCGTGGCCAGCCTACCGTCGGGTCGACCCAGCCTGATCGGGCCGGCCTTGGTCTCCAGGACGACCTCGGTCACGCCCGGGCCCTCGCTCGACGACCGCTTGACGGCGACCTCGAGCCGCTCGCCCAGCCACGCGGCGAGCAGGTCGGCGGACGGGTTCGAGGCCTCGGCGGCGACCGAGGCGCCGACGACCTCCAGCGGGGTCTGGTCGAGCGCGGCGGCGAGCAGTGCCCGCCAGGGCGTGAGCCTGGTCCAGGCCAGGTCGGTGTTCCCCGGTGTGTACGCCGCCGCCTGGGTGCGCAGGGTGCGCCGGCTGCCCGCGGCGGAGTCGGTGATGCGTCGCATCGCCAGCCGTCCGAGCCGGTCGGATGCGGTCTCGGCGGGGCAGTCGGCCGGCCACCAGACCGCGACGGGGGAGTCCGGGAGCAGCAGCGGCAGCACGACCGAGTCGGCGTGGTGGACCACCTCGCCGGTGAGCCGGATCTGGGCCATCTCGCCGCCCCAGCCACCGCCGACGGCGACCCGGGCGTCGACCTTCCCCCGGCCGCGCGCCGAGCCGACGACGACCTGCAGCACCCGCGCGGGGTGCTCGAGCGACGCCCGCCGTGCGGCCGAGAGCGACTCATCGGCGTGGTCGGCGTCGACCACCACCACGAAGGTGAGCACCATGCCCATCGCGGGGGAGCCGGCGTGCTTGCGCGCCCGGACGAACTCCGCGGCGATGGCGGCGGAGGTGGTGTCGGTCAGGTCCGTCACGGTCGTCTCCAGGTGCGGTCGTCCCGGGAGAGCATCTCCTCGGCCGACGCCGGTCCCCAGCCGCCGGAGTCGTAGGGCTCCGGGCCGCGGCCGGCCTCGTCCTCCTCGGCCCAGAAGTCCAGGATCGGGTCCAGGATCCTCCAGGACAGCTCGACCTCCTCGTGCCGCGGGAACAGCGGCGGGTCCCCGAGGAGCACGTCGAGGATCAGCCGCTCGTAGGCCTCCGGCGAGGACTCGGTGAACGAGCCGCCGTAGGCGAAGTCCATGGTCACGTCGCGGATCTCCATCGCCGTGCCGGGCACCTTGGAGCCGAACCGGACGGTCATGCCCTCGTCGGGCTGGATCCGGATGACCAGGACGTTCTGGGTGAGCTCCTCGGTCGAGGTCGGGTTGAACATCTGGTGCGGTGCGCGGCGGAACACGATCGCCACCTCGGTCACGCGGCGGCCGAGCCGCTTGCCGGTGCGCAGGTAGAACGGCACGCCCGCCCAGCGGCGGGTGTCGACGTGCAGCGTCACGGCGGCGAAGGTCTCGGTCGTCGACTGCTTGTCGATGCCGTCCTCGTCGAGGAAGCCGACGACCTTCTGGCCACCGGCCCAGCCGGCGACGTACTGGCCGCGGGCCGTGCTGGCGCCGAGGTCCTCGGGGAGGCGGACCGAGGAGAGCACCTTCTGCTTCTCGATCCGCAGCGCCTGCGCGTCGAACGTCGTCGGCTCCTCCATCGCCACCAGCGACATCAGCTGCAGGAGGTGGTTCTGGATGACGTCACGGGCCGCGCCGATGCCGTCGTAGTAGCCCGCGCGGCCGCCGATGCCAACGTCCTCGGCCATCGTGATCTGCACGTGGTCGACGTAGTTGGCGTTCCAGATCGGCTCGAACATCGTGTTGGCGAAGCGCAGCGCCAGGATGTTCTGCACTGTCTCCTTGCCGAGGTAGTGGTCGATCCGGAAGATCGAGCCCTCGGGGAAGACCTCGTCGAGCAGGCCGTTGAGCTCCTGCGCCGAGGTGAGGTCGTGGCCGAACGGCTTCTCGACGACCACCCGCCGCCAGGTGCCGTTGCCCGCCTCGGTGAGGCCGTGGGTCTTGAGCTGCTTGGCGACGGCGGCGAACGCGCCCGGCGGGATGGCGAGGTAGAACGCGTGGTTGCCGCCGGTGCCGCGGACGTGGTCGAGCTCCTCGACGGTCGTGCGCAGGCGCTCGAAGGCCTCGTCGTCGTCGAAGTTGCCCGGCACGAACCGGAAGCCCTCGGCGAGCTGGTCCCAGACCTCCTCGCGGAACTCGGTGCGGGCGTGCTGCTCGACCGCGTCGTGCACCACCTGGGCGAAGTCCTCGTCGGCCCAGTCGCGCCGGGCGAAGCCGGTCAGCGAGAAGCCCGGCGGCAGCAGCCCGCGGTTGGCCAGGTCGTAGATCGCCGGCATGACCTTCTTGCGGGACAGGTCGCCGGTGACGCCGAAGATCACCATGCCGCAGGGTCCGGCGATCCGCGGGAGCCGACGGTCCTGCGGATCCCGGAGCGGGTTGGTCGGAGTCTCGCTCATCTACCGGCGGTGGTTCCGGTAGTAGCGGATCAGCGTCCGCGTGGAGGGATCGGCCTCGACGGAGTCGTCGCCGGCGACGGCGGGCGCGAGCTGCTGGGCGAGCTGCTTGCCGAGCTCGACGCCCCACTGGTCGAAGCTGTCGATACCCCAGACTGCTCCCTGGGTGAACGTGATGTGCTCGTAGAGCGCGATCAGCTGGCCCAGCACCGACGGGGTCAGCTCGGGCGCCATGATCGACGTCGTCGGCCGGTTGCCGGTGAAGACTCTGGCTTGGACGACCTCCTCGCGCGTGCGCTGGTCACCTTCTTGGGCGCGGACCTCGTCGGCGGTCTTGCCGAAGGCCAGCGCCCGGGTCTGGGCGAAGAAGTTGGCCAGGAACAGCTCGTGGACGTCGGTGTCGCCGTCCTTGAGCGGGTACGCCGGGTTCGCGAACGCGATGAAGTCGGCCGGGATCAGCCGGGTGCCCTGGTGGATGAGCTGGTAGAACGCGTGCTGGCCGTTGGTGCCGGGCTCGCCCCAGAAGACCTCGCCGGTGCCGGCGGTGACCGGGCTGGCGTCCCAGCGCACGCCCTTGCCGTTGGACTCCATGGTCAGCTGCTGGAGGTACGCCGGGAAGCGGTGGAGCAGCTGGGAGTAGGGGAGCACCGCGTGCGTCTGGGCTCCGAGGTGGTCGGCGTACCAGACGTTGAGGAGGCCCATCAGCAGCGGCACGTTGGCCTCGGGCGCCGCGGTGCGGAAGTGCTCGTCCATCGCGTGCATGCCGGCGAGGAGCTCGGCGAAGCGCTCGGGCCCGATCGCGACCGCCAGCGAGGTGCCGATCGCCGAGTCGACGGAGTAGCGGCCGCCGACCCAGTCCCAGAAGCCGAACGCGTTGGCGGGATCGATGCCGAACGCCTCGACCTTGTCGAGCGCGGTGGAGACGGCGACGAAGTGCTTCGCGACCGCCTCCGCGGCGTCCTCGCCACTGAGCCCGTCGAGGAGCCACGCCTTGCAGAGCCGGGCGTTGGTCAGCGTCTCGAGCGTGCCGAAGGTCTTGCTGGAGACGATGAACAGCGTCGTGGCCGGGTCGAGGCCCGCGAGCTTCTGGGCGGCGTCGGTCGGGTCGATGTTGCTGATGAACCGGCACTCGATCTCGGGGTGCCGGTAGGGCGCGAGCGCCTCGTAGGCCATCACCGGACCGAGGTCGGAGCCGCCGATGCCGATGTTGACCACGGTGTGGATGCGCTGCCCGGTCACGCCGGTCCATTGGCCGGTGCGCACTCGGTCGGCGAAGTCGTAGACCCGGTGCAGCACCTCGTGGACCTCGGCGACGACGTCCTGCCCGTCGACCTCGAGGACCGCATCGGCGGGAAGGCGCAGCGCCGTGTGGAGCACGGCGCGGTCCTCGGTGACGTTGATGCGCTCGCCGCGGAGCATCGCGTCACGCCGCTCGGCGACGCCGGTCTCCTCGGCGAGCCGCAGCAGCGCCGCGAGCACGTCGTCGTCCAGGAGCCCCTTGGAGAGGTCGACGTACAGGTCGGCGGCCGTGAGGCCGAGCCGCTCCGCCCTGCCGGGATCGGCGGCGAACCACGCCCGGAGGTCGGGCGTGAAGCCCCCCGCGATCTCGGTGAGGCGCTTCCAGGCGTCGGTGGTGGTCGGGTCGACGGGCGCCACACCCACGCTCAGGCTCCCGCCTTCTCCATCTGGCCATTGACGGTGTCGAGCAGCTCGATCCAGGAGGCCTTGAACTTGTCGACCCCCTCGGTCTCCAGCGTCAGGAAGACGTCGTCGAGATCGATGCCGACGCCGACGAGCGCGTCGAACACCTGCTGCGCCTCGGCCGACCGGCCGCTGACCTTGTCGCCCTCGACCTCGCCGTGGTCGGCGAACGCCTCGAGCGTCTTCTCCGGCATCGTGTTGACCGTGTCGGAGACGACCAGGTCGGTGACGTAGAGCGTGTCGGGGTACGCCGGGTTCTTGACGCCGGTGGAGGCCCACAGCGGACGCTGGGCGTTCGCGCCGGCGGCGGCCAGTGCCTGCCAGCGCTCGGAGGCGTGCACCTCCTCGAAGGCGGCGTACGCGAGCCGGGCGTTGGCCACGGCAGCCTTGCCCTTGAGCCCGGCGGCGTCGTCGCTGCCGACCTTGTCGAGCCGGTTGTCGATCTCGGTGTCGACGCGGCTGACGAAGAAGCTCGCGACGGAGCGGATCGTCGACAGGTCGATGCCCTTGGCCTTGGCCTGCTCGAGGCCGCTCAGGTAGGCGTCCATGACCAGGCGGTAGCGCTCGGTGGAGAAGATCAGCGTGACGTTGACGCTGATGCCCTCGGCGATGGCCGCGGTGATCGCCGGCAGGCCCTCGAGCGTGGCCGGGATCTTGATCAGCACGTTGGGCCGCTCGACCGCCGCCCACAGCGCCTTGGCGCTGGCGATCGTCGCGTCGGTCTCGTTGGCCAGGGTCGGCTCGACCTCGATCGACACGCGACCGTCCTCGGCGGTCGCGTCGGCGACCGGCTTGAGGATGTCGCACGCGTTGCGTACGTCGTGGGTGGTGAGCTCGAAGACGACGCGGTCGACGTCGGCGCCCTCGGCGACGAGCTTGGCGACCTGCTCGTCGTAGCGCTCGCCGTTGGCGATCGCGGCGGCGAAGATCGTGGGGTTGGTCGTCACGCCGACGACCGAGCGGTTGGCGACGAGGTCGGCCAGGTTGCCGGTCTCGATGCGCTCGCGGGACAGGTCGTCGAGCCAGATGGAGACGCCGGCGTCCGCCAGAGCCTGCAGACGGTCACTCATGGGTGATTCCCTTCGTCGGACGTTTCACTTGTTCACGATGGCGATGGAGTCCTTGGCGGCCTGGGCGACCGCGTCGGCGGTGAAGCCGAACTCCTTGAAGATGCGGTTGGCGTCGGCGGAGGCGCCGTAGTGCTCGAGCGAGATCATCTTGCCGGCGTCGCCGACGTACTCGCGCCAGCCCTGCTTGATGCCCGCCTCCACGCTGACCCGCGCCTTGACGGTCGGCGGCAGGACCTGGTCGCGGTAGGCCTGGGTCTGCTGCTCGAACCACTCGATCGACGGCATCGAGACGACGCGGGCGTTGATGCCCTCGGCGGCGAGCTGCTCGCGGGCCTTGACCGCCCACTGCACCTCGGAGCCGGTGCCGATCAGGATGACGTCGGGCTGGCCGCCGTCGGCGTCGATCAGGACGTAGCCGCCCTTGCCGACGTTCTCGGTGGTGCTGAAGCCCTGCTCGCCGCGGGGGAAGATCGGCAGCCCCTGGCGGCTGAGGACGAAGCCGGCCGGGCGGTCGGTGTTCTTGAGGATCTGCAGCCAGGCGGCGGCCGCCTCGTTGGCATCGGCCGGGCGGACGATGTCGAGGCCCGGGATGCCGCGCAGCGCCCAGAGGTGCTCGACCGGCTGGTGGGTCGGGCCGTCCTCGCCGAGGCCGATCGAGTCGTGCGTCCACACGTAGATGACCGGGGCCTGCATCAGGCTGGCCACGCGCACCGAGCCGCGCATGTAGTCGGAGAACGTCAGGAACGTCCCGCCGAAGACGCGGGTGCCGCCGTGGACGGTGATGCCGTTGAGGATCGCGCCCATGCCGTGCTCGCGGATGCCGAAGTGGAGCACGCGGCCCTGGAGCGGGTCGCCCGACCACTCGTCGGTCGAGCGGCTCTTCGGGATGAAGGAGGGGGCGCTGGTGATCGTCGTGTTGTTGGACTCCGCCAGGTCGGCCGAGCCGCCCCAGAGCTCCGGCATCAGCGGCGCGACGGCGTTGAGGACCTTGCCGAAGGCGGCCCGGGTCGCGATGCCCTTCTCGTCGGCCGGGAAGCTCGGCAGCGCGTCCTCGAGGCCCTCGGGCAGCGCGCGCTCCTTCATCCGGTGGAGGATCGCCGCGCGCTCCGGGTGGGCAGCAGCCCACTCGTCGTACTGCTTGTCCCACTCGGCGCCCCACTGCTTGCCGCGCTCGAGGAGCGAGCGGGTGTGCTCGAGCACGCCCTCGGGGATCTCGAAGGTCTGCTCGGGGTCGAAGCCGAGGATCTTCTTGGTGGCCGCGACCTCCTCGAGGCCGAGCGCCGCGCCGTGGGCCTTGCCCTTGCCCTGCAGGGTCGGGGCCGGCCAGGCGATGATCGTGCGCAGCACGATCAGGGAGGGCTGGTCGGTGACCTTCTCTGCCTTCTTGATCGCGTCGAAGAGGGCCGGGACGTCCTCCTTGTACGTCGTCAGGTCGTGCGTCCAGTCGACCGTCTGCACGTGCCAGCCGTAGGCCTCGTAGCGCTTCGCGACGTCCTCGGTGAACGCCACGTCGGTGTCGCCCTCGATGGAGATCCGGTTGGCGTCGTAGATCAGGGTGAGGTTGCCGAGCTGCTGGGTGCCCGCGATCGAGGAGGCCTCGCCGGAGACGCCCTCCTCCAGGTCGCCGTCGGAGGCGAACGCGTAGATGTGGTGGTCGAAGAGGCTCTCGCCCTCGGGGGCGTCGGGGTCGAGGATGCCGCGCTCGCGGCGGGCGGCCATCGCCATGCCGATCGCGTTGCCGACGCCCTGGCCGAGGGGGCCGGTGGTGACCTCGACGCCGGCGGTGTGGCCGTACTCGGGGTGGCCCGGCGTCTTGCTGCCCCAGGTGCGCAGGCTCTCGATGTCGTCGAGCTCGAGGCCGAAGCCGCCGAGGAAGAGCTGGAGGTAGAGGGTGATCGAGCTGTGGCCGCAGCTGAGCACGAAGCGGTCGCGGCCCATCCAGTCGGGGTCGGCCGGGTCGTGCCGCATGACCTTCTGGAAGAGCAGGTAGGCGGCCGGCGCGAGGCTCATCGCCGTGCCCGGATGGCCGTTGCCGACCTTCTGCACCGCGTCCATCGCGAGAACGCGGATGGTGTCCACGGCCTTCTCGTCGAGGTCGGTCCACTCCAGTTTGGTGCTGACGGTCACAGGGGTCCCTCTCGATGTTGTACGGCGAATCCGAGCCTACTCACCGGCGGGTCTACACTGACAGCCGCATCAGGGTTAACGCCCGGTGCCCACGAACCAATCCCGAGCACACAAAGGGACGCAACACGTGACCCACGTCGGCCAGCCGGTCCCGGACACCCTGTCCCCGGAGACGGCTCGCGCGACGTACAGGGACGTGCTGGCGGCGTACGTCGGGCTCACCAAGCCGCGCGTCATCGAGCTGCTCCTCCTGACCACGGTGCCGGTGATGTTCTTCGCCGCCCGCGGCGTCCCCTCGCTCGGTTTGGTCGTCGCGACCGTCGTCGGCGGGACGTTCTCGGCCGGCTCCGCGTCGGTCTTCAACTGCGTCTACGACCGTGACATCGACGAGCAGATGCGCCGCACCCGGCGCCGGGCCCTGCCGCGGCACATCGTGTCGCCGCGCGCCGCGCTGGTGTTCGGGACGCTGCTCGGCGTCGCGTCGACGCTGATCCTGGGGCTGTTCGTCAACTGGCTCTCGGCCGGCCTCTCGGTGGCGGCCAACGCGTTCTACGTGCTCGTCTACACGATGCTGCTCAAGCGGCGCACCACGCAGAACATCGTCTGGGGCGGCATCGCGGGCTGCTTCCCGGCGCTGATCGGCTGGACGGCGGTCACCGGGCAGCTCTCGTGGGCGCCCGTCGTGCTCTTCGGCGTGGTCTTCTTCTGGACCCCGCCGCACACCTGGGCGCTCGCGCTGCGCTACCGCGACGACTACGCCGGCGTCGACGTGCCGATGCTCCCGGTCGTGCGGTCGGCGCGCGTCGTCGCGGGCCAGATCGTGGCCTACTCCTGGGTGATGGTGGCGACGTCGCTGCTGCTGTGGCCGGTCGCCTCCACGGGCTGGTTCTACCCGGTCTGCGCGGTCGTCCTCGGCGCCGTGTTCCTGGTCCAGGCCCACCGGATGCACGCCCGCGCGCGGGTCTCCGACGAGCTGTCGGTCATCGCGCCGATGCACCTGTTCCACAGCAGCAACCTCTACCTCTCGCTGCTGTTCGTCGCGGTCGCGATCGACCCGCTCATCACCCGCTGACAGCGAGTAGGGGGTTCGTCCCGCTCGAGTAGGGGGTTCGTCCCGGCGGGAGATGGGATCAAGTGCCCACTCGGGTGAGACAAGACCCCCAGTCGGGCGGGATCAAGTGCCCACTCGGGCGGGATCAAGTGCCTACTCGACGGTGAGGATGGTCCTCGCGTCGGCGGCGTAGGTGATCGTCAGGTCGACGGACGCACCGGCGAGCACGGTGGGGAGCCAGTGCGGGGCATCGGCCCACATCCGGTCCAGGGGCAGGTCGTCGATGGGATGCCACTGCGGGGCGAGCTCGTCGCTGGCCGTGGGCTCGCCCGACCACGTGGACGAGCGGAAGAGCGCGACGTCCATGTCCCAGGTCGCCTTGTCGACGAAGCGGAAGCGGACCCTGCCGGCGGGCTCGAGGTCGGACGCGACGAGGCCGGTCTCCTCCCACGTCTCGCGTACGGCGGCCTCCTCATGCGTCTCGCCGGGCTCGACGTGACCACCCGGCGCCACCAGATAGCCGGTGCCGAAGCCGCGCAGCTTGCGGCCGAGCAGCACCCGGTCGCCGTCGGTGAGGATCAGCAGGCAGGTCGCCGCGGTCACGAGACCGGCTCGCGCACCCGCAGCAGCACCCACGTGGCGGCGGCGGCCACCAGCGCCGCGCCGAGCATGTGGAACATGACGAGCACGATCGGCAGGTGGGTGAAGTACTGCACCCAGCCGATCGCGCCCTGGGCGAGCTCGACGGCCAGCAGGATCCACGCCGCCTGCTTGGTGGCGGCGGGGGCGTCGAAGGCGTACGCCGCGAAGACCAGCCCGATCGTGAGGCCGATCAGCAGGCACACCAGGTCGGCGTGCAGCTGCGAGAGCTGCAGCGCCGAGAGGCCGTTGCGCGGCGAGGTCGCGTCGCCGGCGTGGGGCCCGGCGCCGGTCACCATCGTGCCGACGTAGAGCACCAGCCAGGTGACGACGAAGTTCGCCCAGGCGAGCCACACGGTCGGCCCCGCGACGGCGGTGGGCCGCCCGACGTACACCCGCCACAGCAGCAGCACCGCCAGCCCGATGATGGCCATCGAGGAGACCATGTGGATCGAGACGACCCACGGGTTGAGGTGGGTGCGCACCGAGATGCCGCCGACGACCGCCTGGACCGGGATCCCGGCCAGGATCAGCGACGCCAGCCACCGCACCGACGTGCGCCAGGCTGCGATCAGCGTGAGCACGGCGACGATCGTCAGCACGAAGGTGAGCATCCGGTTGGAGAACTCGATCGCCGAGTGCACGTTGAGCTCGCCGTGCGGCGTCATGCCGTGGTCGGTGCAGCGCGGCCAGGTCGGGCAGCCGAGGCCGGATCCGGTGAGGCGTACGGCGCCGCCGGTGACGACCAGCAGCACGTTGGTGGCCAGGGTCGCCCAGGCCAGCGGCCGCAGCGAGCGCTGCGCCCAGTCGAGCGGTGCCGAGATGCTCACTCCCACTTGAAGGTCCTCGCGGTCAGTCCGGTGCCGAGGACGGCCCAGAGCAGCAGCACGCCGAGGTCGCGCCACGCGACCCGGCCGTCCAGAAACGCGCCGCGCACGGCCTCGCCGAGCGCCCCCGAGGGCAGCCAGCGGGCGACGTGCCCGAAGGCGCCGTACGCCGACAGCGGGAGTACGACGGCGCCACCGGCCATCAGCAGCAGGTAGATGAGGTTCGCCGCGGCGAGCGTGGCCTCGGCGCGCAGCGTGCCGGCGACGAGCAGGCCCAGCGACGCGAAGGCGGCGGTGCCGAGCAGGATCGCCAGCACGAAGCCGACGACGCCGGCCCGCGGCGACCACCCGAGCGCGAGCCCGACGGCGCCGATCACGATCATCTGCAGGATCTCGACGAGCAGCAGCGCGAGCACCTTGCCGGCGAGCAGGCCGACGCGGGGGAGCGGCGAGGAGCCGAGGCGCTTGATGACGCCGTAGCGCCGCTCGAAGCCGGTCGCGATCGCCAGCGAGGTGAACGACGTCGACATGATCGCCAGCGCCAGCACGCCGGGCGTGAAGATGTCGACCAGCGGATGCGGCTCGTGCAGCGAGAGGTGTCTGCCGCCGGTCACGCCGCCGATCAGGACGATCACCGGGATCACGACGGCGAGCAGCAGCTGCTCGCCGTTGCGCAGCATCAGCCGGGCCTCCATCGAGGCCTGGGCGAGCACCTGACGGCCGAGCGGCGCCGCGCCGGGGCGGGGCGCGAGGACGGAGGTGTCAGTCATGGGCCAGCTCCCGCCCGGTCAGCTCGAGGAAGACGTCCTCGAGGGTGCGCGAGACGACTGTGATCGACTCGAGCCCGATGTCGTTGGCGGCGCTCCACTCCTTGAGCGCGCCGCGCAGCGAGCTCTCGGCGGTGGGGGAGAGCTCGCGGTCGGTGACCAGGCGTACGGTCGCCGCCGAGCCGCGGGTGAG
>Ga0131853_10019598_pt1 | contig 12306 bp, 10 predicted proteins | sample TergutLab28metaG_FD_92764 | JGI IMG/M metagenome (GOLD analysis project Ga0131853, IMG submission 92764) | Labiotermes labralis P1 segment gut microbial communities from Petit-Saut dam, French Guiana - Lab288 P1 (version 2) (version 2) | ecosystem: Host-associated > Arthropoda: Insects >...
AAATAAATTGGTTGTCATCATAAATAGTCTTAAAGTACCAAAAATTAAGAAAGTTTTACTATATGAAATGAAATTTCTTGTACCAAATTACAGCTGCCTCCAGTACCAATGACTAGGGGGCTACCGCCCCCAGATCCCCGTTCTGTCTGCCCTCTGTCCTGAACTGAATCTGTTGAACCCCCCCCCCCCGAACAAAATTCCTGGGTACGCCACTGGCAATCCTTGTACAGGCCCTGAGGGTTCCAGGAGGTTGAGGCTCCCAGATTTCAAGACAATCGGCACATGAAGGTGGTAAGGTTGTCAGGACTACGCACCAGCCGCCTTTACCCCCAGGAAATATTCCTTGTACTCATTTCTGTTAGAGGCTTAGTCGACCCCAGGGACATAGCAAGGGCGGAAGGATTAAGTCAATGAAAAATTCCAGTTTCACTACCGTGAATCGAAGCCGCGAGCTCCTGGCTTGTAATGCAGTGCCTCAACCAACAGCGCTACCGGGTCCCCCCCTGCTAATAGTAAGTAAACTGTTTAAAGTAAAGGTAGATTTCACCCTAGAACAGAACACGAAGGCCCGGAGCGGGAGTGGAGTTATAACACTATTCTATCTTTAACCTAGGCGCTAGATGAGAGTGGGTAGTCAACTCCAAGCCCCACACCCTTTACTCCCGGGAATGACCCCGTACCCCTTGTATAGGGGGCTGGGTGGGCCCCAGAGCTGGTCTGGATTTGCGCGGAAAATCTCTCCCCCCCCCTCCCACCGGAATTCGATCCCCAGACCGTCCAGCCTGTAGTGAGTTGCTATACCAACTATGTTATTTTAAATTATATATCCAAAGTATGTTTGTCACTAGCTAACCATCGAACCATCATATCCCTGTGTGCTAGTACAGGTGCGTAACTGGAAATTATGGATTCAAAATCTTGGTAATGGAGGCTTTGTAACAGCAAGTATCGTAGGGGCTGATACAAGGTTACAAACAGTGCTGGTAAACCTCACCACCTCCGGCCCCCCCCCCCTTCCAAAACGTATAACCTTGCACGAAATATTCGATGTATTATCATTAAATTAGTGCATAGAAGAGACGGGTTCCAACTAGTTCAACATTTTTTACCCTTAAACAAAGACAGGGAATGGGCCAGTGAAATTTGCTTTATTTTTGCAAAGGAACCTTTCAGGTAAAAGAAAAAATTACAGCAGGGGTTGCTGTGGTACTTTATTAATAATTTTTGTAATTGAATAAAATTAAGACCTTTAAAGTATTTTGATTCTTCACTATGAATTATGGAAAAACGAAAAAAGTATGTCTAGTTGAAAGAAAACATTTGTGTTTTTCCTAATCACCTTGCAATCAGAATGATAGATGTTAAATCTCTCTCTTTCTAACTGTAACCTCTTTATACTTACTCTTTGTAGGTTGGGGTTATCGTTGCACCTGATCAAACGCAATGACACACACACGCTCACACTCACACACATACATAAACATACATTCGGTGGAATTCCGCTAGACGTGCGATCGGCCCTTCGCAGACCTCTGACACACACAACTCTCACAAGAGACAGACATCCATCCTTCTTGGCGGGATTCAAACCCGCAATTCCAGTAAGCGAGAGGATGTAGACCCACGCCGTAGTCCACGCGGCCAATGGTATAGGCATATTAAATCTCCATTCGGCAAAAACGTATATTTGGGAGCCGCGTATGAAGTGGATGTTTTCAAAATGTTTCCAACTGGTCGTCGGACAGAAGACAGCGTTCTTTGTTTTTATATACAGGGTAATTCATAAGTCCCTCCGGAACTTCAGAACTAGGCTGCGCAACACCCAAGACAGACACAGCAGGGGAGACATATCGAGAACCTGTAGGGTAGGACAGAAACTTGGAGTGCCTCTCCCTCTGTTGACATGCTCCCCTTCAGCGTGACCATCCCGGCTACTATACCGCAGAGGTCAGAAATCGCGGAGGAACTTATGAATTACCCTGTACTTTCATGGCGGTGAATTTATAAAAATAAATATTATATCTAATCATAGAGTATTTCGGTGGGTCGGAATAGCGCAGGCGGTATAGCGACTCGCTACGGGCTGAACGGTCTGGGGATCGAATCCCGGTGGGGGGGCTAGATTTTCCGCACCCGTCCAGACCGGCCCTGGGGCCCACCCAGATTCCTATACAATGGGTTCCGGATCTCTTTCCCGGGGGTAAAGAGGCGGGGGCGTGGCGTTGGCCACACACTCCATCTAGTGCAGAGGTTAAAAAAATAGTACAGCTCTACCTGTACTTCCCCTCTGGACCTTCGTGGCCTGTTCTATTGGATTTGATTAATTCCAAATTCGTCAGGGGCCGCAAAGTGAGCCCCAGTGGCTCCCATGCATGTTGTGCAGGCCTAATGTAGATGATATAAACTAGTCCTATTGCAGTTACAGGCCACTAAATCTAACCATTACGTCGTCACAGGCTCTCATATCTCTCCCTGATGTTAAGGCCGCTACGTCTGTCTTCACTCTGCAACGACAAGTGGAATAAGTCTGTGTCAGGTATTTTGTGTGTGTGTGTGTGTGTGTGTGTGATTACTGAAGTTTCAAATATCTGTGGTAAATGTATGTACCACCTGCTTCAGCAGTCAGAAACTTCGCATTTTATATGCACGGTGTATTTATGCATTTCTTGTGATTGTGACAATAAACAGTGATTTTTCCATAAACACCATTAACCAGTTGGCCTTGGTAATGAATAGTAGTATGTTTAATGTGAGGTAGGAACGAACTGTATCTATATTATATATATAAATCGGGTGTATCAGAGCCTTGAAGTGTCCCATTTCATTGCGCATGTGCGTCACCTCTGCAGTTGCCAGACAAGACTGCAGCGCACTCCGCGGAGTTAATGTGAGTTACTGGAAGAATCCGGCGCGCCACTGTTGGTGTTTTCACTGTCATAGGTAATGTAAGATTTGAGGCTGTGATGACGATCGCTATGGAGATTACGGACTGCCTACTCAAGGGCACTAATTGTCTTATTAATACGGCGTGTCTGAAGAATGCTTACAGAATTTAGGATAAAAAACCGATTGGAAAAACCTTATGTGGAAGACTAGCAAGAAATTGAAGGATGATAAAATGGTAGATTTTAGAGGGGTAGGTCCTGAGGATGGCAGGTTGATGGAAACTAATATATCAGGTCCAGTGGAGAACATTTATTATTGTTATTATTATCATCATCTCCTTTATGCAGGGTATTTATGCTTATATTCCTGAGACAAACTATGTCCCTAGGGAATACAGTGTTGCAGCTATTCTGTTGTTACTATTAATGATGCTTATGTTGTTAGTTCCTGTTTTGAATCTATTACACTTTTACATTAGTACTTTCTGAAGTATGTGTGCAGTGCCCAATATGGCTGTTTTCTGTAGTTCCTTGACTTCATGTTTTCCTGGTATGTTACTCGCATATTTTCTTAATGACTTTGAAATAGTCCCAGTCGTCCCTATTATTACTGGTATCACCTTTGTTTTTACATTCCACATGCGCTGTATTTCTATGGTAAGGTCTTTATATTTTAGAACCTTCTCGGCTTCTTTTTTAATCACATTTCTGTCTCCTGAGATTGCATCGTCTTTTAACGTACATGTTTCCATTTCATTATCACGGGTTATGATGTCCGGTTTGTTGTTGGGGATAGTTCTGTCAGTTTTTATGTGTTAGTTCCACCATATGGTTACCTTGCCTCTTTGACTTGTTTCTACTGATTTTGGCACATGTTCATATCAGTGTTTTTTGTCCAATTGTACCCCTGTTTCCTCGCATATGTTGAAGTTTATTTGTGCACACACACTATCATGTCTTTTTACGTACTGTTCTTTTGCCAGTATTGGGCATGCAGATATTATGTGGTCTATTTTCTCGTCAAATTTTTGGCAAAGTCTGCATTTGCTACATGTCTCTGTGTTCAATATTTTTGTCGCATAAGATTTTGTTTGCAGCGCCTGGTCTTGTGCTGCCACTATTTCACTTTCAGTTTCTGCTTTTAGGTCTCCCTTCGATAGCCAGAGGAACGTGTCTTCTTCACTAATAAGTTGTATATATATATTTCTAATGTAATGTCCATGCAGAACTTTGTTTTCCATTTTTTCTTTAGGGACTCTCCCAATCTTGCCTTTGTGTGCTGTATTCCATCCTGTTTTGCGTCACTCTTCTCATTTGGTTGAATTAATTCTTCTGTGATCTTTGCTGCTGTCTTAATCGTTGAGTTCATATTTGGTTAAGTGCTTTCGTGGCTTTTAACAATATTTACAAACTGGTCTTCTTTATAATTTGTGTTAAGGTATTCTGCAATATTAATTATTTGTGCTTTATATGCCGCTTCGATTTGCGCCAGTCCTCTCCCTCCTTCTTTCCTCTTTACATATAGCCTGTCTATGTCAGCTTTTGGGTGATGCATTTTATACATTGTTAACATCTTTCTAGTTTTCTTGTCAATCTTTTTTATTTCTTCAGTTCTCCAGTTAATTATACCAAAACTTTATCTCAACACTGGGACAGCTAGTGATCCAATTGCTGTAATTTTATTCCTGGCGTTCAGTTCAGATTTCGGCATCATTCTTAATCTCCTGCTCTATTCCTGTTTCAATCTTTCTTTTATTTGTTGATGTTGTATGCCTTCACTTTCCTCAATCTCGAGGTACTTGTAAGTTTTTTCTGTTCTAGCGCTTGTATTTCTCTGTTGGTGTCGATCACTAAATTTTGAGAGTGAACTGGTTTGCCTCTTTTAAATACAATCTTGGCACATTTTTCAAGTCCAAATTCCATATGGATATCATCACTGAAGTTTTTCACTGTATGTATCTGTTTTTGGAGCTCTTCCTGAATATTCCACATTGTATTTTTATGTCTTCTGTTTCTATTAGCGTATTTTCTATGTAGGCGCATGCGTGTTCTCCAGTAGCTCATGACGTTCTTGGTGAATGATGTAACTTTATTATTGAACCCAATTAACTCTAGGGATTTAATTAGCCAAATGTGTGGCACCCTGTCGAAAGCTTTCTGATAACACTGTTCAACAAATTTTGGATGATTGAATGCTATGGATAAGTGAATATAATATTTTTATGTTTTTTGGGCCGCAGAATACGAAACTAATTCTAAAATTCGTTGGTTAGTTCTTGTTTTCTAGATAATAGCACTATCATAGTTATATATACAATAAATATGAATATAAATTATTGACCTTAACGACGTGTCCTTTTGACCTGTCGATGGTATTTTGTTTTAGAAGCATCCCTTTCCATCATCCAGCAACAATCATCTAATATGGCAGCGCTCCATTTACCTTTGTGGTGTATAGTAGATTCCACTGTTGTAACTTTGATGCCAAACGTTCTGCCTTATTTTTTGGAAGTTCTAGATCCCTGATGAGGTCATTAAGCTCGCTGTGATCTTATGATTGGAGGAGTCTGTTCTTGGCAAGTAGTCTGCATCTCTTGAAGCTGATGGCTGTTGTTCTTCGCTGTTTGAAGAAACAGTCTTCGTCGTCAGAGTACATAGCAAAATAGTCCGGAGGTTCAGGAACAGGAAGTCCATTGCCATGAGACACAGGCAGAATTGCTGATGGTATATTCGGATGCACAAGTGTTGATTTTTTCTTCGTGGACATGCCATTTAGAATAGGGGCCACCATACAGAAATAACAGTCAGTACTGTGGTTACCAGGCACCCTCCAAACCATGGGCACTCCAAACGGCATAGAATGTCCTTTTCTATTCACCTACGCATTGAGTTTGAATGAACACGTATTGCAGCACACGTGTGGTGCCCTTTTTGTCCTGGTCCCCTACCTTACAGCCGAAATAAAAGAAATATGCCTTTTTGTTGTTGGAGTAATCGAACACTTCTTGAGGCAAATGTCACTTCTCCACAAATACAGCTGAAGTTATTTGGGTTTTTACGCACTTCTGCGACATTTTTATAAATATACTACACAATCTATGACAGTAAAATTCCAGCAGAAACTATCACGACACAACTTTCATGAAAGAACTTGCGGACACCATCTACAATACGACCACTTTCATACAGAACTTAGTAGGAACTGAAGAGAGTTGAAAGGCAACAATTTTATTGATCACATGACGAACACCTGCAGCGATGATAGCCGATCATGTGATTTCATCGTGGTATGAGAATTACGGTGCCCGCTTAGATTGTTGCCAACTTTTGAAGAGACCTGATGTTTAATTGAAAAAGGTGAAATTTCAGGCCATAACTGTAACTCAAAACTAGAGCTAAGCTGAAAATTTCTACGTCAGTGGCCTCAAATTAGTAAAGGTTAGCTAGTCTCGATTCCATAACATTTTGTACGTTGAACAGTGTAATCAATCCATGTCATACACAAAGTTTTTTCTTGCGTTTACATTCTTGTAGTATTGCTTTTGAAATTAGCAGCTGATCTTTGCATCCTTTTGATCCGCTGCAGCACTCTTTCTGTTCTTTTGGCATCAGATTTTTATAATCAGCATCATATTATTATCATCATTATTATTATTATTTCCTAATTTCTCACTTCTCAGCTTTGGCTGGGAAATATTCACCTATCCTGGGATGTAGTAATCAGCAGGTTTAGCGTCGGTGGTCTTATTTGTAGTTTAAAAAGTTTCTTACAATTGAACATTTACCAAGAATTACAGATTTCTGCATTTGTATGTATGTATTCGGGTGTAAGTTAAGTCTTATAAATTTTGTGATAGTGACTTTGGAATTACTCCCGTAGATGATATTACTATCGGGATCACTTGTGCTGCCTTCTGCTTCCACATAGCACATATTTCATTCGCCAATTCTTGGTACTTGTTTTTCTTGTCGATTATTGTTTTGGCGAGATTATGTTTATTCGGGATAGCTATGTCTATCAAAAAGGTGTTCTTTGTTTTCTTATTCATAAAAGTTATGTCAGGTCGATTAAAAAGTATTGTTTTGTCCGTAAGTATGTTGCGATTCCAGTACAGCTTGACATTTTTATTCTCCAGTACATTGGCTGGTGTGTACTTATAATATGGACTTTTGTCTTCAATCAATTCAGCTGCTTCTGCCAGTTTCTGAAGGATAACTTTGGCTAGTCCATCATGTCTCTGTACATACTCGGTAGATGCTAATTGCTCAAATACTGCAATAATGTGTTGGTTTATCTCCGATTCTTTTCCACATATTCTGCAAAACTCATCGGTGTCCGGCTGCATCAAAATATATTTCTTTTAGTTTTTTCTTATCATTGCACCGTGCATTTTGACATCTACCTAGTTCACTCACTAACAAATGCACTATTTATTAACTTGGTTAAAAGTTTCAAATTTACATCAAAATACTAAAAAAAGACCTAACATGTAGGAGCGATATTATTGTGTATTTTAATGTAAATTTAAAACTGTTAACCAAATTAATAAATAGTGCATTTTTTGGTGAGTGAACTACGTAGTATTTCTTGTAGTTTCTTGTTAGTATGACTTGATCCTGTATTTTTGTTAAAAAGCTATTATTATTATTATTATTATTATCATTACAGTCAGCGTTAAGTGCGTTTACTGTGATTTAGGATATCAAGTTTTATACGCTATTTAGACTAATTTCAATCTTCCAATAATACATTTTCTAGTTGCATTGAAATACCACGACTATAAGAAGCTACTAGAGACCAGAGAACAGTCGGTCCCCTAAGACAATTTTAATCCTGCAGAAGTTCTGACGCTCTATACTATATTAAAGGAAGCCATTTCGAGGTAGGGCAGTGCTCCTGGAGCTGCTGCAGCACTGCATAACAAGTGTACATTCATATTAAACTTCGTGGTCGAGTGTTTAGTGCTTTTGTTTTTTATTCCGGAGGTTATGAAATTCCTTAGTATCTCCAGCAAAATGTTGGGGTAGTACATTAATTAGTCTACAACCGAGTCCTTCCAAATACTTTCCAATTCGTCATCCACGAGTCATGTGACCATTCGACACAGCACGATCTTCAGTTACTGCTAGCTTCGCTAAATAAACCCAAAACCAACAAATATGGCCTACACAACACTGAAACCAATAACGGCCTCCTGAGTGAAAAATTGTACCTACAGGTGTTAAGGGTCAGCATTGTGTAATTATAAATATTGTACATTTGCTACTACGAATTTTTGTATTTGCGTCTGACCATTCTGTGTATAAAGACGCATCCATTCGTCCATCTTACTTCTCGCATTAGGTCTCTGTTTTAGTGGTACTGCAATGTATGAAAAATCTAGTATCCACCACCGCACGTGCCTTTAGTGATAGGGAGAGAGGATAACGGCCTTGACGAGTGAAATTGTTTGTAGGGGAAGGAATACAGTGGCGGATTTCGTTGCAGGTATTCAATGCACTCACCCTTCAGTGAACTGTTGTACCTTCTCCTATATACCTATGACGTCATTGCATAAACAAAAAAAATTAAGGATGGGGGTGTATTGTGCAGATAAAACATAAGTGGGTACATATTAAGCAAAACAAGATGTTTAAGGCAATAAGAAACAAATAAAATTATAAAGGGATAAATTATAATGCATTATTATTATTATTATTATTACTTCCTTACTTACTTACATTCATACTTACTGCAATTGAGTTTTCACCCTGTGGCAGTAACCCTTACAATAGTACAGGCAAAACACATATGAATAAATATACATAAACGAAACAATACAACAACAAAGCACAAACAACACAAAACACAGTAAATGCAAGTACACATAGTAAATAAAAGTAAATTTAGTAAATACAAGTACACATATTACCAACTGTCAAAACAATAACACATAACAACAACAACAACAACACTAGCATTCCCACACGCGCACATTACAAAACACGTTACGTTAAAACAACCACAGTACAAGACACAAACCAAATGAAATAGTCATAATACATTAAGTACCGTCAGTATATGGCCACACTAATGTACATGGTACGTTTGTCCCCAAGAACTTCACCACAGTTGACTTCACTTCACGTCACTGCCAAACAAAATCACTGCACATAAATCACGCCAGTTCACTCCACATCACTTCACTTCACTTCACTTATTTACACTCTGTGCCCACTTGAATTACCTCTGCTTGTAACTACATTCTTAATCCTCTTTCTAAAAATATTTAGCTTAGAGGGGAAAGACGCTAGTAAAACTTCAGGTAATTGGTTCCAGCTTTTAATGGTCCCATTTACGACGGAATATTTACCACCATCTCTTCTGTGTTTCCTAGTCTTTTTTTTTCCGATTATGATCATCCGTACTCAGCTTGGTTTTAGACGTTTATCCCTTATCGTTTTCCGAGCCCGTCCCCCCATTGTATGCCGTGAAAAGGGCGCATAGGCGGGTTATCTTTCTATTCATATTTCGTAACAGCGAAAATTAGGGTTGAGTGGAAAGTTGCTTGGGGTCTTCACACCGCAACAACATGGCGTTTCGCTGGTGGACTGCCTGTTGCTGTAAGTTAGAACTTAGCCTGTTAAATACATGTACGTAAATACGGCAACACGGTGCTAGCAACAACATAAAGCCGTATTAAAACCTATTTGATTCTGTAAAACAAAATACCATGAAATTGAAATTTTGTTAGAGTATTTCCAGCCTGTTCTAATTCGAACAACTGTGCCTATGGACCACGACAAGAAGGGGTTTCAGGCAACGGAGGTAAACCTCCACGCATTATTAACCTGGGCGATAAACGTGGGCAAGTGAGTAGCTTCAATGTTCGGATGCTTTACGACCGGAGGAAGATTACCCGGTAACCTGGTAACTATGGAATATAAGGCTGTATTGGTCCCAGAGCGTTCTGCATACTGTGGAAGACACAGAAAATTCTTCCCATGCTTTGCCTGGCACCCTGAATTTTCACTATGATGTCAAAGCTATTGCTATTTGACATGCTTAATATTGTCTGTCAAAATTTCTGCTTGATTTTTTTTTTTTAGCTAAATCTCTGTAAGCAGTTCATATTTACTCAAAGTATTAGTCTACCACTTAAATCGTCATTTTGACTTTTAAAATTATTAGCCCCAAGTCGCCCATTCCCATGCCATTTTAAAGCAGATTGGTCCAATTCTGAGTCATAATATATGTGTTATTTCCAGATATTCTGAAGGTTTTATTTTAGGATATTTCACATAATTTGACTTCAATTCTTAACTATAAGATACTAACTAATTTTTGTAATCCATCACTGGAGGTCATTGACACTGACACGCGCGACATCTTAGGACGTAACTACTTCATAACACTCATTCCCGCCTAAACCCGGGTAGAAGTTCGGTGACATTCGTTGAGGACGCACGTGTGCTAGTCTGTTGCCGGTCTGCAGGTGTGCAACATAGCTGGTTGCAATGGGGTATGTCCCAGGCCGCCTAGTAAGTTGAGGTTGTTTCTTAATTTAACGGAATATATATTTTTTATAATAATTATTTTAAATTAAAAGTAACTGGAAACGAAACAAAGTAATTGGTTTTGTTGGCATTAACACTGATTTTGGTACTTTTTTTTCGGAGTTTAGAACTGAACATGGCGGAACTTCTTTGTCGTTGTGAAGGTCATCGCAGTTTATTTGCAATTTTACAGTTAAACGTTTCTAGTCAAATGCGTTGCACTTCAGGCTTCAATTAGTAACTACTATCGGTATAAATGGTCGTGAAATGTTACTTACAAAAGTCAATTTTAACACGAATCTGTATTTTCAACTTTTCTAATGTATTCATCCGCGAATAATTGCTGTTAGTTGTACTACTTCTTCTGAACGTGTAATGGACGTCTTGTTTGAAGTACGATAGGCATAGGTGAACAGGCTTCCGCTGATATTTAAAAATTCTTTTAAGGGAACAAATCAAATGCAGTAACTCGTGTTAGCAATTTGTATTAGGTATGCAGCCGGTTTGAGTCTTGACAGGGTAATTATTTTCTGTCATTACCCAGATTTATCATGGCTTCCTTCAAACATAGTAGCACCGGCAGAATGTCAGGTTGCGTAAGGACACATTACAAACATAATATGTTTTACTTTCCTAAAGAATAGTGGATGATAAAAGATTATGACTTGTGATTTATACGCTATGCCTTCTGATCCTAAGCATCCGTTAAGTTACTAAAACGTGACCCCCCTTTTAGAAATTATGATATGATTTTCTGAAACATTGGTGATAAGCAGCTTTATCTCAATCTAGCAAGCGCGTCACAAGTTATAGCTTATATAAGTGTTCCTGTATCATTTTAGATGTTCCAATAAAATAGAACACTCAGTCATAGACAGCCATAATCATTTGTAGGAAGAGAATGCATCAGGAGAAGTAGACGGAAAGAAAAATATACTGGATATACAATATGGAAAATAACTAGTTCCGGGGTTATGAATGAGTGGAGTTACACATATATTCACCTCAATGCCTTCATGAAACGGAGGGACAACGCTACTGACGGGAAATAGGATATGCCTACTATAATACCAGTAATATTTTATTTTGCGAATTACTGTGTTGGAGCTTATACATATTTGTTTATTTATTCTCTTTTTCTGACTATATGTCAGATGCAGTACATAGGAATTTAAATATACTGAATTAGAATATGGGAATAGCATCTAGTGCCTTCACGGCATACAGAGAAACAACTTTACGTATGGGCAATAGGTTACTGTTAGTATTAGTAACAAATGATATTGAGAATTACTGAGTTGGTCAAGAATAAGCGGAGCTATACATGCACTCCCCTATACGCCTTCATGGTATAGAGAGGAACAACGTTACATATGGGCAATAGGTTACTGTTAGTATTAGCAATGTATGATATTGCGAATTACTGGATTGGTCAAGAATAAGTGGAGCTATACATGCACTCCCCCATACGCCTTCATGGAATAGAGGGGATCAACTTTACACATGGGCAATAGGTTACTGTTAGTAGTAGCAATGTATGATATTGCGAGTTACTGCGTTGGTCAAGAATAAGTGGAGCTATACATGCACTCCCCCATACGCCTTCATGGAATAGAGGGGATCAACTTTACATATGGGCAATAGGTTACTGTTAGTATTAGTAATATATGATATTGCGAGTTACTGCGTTGGTCAAGAATAAGTGGAGCTATACATGCACTCCCCTATACGCCTTCATGGTATAGAGGGGATCAACGTTACATATGGGCAATAGGTTACTGTTAGTATTAGCAATATATGATATTGCGAATTACTGGGTTGGTCAAGAATAAGTGGAGCTATACATTCACTCCCCTATACGCCTTCTTGGCATAGAGAGGAACAA
>Ga0131853_10019600_pt1 | contig 12306 bp, 5 predicted proteins | sample TergutLab28metaG_FD_92764 | JGI IMG/M metagenome (GOLD analysis project Ga0131853, IMG submission 92764) | Labiotermes labralis P1 segment gut microbial communities from Petit-Saut dam, French Guiana - Lab288 P1 (version 2) (version 2) | ecosystem: Host-associated > Arthropoda: Insects >...
GATTATAGTTCTATATATCTTAATCTTTAATTTCCTGGACAGCAACCTGGAAGACAAAAGATTCTGCACCGAATGATAGCAAGCATTTCCTGACCTCAGTCTACTCTTTATTTCTTCCCGAACTGGACATAAATAAGTGTAGGTTGTTAATATATACATTACAGGTTAGTGTTAAATGCAAAATATGTGTAACATAAACTTCATTACTCTATCCCTATGTCTTTGCTGGTACAAAATCAGTAAATCGTTGAATTCTTGCCTTTGCAGAGGCACATATCCATCTGTTGGATAAATGTGCATCCATGTGAACAAAGATTTAATTAACAGCAACTGAAACTCCCCTTACTGAAACACATTTGACAATGTGCAATACATGTCATGAAAACAAAAAATTATATTCATAATAAGTAATTGGAGGTAGGACAAGAAAATCTTTAACATTAATTTCTTTTGATCACAGGTATTTGAATTCAAATTTGTAAATGTATATATAAACACACACATCAGTCACTGCTTTAAACATTAAACAATTCATCAACCCAGTAAAGGGAATGTGCGCTCTAGTATCAATGCAATACTGCTGAAAGGGAGGCTTATCAGAAATCAACACACTGTCAGAATGTCACTAATTATTCCTTCACAACCAGACATATGAAGCAAGGCAATACACTGCAGAGTAATGGTTACCAACCAGTGAGGCTGTACATTTGTCTGCAAACCCAGTGCAAGGTGCCTCAATCCAGAGTGGGTCAATACCATTTCAGACAGTTATCAAAGGTTGATGACATAAATCATTTTAAAACATACTTGCTATATACACACACACACACACACGAGTGGCTAAGGATGGTACAGGTACAAAAATACTAATCAGATATTTACATATACACAATTGCGAAGATAACTTACTGAAGTTCAAACCTGAACAGTACAATAGCCAGTAGTAAGTACTGCTACTTAATTTCCAACCACACATGTCTGTAATGTAGTATTGTTCATGAACTGATGTGTACAGGAGTTCTGTGCCTAGTGTCAGGCACAGAGAGTACTGGTTCTTCCAACCAGTGAAACAGTACATTTCTCTGCAAACAACACAGTGCAAGGTGCCTCAGCCCAGAGTAGGTCAATACCAATGCACACAGTTATCAAAGGGTGATGAGATAAATCACTTTAAAAAATACTTGCTATATACACACCTGAGTCACTAAGGAAGGCACAGGTACTTAATACTAATCAGACATTGACTTATACACAACTGCCATCACAGTTGAGTTTAATACCCCTGGTACTGTGGCAGGAAGGTGGACTGGTGTACATGGACCCATTGCTTCCATCTTCCATGCATACAGCAGCCACAGAACATTGGCAAACCAAAACACATACACACCCACACACTGGGTAAATGTCAACAGGTCAAGGGACCATAAAGTGGCAACTTTTTGTCACATACTGCACAAAATGAACCAGTCCCCATCACATAACAAAGAAGACAATCTGAGAGTACTGTCATTATATCAAAGTTAACGAGAATCTGATGTTAAGAGTTGACCACAAAATAAAATCACTGCTCTAACCACACTAGAAAAAAATTCAAAAATGGAAAAAGAGAGCAGGGATACATACAGCAGTGCCTATGGAAGAATAACAACTGTCAACAACAAAAAAAGTGACACAATACATTTAAGGCAGCTATTACAATATACAAGCAATTATGCACTACACTTTAGCAGTTCTAAGACATACTGTGCATATTCTAAATGACCACACATGTTGAGAGATTGACAAGGCACCCAAAGCAAATTCACAAAACACAGGAAAAAATGAAAGAGCTTCTGCACACTTACCTAGGCACAAAGACTCAGCAACGAATGAATGAAACTGATGAAAATAATAGTTAATCTGACATCAATTAATATCTTTGGAGGTATTTCAGTTACATGTTGGAAGATGTGGGACAGCAGTGTGACACAATTTGACTAGTCAGTATACTGCACCAAGGCCTGAGTACAGTAGAATACAAATCACTGAGTGTATATGATATGATATATGATATGATATGACATTCAGCGTTTTTTGAACAGCCTTATTAAAGGCACACCACTGTATTGGTTGAATTGACTTTAAACCCTATGACCAACTGTCAAAAAGTAATGAAACATTTAATACGATTTTTTCATTGCCCAACATATTCATAAATCACTTCACTGACATTCTACTGCAACTTATTTCACTGCAATGCAGAAACAATGACTGTACTACAGGTATGTCAGCACTGAGTGAGACAATGATTTTATGGTACTGTAAAGAAATTTTATGACCTAATATACTAACAAGGTGCCAGAATACTTATTTTGATGGTTCCAGACATTTTGAGGCACCTTCAGACCCTGAAGATGAATGCATTACAGTCCTTTACAATACAGAGCACTGTCTACCCCACATCCCAGCATACCTGTATATTCATCACATAAAATTCTGCCACAAGCTCAATCTGATATCATACTGGGCATGCCTTCAACCACTGACACAGGTCTCAACATCAAGAGCAACACTATGACCAGAATGTCAATGACAGTAACACTAAAATGTGTCTCACAGAAATATGGAGTTAGTGTGTGAACTGGATTCATTTGGCTCGGAAGGCGGACCTGTGGAGAGCTCTTGCAAACACAGTAACAAACACACATTCCATACAATGTGAAAATTCCTTAACTGCCAGATGAAGTAAGACACTTCTGAATGGAATAAGCCACTTATTTGGAACAGAATGAAGTGTATGGTGTACAGTGTGGAGTGTTCAAACATGCAAAGCTGTATATAAACTGGATGTCTACATACAATATATTATGCTGTCAAGGTACAACACCTATATGCATGTAACATATGTACACCCCTACTTGTTAAATGAAGGCTGTACACTTTAAGCACTTTACAATGGAAACTCATCATTCACACAAAGGTCCAAACAATTCACACAACACAAATGTAGTTAGTGATCTTCAATCTAAAGTCTGATAACAGTACAGCACTACATAACGTTTGAGTATAAATAAAATATGTTCACCCTACATGTTTGGGCACATACATGTGCCATCTTCACTGAAGTTTTTTAAGAACAATAAAGACATTAAAGGTTAATCAAACCATTTCCATCTTTCATAACAATTCTTCTACGGAAGAGAAAACATGTAAGAAGATACTTCCTTAAAGCAAACGTAAACATTGTCTTATCTTTTTTAAGTTCTAATATTCTAGGTGGTAACTTGTTGAATATCTTAACAGCAGAACAGGTACACAGAACTTCTCTGTACAGCAGCAAGTCTAACTGAATGGTGGGTAAATGATTCTTATATCTTGACTTAATCTCGTGAACAGAGGAATCAGTTTGAAAGTAATGCACGTTGTCAACAACAAACAACATTAAAGAATAAATATACAAGCTTGGTATGAGTAATATCTCCAGTTTTTTAAACCACTTCCTTCAGGAACTCCTTGAACTAATTCCCAGCATAGTATACAATATCTTTTTTTGAGATGGGAATACCTTATTCATAGAACTAATACTGCCCCAAAATATTATTCCATAATTAACCAAAGAGTGAAAATGCACCAAATAAAGTCCTCAAAGTTGGAATATTAAGTACATGAGATAATCTACTCATTATATAACAAACTGAACTCAGCTTTTTTAATAGATAATTTGCATGGGGCTTCCACGACAGTTGAATGTCCAGTTAGAGTCCTAAAAATTTTATGAAACTTTTTCAAAAGTTAAGTGTTCAGCAAAAGTTATATGCATGGGGAATATGAAAAATTTGAAGGAGTAATTTTTTTTTAAGTCTTTTCCACATTTAATACTAGCTGAATGGCCTGAAACCATATGAGGGTGTTGTATAGAACTTTCCTGAAATTTCTATTAATTAATATCTTCATAGCAGTTTTTGGAAATTAAAATACTTGTATCATCAGCATGCATTATCACATTAGAGATATTATCAACTGAACCCAGTAAATCACTAACGCAAATGTTAAACAGGAGTGGACACAGCACAGATCTCTGAGTAACACCACATTTTACAGTTCTCCAAGTTGAAAAACAAATGCATGTGTCCAAAACCCTTAATTCCACTCTCTGTTTCCTGTAGTACAAGTATGACATAAACCTATCCAAGAGTAAGCCTTTAACTCCATAAAACTGTAATTTTGTTAACAAAAGTTCATGATTTACACAATCAAATGCTTTTGCCAGGTCACAAAAAACACCTAAAAATATCTATTATTGTTCCAGGCATTTCAAATAATTTCAGTAAGCCTAGGTGTAGCATTAGTTCTTGACAATCCCCATCTGTAGCCATACTGTTCTGCGGCAAAAATATTGTTATTTTGTAATGCTGATTAAGTCTTCAATAAATCAATAATTCAAAAATCTTGAAAAACCAGTAAGCAATGAGATCGGTCTATAATTAGTTAATTCAGATTTTTTCCCTTTCTTAAAAAGTGGATTAACAGAATATTTCAAATGATCCGGGAATTTACCTATTGTTAACCATTATTAAAAATATGTGCTAAAAGTTTACCAAGGAATTTTCTGCTTGCTAGGGGACAGCAGTATCTGTTTCACAAATGCCTGTTGCTGTATGTACAGTCTTGAACTCCTGATGATGGACGGAAAGGCCGTCCGAAACATGTAGAGCGTCATTCCAAAATAAAATAAATCTTGTTGGTATTACTATAGAAATAGGATTCCAGACACTTACACAACCACCTTCAACTGCATCTCAATTGGAAATTAACTGCTGTCAGTCTACAGAACATAATCCAATAGGTTTTACCATTTCTGAATACTAACCCTGGAATTGGGCTTCTGTGCTGGACCTTAACCACTCACATAAGTATGTTTACACTTTTGACCTAAAAGCACTGCTGCAAAACTCCTAGCAGACCACCCACTGGGGAAATTTAACTGTAAGGATAATTTCTTGTATTTTTTACTTGGCAAGTATGTAAGTGTGCAAGATGTCTTGCAAAAATAACATATAATGAAGTCATATCTTTAAATACATACATTTTTAAAGTGACATCAAGACTGGCTTTGGGCCACACCCAGCCTCACTTTCAATATGTACCTGCAGTGAAGTGGCCAGAGTGTGAAGCTGACCGACCGCTCATCAATCTAGTGCCAACGTTAAAAATTAAATTATGCTATTCCTCCACTCCAACCCTTTATGCCTCCACTGCAAGCACAGGGACTACTATGTCATCATTTTTAACCTTAATTTTATAGCACTAAGACATCAATACTAATGTAATTTACAAGTCTCTAATATCCATAAATTTCTGCACCTCTGTTGTGTTGAGGAGACCAGACAGTGTAGTCAGTAAAATGACTAGGCAATGTGCTGGAGAATCCAGTGTCTGAATCACATCAAGGGCAAGATACATTTCTGCAATATGTTCAGCCCAGCTCTAGAGACCCACCCACCTCCCATTCAATGGGTACTGTTGTTATTTCCTTGAGCCAACTTATGGTCATTTGATTGCATAATCAGGGAACTGGGTTGAAAGAACATGCATAAATAGAAAAACGTGTGTAAAATTAAGGAAAATGTTGATTCAAGGAATTTAAAATCCACATTTCACTGTACTTATACTCCTCCCTGCTAAGGCATCCAATTTCAGAAATGGCCACTTCTCAGCACACTACAATACAGCCAAAATAGCTACGAACAGGCACCTTTTCCTATACTACATCATCCTAACATTTTCCTTGTAAAACATTATCAATTTTCATGGTACTTTGACTGAATTCGAATCATATAGCCATAATGTGACTTTGCAAACATCAAGAGACATGTAGGAGTTAACTGTGTATATATTAACTGTCATGTATTTATGTGCATTTGTTGGTGCCATTATTGTATATATTTGAATAATGCACAGATCATGGGTCACATAAAACTTTGATGACAGTTTCTGCTTCATACACACTAAACTAAAATAAAAATATTCAGCTACATGCAGGGTCACCTCGAGCAACACCCTAAGAACCAACCTTATATGTGAGGTAACATGCATTTACTGCAGGGGATCCTGGTGCATGGTACACAGATGAAAGACCCAGACTGCATGGTCACTGACGCTCAAGCTCAACATCCTTCAGCAACTTGGATACAACAGCTTCCCTTCCAATTATACCACTGCGGGACTGCCAACAGAAGAACAATTATGCCACAAAAGACTGTAAATTTTAATACATTACATATATTGTGTGTTATGCTCATATTTCCTGGTTTCCTTCACATGCATTAACATATGAGTGTCAACCATGGCGAAACTGTGAAACTGAATTTGGCAAAGAAACACATACACACTGACCTGTACTGCAGTATGCAGATGCCTCCCTGTTTCCACATAATAATATGGAGTGAACGAACTTGCTTACTGCCCTCAAATTTAAGTCAAATGAATTCTCATAAATGTGCAGCATGCAGCACCATGTCAAAATAGTAATGATTACTGATGTACCTATGACCAGAAAAGATCCATAGGACGTCCTTCAGACATAAGTAATCTTTTACTATTTCATCAAGGTGCAACACCCGAACAGCTTACACTGAAGGCAAACTACAGTCAAATCTGAGGTGCTGCTTCCACAGTCCAGTAATGCTGCACCCTTTTGTTTCATTAGGAATCAAGTCTCTTCAGTGATGTCTTTTCAGCCCTGTAAACAAAGAGTACCAGATCCCCATATGACTACATATTATAATGTTATTTAATTTTTGGTAGGTCATTTATCTAAAGACTGAAAAACTCATCTCACACCTAGTCCTACACAGTTCATTAATGACATTAACAAAGTATTTTTAAATATAAATGACTGCTTAAAAATGAATTTACTTTGACAAAACACATGTACAATTTATGACTTAAAAATAGTCATGAAATAAACATACATATAGGCTATGGAAAAAACTAATTACAGATAATCACAACACAACATTCTTGGATAATCATTGACAATTTTTTATCATGGCAAAATCATTTTGACCAATTAACATCTAAATTACTTATGGCATGTTGTGCAATCAGGGCTGTCAAATCATTCATGTTACAAGTAACATTTAGGGTGATTTACTTCTCTTATATTCATTCTATTATGACTTATAATTTATTGAGGCAATTCATTCTACAGTTACAACTGAATATTTCAATTAGAAATTGTCTAAAGATCTTGGTTCCTTGTAAATTTGTTTCATAATCATATTTTATCAATTTTATAAAACAATTTTTAACTCTATGTAAATAAATGTTTTATTGTTTACAAATGTAAAACATATATTATGTTGTATTGTATATTAATAGTCAAAGTTTTATCACTTATTGTAAATTGGACATATATTTTTTTAAGCATAAATATATACACAATACTAACCAATTCTTTACCCATAAGGCTAATTTGACCTTGTCTCTAGGATCCATTTGAATGTAACAGAATGAATAAATAAACGAATACTACAAGTCAACAAGGTTGGGTTCATTTTCTGTTGCTGCCCTGTCGGCAATGACAAAGGGAAAAAAAAAATTCTCCAAAGGCAGCATAAAACAGTGAACAGCATAACAAGATATTAATGTACATGTGGATTTACATTCCCCACCTCAAGTTCTTTTGAACTTCTTTTCAGTCCCAATGGACAAAAATCCAACAGTCTATGCAATACATGCAAAGCAACACTGCTGTCTATTGGGCAGTCTGCCTCAATCCTGTATCTCTCAGTACTGTAAAAATATGTGAGCTTCAAATGCTGTGGCCATGACTGTAGCTAGACGGTACTCTGAATTACCAACACCACACACGGCCACACACACAGCCATGCTGATCTACACTTCTGCCTTCAGCTCTACGTTTACAAGCCACGATCAGGCCCATGCACTTTCCCATGTAACTGCATTTCCACTTTCACATTTTCGCTTCCAGTTTCCTCAGCTCTACACTTTTCAATCTAGGTAACTCCCCTTCCCTCGACCCCACCCCCACCACTTCCTATGTCCTGAGCCACTATCTCACCCACTGACTCAACCCATTGCCAATGCCTATAGCAGACATAAGCAGTCTCTGGGGGATTCAGATCATCATGGTGACTCACTTGGCATATAAACATGTAAATAACAGTTTCTTCTTCATTTACTGCACAAAAATAAACAGCCAAATGCAATGTCACCTCAAGCAATACCTTAAGAACAAAGTTGTACAAACTAATATTTGTAACATCAGATTTAAGTCCTCACAGCAGTGTTGCTACAGATGCGTAAAAAGTACGGTTACAGGAATGCATAGGTAACTAACTACAGGTAGCTTTAGACACGTAGGTAGGCATATACAGTGGTGAAGATTTGTGTTTTGGTACCCTAAGCGATGGCCACCCCTAGAACAAATTAGACTTTAAAAAAATCACAATTACTTAACAATTTCATTGTATCTGGCTCAATATTATAAAAAATGTTTGATGCAGAAACTCGAATGTTTTCCATTTAAACATTCATTTTGCCGACCTTTTGACTCTGCCACCCAGGGCAGCCGCCCACACCCCCAGCTATGCCTGTAGATACCTACCTACTGTAGCTGTAACCACCTGCAGTTATATCTATATATTGTACACCTACATGTGTAGGTACAGGTGCAGTCAGAGTAGTGGTGTTGACCACCCACCCCCATCTATAGCCGAGGTTAAAGAAAGAGTACAGCTATGCTTCTACTTCCCCGCTAGGCTTCCATGGTCTGTTATAGGGTAAATTTTACCTTTACAGACACAGGTGCACAGACTGTCTCTGGTAGGTTCTGGTATGTTTAGGCACATACAGACATAGGTAGGCGCAACTACACATGTAAATATATGTATATGTGTTGGAATTGGGATGGGGATGGGTGAATATATGCCAAGGTCCAGGTATGGGTAGTTGCAGGTATGTACTGACCGGTATGCTGTAGGTGTAGATGTGGACATAACATTCCTAAATATGGGTATGTGTGAAAGCAATTATAGGGTTAGGTATACAGATGGCTGGCTACATATACTCGTAGGTTTGTGTACGTAAGTATGCAGTAAGAGACCGGTATAAATTCGGGAGTGTTAGGAACTAGTTAAGTACAGAATCCTATGTGCAAGTGCAGGTAACGGAACCAAATTTCACACTCACAAATTCGACACTTCAACTCATTTCATTTCGCTTCAGAGTCATCTGACAAATCTTTGACATGAATTTTCGCGGTCAGCCAACAAAAAATTAAGGTATCGTTATGACTGAACACATAACCAATTATCAAAACTGTCTGAAGAATTTAAGTGCTCGTCTGAAGTACACTTAATGCATTTGAACGTCGCCTGACTTGAGCTATGGTAGTCGGATGCTACTGTATTACGTGGTGTTGGTTGTGATGGTGATGGTGGGAAGGGGGGGGGGGTGTACGTACATATGTTGTTGAGGCATGCTACGCAGATCTGTCTGGACTTACAGTGCCACTTTTATCGTGTCTCCGCACATTACAGCTGCTACGGAACATCCCGAAGGATGCAGGCTTTCTATGCGATATTTTAAGATACAGGTCGCATTCAGAAGCATGTTTAAAGGCAGACTGAAATTTGCGTAAGAAGAAAAGCGGCTAATGTTAGTAAAAGGGCTACAACCTGTCTTAAAACACAAACGTCATCACAAAGCATTCCATTCATTGTTTAGCGCAAAAGAAACCGTTCGCCTCCGGTGGAAAACCAACCAAAATGTGCTGAACATCCGTGGATGCAAACCTACAGGGTCGGTTCCCGATGGCTGTGTGTGACGGGCGTGGCTGACTCGCAGTCCAGCATAGCACATCGTCGCCGCAGTCCAGACCGCAAGACACTCCATTCGTTTTACCTCCCGCAGCTTGTTGCCAGTCCCTTTGCCACCTGGCCACTTCAATCTACAGAGGGTTGTCCTGAAGCACAAAGTTAAAACGAAATATTGAACGTGCAGAGTGACTGCCTCCCCTAGTAGCACCAGGATCAGCTGCCGCATTGCCACTGATGACCTTGAATCCAAGACAATTGTGTATTACAGCCCGTTTAAAAGGGGAAACTCAGTATGAGTCAGTGTCAAGATATGTGAACCGTTGCAGTAGGAACTACCGTGGTGGGAGGTCACTCAAAGCTTCCTAGTGTCTTACAAGGGACAACTGTGCTTACGGCCCATATAGGTGTTCATGAGCACAATCCTTATGCCTAAGAGGCCTATAATTAAAGAACATTTTATTCGTAATGCGAGAATCAAAACTGCTTTATTAAAATGATTAATAACGATTTTATTGACGTCTACTCGCATAATAAAGCATGGGTCATACATGCGAAAATTACCTACGAGTACGTTGTATTCAGAGTTCCCTTCACTGCTAACACACAGAACAGACGTAAGGAAGTTCATAAATATACTGTTATCGTAACAATGAATTTTATCTTACGAATATAGGATATTATTACTCGCAAATTTTTGAACAGTATCCTCCAAAATTACATCTTATTAATTTATATGCAAATCTGAATTATTCTTGGGGGAAATTCATTTTCTGAGAAGTTTCAATGACAAGATGCATATCAAGTCTCTTGGATGACTAGACGCTGCGGCAGAAAAATAATAGTCTTAAAAAGTTCACGCAAGATACCTTTCTTGCTCCACTGGCCCATAATTGTACCAACTCTAAAAACCTGGAATGAACTCTGTGCAGTTCTTCCATCATTCCTTCTAGCTCCTTCTCATTCATTCTCTCTTGACTTCCTTCCTTCTCTTTCTATCCCGCTAACTGTGCCTCTATTTTTCGCCTTATATCTCTCTCTCCTTCTTCCTTATTTCTCTCTCTCTCGTTATATTTTAGCTTGAAATTTAAACATCACCCATTACTGACAAACATACTGGTATAGTTGAATGAGAGAGGCAGGTGATACGAAATGAGATGGGCGTACTTCGAGCTCAATATGTTGAAAGGAGCATCAGCCTCAGTTCGGCCTTCGACCAGGAGGTGGGAGCACTGCAGTGAGGTCAATGCACCTTCACACCCCGCAGCACCTCTTGTACCCCTTTCCTAACAGCCCTGCACCTTTGTTTCTTTATTCATCTTTTGGTGTGTAACGCGTGGTCCGTCCCAGCATTAATAAACACAGCACTCGGCCCAAAAATTGACACTGTACTGATCCTGCCCTCCCCTTCCATACTAGCAAATGAATCGTAGTAATTAACCAACTTGATGCACAAATTCTTGTTTTATAATAAGTTTATTATGCGCCTCTACATGTTTCGAACATTATGTGCTCATCATCAGGAAGTCAAAACTGCATTATACAGCATCTGGTATAATGCAATTTTGACCTCCTAATGATGAGCACATAGTGCTCGAAACATGTAGAGGCGCATAATAAACTTATTATAAAACAAGAATTTGTGCATTAACTTGGTTAATTACTAAGATTATACTGAGATGCACGGACAGCAAAACATAAAAATAAGCAAATGAATGTTTTGTCATGTCAGTCATCAAATGACCAATGAATGTTCGGTTAACTACTTAAATTTCTTACTGACAAGGAAGAGTGTTTATTACAAACCAAACCACTGTCGCAAAGCCAGCCGCCCCAGATGCAATACACATTGCAAAAAAGTTCCCTTCTTCATATTTACAAGCTTCGTCATTTGTGTCCCTCCTGATATACGATTAGCATGACCATACCAACTAAGTGCAGCTAGGTGGGGCATGCGTCAGGCATGGGAGGGAACAGAAATTCGTAAAGGTCTGTTAGTGGGAAAAACCTGAAGGAAAACACTTGTCAGAACTAAACGTGGATGATATTAATGTGCATCTTCAATAAATAGGAAGGGAGGGTGTGGACTAGATTCATCTGACTTAGGACAGGGACCAGTGATAACCCTTTTTGAAAACAGCCATGAATCTTCCACTTGCAAAGAAAAAAAAAAGAGGAATTTCTGGACTAGCTAAAAAAAAACTGTTCTCAGGGGGAACTGTGCGCCTGTGTAGCCGAGAGATTCTGGACGTGCGTACTAGACATTATTGGTTCGATTCTTTGCCGGCATCCCGGTTACCCTGACGTTGTTTAGTCTACCTCAGTCCTACCAGGCAGATTCCTCGATTAGGACACAACCGCTTCCTTTCACATCCTTTGCAAATCGGCAGTCGTCCAACAACTTGGCACTGTAAAGCATGAGACGCTAAAAGCGCGGTAAAATTTAAGACAAGTACAGTACAGTACAGTACTGTACTGTACTGTA
>Ga0131853_10019601_pt1 | contig 12305 bp, 4 predicted proteins | sample TergutLab28metaG_FD_92764 | JGI IMG/M metagenome (GOLD analysis project Ga0131853, IMG submission 92764) | Labiotermes labralis P1 segment gut microbial communities from Petit-Saut dam, French Guiana - Lab288 P1 (version 2) (version 2) | ecosystem: Host-associated > Arthropoda: Insects >...
CTTCCACCCTCTCGAAGGTACTATTATCAATCCTCACACTGTGATTTTTTCCTGCATTCTGATCTCGAGACATGACCATGTACTTAGTTTTATCAGCACTTACTTCCAGTCCAATCTCCCTAGCAGCAGCTACTAAAGCTTCTGCGTTTTCCTGTAAAGTATGTGTACCTCCTTCCAGTATATTAACATCATCGGCATAAGCCAGAAGCTGATGTGTACCATTTAGTTTCAAGCCATCCCTGTTTACCTGAACCCTCCTAATGGCGTACTCTAAAGCAAAATTGAAAAGCGGTGGTGATAGAGCGTCTCCTTGTCTCAGACCGTTGCTAATAGGGAACCTGTCAGATACATTCTTGCCTACCCGGACTCTGCTATATGTTTCAGTCAGACTTATCTTTATTAATATATCTCTTATATCAATCTTTAACTAAAACAGATACTCCTCGCTTTGCTCTTTTTTCTTTTGAAACTCCACTATAGAAGTGTAAATAAGGTCCTAGTATTTCTACTCGATTTCCTTTTTTCTTCGTTTCTGTTAATGTCGTGTTTTAGTTCTTCCAAACCCTTTATAATTTCCCATGTTTTATTTCTTATTCCTTCTACATTCAGCGTGCCTACTCGTATGGTCCTATTACGTAACTTATGTCGTCGTAGGTTGCATCTATCCAGAGCATTTCCAATGGGCTTTTTAGCAATTTTCTTTTTTCAGATGAGCAGGGGGCTGACCTGCAGCATCAACCCCCAATCTGGAGGACCAGGTGATTTTTTTTATCAAGGTGTTCTTCCTCTAGCCCTTGATACGCCAATATCAAACTGCAAGACAGCAGTGCTAGTTTCGGTCCGCCCCGGATATTTTATTTCCCCGGTACCCGCCATATCTGGTGAACATTCCCCTATCCACCACCCGGGGAGGCGCGCGATGTAAGACTAGCAGCTCCTCACGGGATGACCGATAATATCACCTCCCAAATTATTGTAGCCTTTCCTGCTGAATTACCCTGTATAAGGTAACTGGTAATTAAACAAACGTTGCTCAAGACGTTAAATACAGTTATCTGTAAAATGTGTGCAACGTTAAATTGGACTATTGCTGATGCGGCGAATATTTATCGAAGCAAGGTGGAAGTAATTTCTGACACTGTACGTATGTTGACAGTTCCTTAAGAACGGTATCTGCACCTTATAGGAACGGATTATTGCATTCTTTTACTTTTGTTAATTCTTAATAAAATATATATCTGCAATGTGGAAGCAACGCAATGGTGCAAGTCACATAAGTAAATCGTCGTTAACAAAGTAGGAATAAATAAATAGTTCGTACTACCAACTCATAGTAAGTTGGCACAGTACAGTCATTTGAAAGGTAGTGAGAATTGCTACGTCTGTTACATTCGTTGGCGATTTTAATATTAAGTCATATAAATGGCGATAGGGCATAACAACCAAAGGGCAAGCATTGAAGGTTGTAAAAGTAAAGGCGCCTTCATTCCTTCAGAGAGATGTCCTGCATACTTGTGTTACGTAAATAGCTGAGGATGAAATTTGGTTGACGTGAAGACATAGTACGTCTCCCTGCAAGATTTGTGTGCAGCAGATTAACACCATCGGCATTGTTGTTTGTAAAATCGCACTTGAAACATACGTATTTTCTCACCGAACTTTGTAAAGCATTACTTACATACACTCCTGCTTCGTATTTGGCAGGTCTTTTCTTCAATTCTTGGCCCATAGACTGGCTGTCCTGAACCATTTCTTTGTTTTCTGGAGTTCCGTACGCAAATACTGGGACTGCATCTCAAAGTACGCAACGGTCACTTCATCCACATCCTTTACCAACTGATTTTCAACTCGTTTTAATTCTCCGACTGTATAATCTAATCTATACTGGCACAGCAGTTACATAAGACAGAAATAAGTAACAAAACTGTATGCATTGTTATACTCTAGTCTTAGCTATTAATAAGAGGTAATCTAGCTCAGCGTTAATTTTGCCCCAGCACAGACAGACAAGTTAGGGGAGGTTTTATAGATCTTTGTACCACGTAATGTATTTCATAAGGAGACTATAGTTTCTGTATCACGTGTCCGTGTTTTTTACTTCTGAAACAGATGACCATTTTTTGTGCTGATTTGGAGTTCGCGGCTTATCGTCAGTGCCCGTTTCGTGTTTGCTCTTCTTGTTAAGGTACTACAGAAAACTGACTTTTTATAGATCGCGTGGAGTCCCATCAGAATTTAACGTATGAAAAAGGAGCAGCAAAGTGGACAGTACAGTGTCTGGGCTACGGGCTGGAAGATCCGGGTTTCGAGTCCTGGCAGGGTTAAAATGTCCAGCCCTGTTCTGGTGTCCACCCAACCGCCTATTCAGTGTGTAATGTGGGCTGTTTCCCCAATCGGGGAATTTCTGTGAGGATTAAGGTAACTGTTCACCTGCTTCATATGCTTCCAAAACGGTCCTTGATTAAGTGCGTGTGTAACTTTACCTGTACGTAGTCATATCCGTGAGAGTCGTCTTTATGCAGGCAAATGGTGAGTCTGTTCCATGTGGCGTCTGTAATTGCTATTGTTAACGTGATTCCAAACAATTATTCTCATATTGTTAGTGTGAAAACCAGTAAGTGCCTACGCCTGTCCCAGTTGTAGAACCACCTAATAAATTGTACAATACTTCCCAGTGTCCAATAGGAAACCTTAACGCTTCGCATTAAGCTGCAAACCTACGTCTTCAGTAGGCATTTTATCGTAATATATCCAGTGTTAATTCCGAATTAATCATTGAATCAACGCTCCAAGTATTGAATGAGTCGTTGAGGTTGACACTGATGATGTATCAATGTCATGTGTAAATAGAGTGGGGTCAGCTCCCCCGAGATATGTTCGTCGATTTACGTGTAACTGTGGGAGTTAACGAACACTTGCTGTGTTGTGTGAGGGGGTCATGAAAATTACCCCATGTTTTACTACTGTTCGTGTATGTAAGTGGCAGTAAAATACCACTGGATACATGTCCATAGATTCTACTTGTGTATGTTAGTGGGTTCTTGTTGAAACCCACGTATCGGACCCTGCGTGGAACACGCTTGCAACCAGCAATTAAAGGGTGTGTGCCCCAATTACTGACATAACATCTTTGTGACGATGGCATGACCAACTCACAGTTGCGTTTGCTCATAGATATCACTTATGCTAATTCTGTGTTGCAAAGGACTTGGAAAGGTGGGTGGATGTGTTTTCTACGTCGATTGCATGAAGCGCACGAAGGGAATGAAGTCGTTCCCGTCTCTTCTCTCGGGAACTACTTAGTGGGTTTGGATAATGAGTGGAACTTTGAGTCCATATTAAAGTTTGCTGCCAAATCTAATTTTATTCATTATCGGTTCAGTATTACGTGAATTTCACAAGATGCTCGTGTTGTATTTTTTAGTGTCCCAAAAAGCTATGTATGTGCCCTAAAATACAGGTTTCATAAACATGAGAAATATTTATTTTAATGATTTGACCTCGAGATATATTTAAAACGTACAAGAAACAATTTCTGACTTCATAGTGTTATACCTGCGGTATGATTACTTTTACAGTAATAATACAGATCTCTATCTGAAACCGGCGAAATCAGGGACATCCAAATAGCAGCAGAATTGTCCGTCGGCACGCCATAACGCACACGGAGGGTGGAGGTGTAGTTCCATTCTTAACCTCCGCACTAGATTGTTGACTTCCAGGTCGCATTGCTCCCATGGGAAGAGCCTCCAGTACCCATTTATTAAGACGCTGGATGGGCCCCAGAAAACGTCTGGACGCTTTGGAGAAGAGGTATTTTTTTGATCGTTGCACCGTGCATTTTGAAATCTACGTAGTACACACACCAACAAATGCACTATTTATTAACTTGTTTAAAAGTTTTAAATTTACATCAAAATACACAATAATATCGCTCCTACCTGTTTCGATCTTTAATTACCATCACCAGGAAGCGTTATCTGTACCTAACTAAAGTTATATTTGTGTTAAAACACTCGGTAAAATTACGTCGTTATATAAATTAGGTGATGTGGCAGCATGTCCTAGAGCGGCATGTGTGTTGTGTGCTGTGCAGAGTGAGACTCACTCTGCACTGCACACAACACACATCGAATCACTGTTCCTCGGATGTCTAGACCATGGCCTAGTCACTATACTGACTGCGCTTTCCCGGTTTAAAGACCCGGTCATTGAGGTATCAAATATAGTATTTGAGGCACCTTTTATTATATTTGATTTCATTTGGTATTATATTTGAAAATATGTGTACTATGTTGGAGTACAACTTCCCAGTTTTACTCTTTGTTTGTGTGTGTATGTGTGCGTGTGTGTGTGTAGTGTAGTGTACTGTAGTATTTCAGGGGGAAGAAAGTTCTTTAGGGAAAATTACATCCATACAACCAAAAACAACTTTATCCGAATTTGAACCATCACAGAGATAATGGCGGGAAAAATTTTAAAATATGGGAGCTCCTAGGCATACTTTTTTAAATAAATACATATTAAAACCTGGTCGAATTTGTGGTTGCTGTAAAGTTAACACTGGTACTTAACATCTCATTAACATCTGGGTGAAATACAGACATTCGTTTTGTAAGAAGACTCACAGCAGTTTTATAAACATTGTCCGTAGGATTTCAGGTACTTTACACAGCACACGTGCCCCCGTGTGACTTGGCTATCGGCTGAAGAACAGACGTGCACAGGGTATGGATAGTGTATTGCGCTAAACAGGTACAGAATGTGGAACCGCAAGAAGACCACATTATACTCGCAGCATTATCTCCACAACTCTTCAAATTTGGTTGCTTGTTTTTGGTTACATCTGTGTAAATTAACCCAAGGAACGTTCTTTAGAAGTACGGCAGATTCCTCCTTAAACACTCTGTGTATAAGTATATACACCTCCGCACTTATTTAAAAAGAGGATGGGGTTTCTCACTTTATATGAGATAAGTGTAGGCCAACAAAATTACATTTTTTTTTTCTGACTGGTTTACTTAATAACGTGGTTGGGTAAATGTAAATATACAACGATGTGTCAGTCAAACACAACAAAACGGGGAGAAAAAAGTTTTGTTGTGTTTGACTGATACATCATTGTATATTTATATATGTGTTAAACACTTCGGGATAGCAAACATTAAAAATTGGTAAATGTAAGTCAGTCGCCTGCCCAAGGGAGCGAGAATAGTGGTGGTAACATGATGGATAAGCTGTTGCGTAATGTAGAGTCCATTTGTGTTTGACTTCTCACTCTAAATGAATTTATCTTCCATACTAAAGAAAGCATAGGTATATGCATTCTGTAAATTTAAAATTGCGATTAAAATGTTCACAGTTGAAATGTGTGTATAAATTTACACGTGTCATCCAGTGAGTGCTTCCTCGCTAAATGTTGTCTAAACTTTCCTGTTCAATTGAGGTGCTGCCTGCCGTCTGTCGATTTGTCTTAACGGTGATGACAGTGTTAAAGACATTTAACTTTTGTACGCATCTGTGCTGTCAGTTGCATTAATAGCAAGGTGGTTAGTCCGTGACATTGATACCAACTGCAACTTTGGCATCCGTGCTTTTAGGCCAGGAACCTTAATACAAAGAGCATAAATTGTTAGTGGTTTCAATTTGTGTTCGATTAATTTCGTTTCATTATAATTAAAACCATGCTTAATGGAGTCTCTTGTTACCAGGTCACAGTTTAGGTCGCGGATGGAGGAGACGTCCTCGAGATATGGGGAGTAGCTATGAATATATACGTACTAAATAGGCACTCATAAACAGCCGAAATGGAGTGGTTTTCCAGCTTCATCGTTTTCCCTGGGGGTGGTGGGAAGGGGGGGGGGGTTTATGTTGCGCTAACAGTTCTTCACCGTGTAAAAACGACCATATTGCAAAATCTGACGCAGTGTTCTGGCTTTAGTGCTGGATGAGAGATGTAGATATATGAGAAATGCGCATGGGCGTCAAATCAGAAACTGAAGGGAGGTTATCGCTTGGGAAACAGAAATATAGGAGTATAAAGAGCTATGCGCTTCCGTAGACAACTTTCTTCTCCTATGTTTCTATTTCTTACATTCAAATAAGCCAGATTTGACACTGAAGCAATATATTGACAGTTTAAATAAGCTCTTACTCTAATTCTTGTCTTCAAGGCGAAGTTCATATTAATAATACTACAGGCAGGCGCACTGCAAAAGCCTGCCACGAAGTTTAAGCTCTAGCGCTGATGCTGTGGTCTGTGTTACAAAGTGTATCTTAATCCTTCCGGGGCTCGTTCCTGTGACCCAAATGTTGAGAGCGCGTGCGTGGAGAACAAGATGCCGGGTGTGTATTTCAGTGTTGGGATCATAACATTTTCACTTGACTGTGAGAAAGAAAATTTGTTTATTTATTAGTTTTTAAATGCGCTTTTACAACTAAATAAGATATAATATATTGTCGAATAGGAAGGAGCAAGGAAGCGGTCGTAGCCTATTTTAAGGTACTGTTATTAGACTGTCGGCCTTAAGATGAAAACCACAAATACCTGCGGGCCGAAAATCGAATTTAGATCTTCTAAAATGCAAAGCTAACAATTCAGTGACGACTCAGATTGCTTGTGTCTGTAGTATACAGTTGGAGCTCGGGCTGTTTAGCTCTTTACCCTGTAGGGTTGCCTTATGCCGTTAAGACTGAGTACCCGTGCGGATGACTGCTCTGTCTGGCTACGGGGTTCGAATTCTCTCAGCCACAAAGATTTCTCTTCGTCACTACGTCCTTGCCAGCTTTGAGGTGCTGGGGGCTATATTCCGGTGTTAAAGCTATCGTATAGTTGATCAAAACAAATGTTCTCTCTCAGTCCAAACGTTTAAAATTCGCCTTAACTTCTTGCCTCTCATACCTTCAGGGCCTCTTGGTTGTTGTGGATGGAAGAACTTTAAAATTCGCCATAAAAATGTTCGAAAAATTCGGCGCCGATATTGTTTTGGTTACTTTATTTGTGTCGCGACTCCACCGGTCTTAATTTCACAGCCCTGAATGCGCTTTGTGAAAGACAAATCATCTATATATATATATATGTACTGATCGAGTGTGTATACAGAAGAACTTCCCGAAGCAGGCAGGAGTTTCAGCTGTTAACGGACTGGATAAAAGGTGTAGAAGAAACAACAGGAGAACGTTTCGCCTCCTGTTAACTTTATTATAAATGCAAGTAGAAGAATGGAACCATGTAACGTTGAGAGTTCTATATTTAAGTTACGGTTCTTGTATGTTTCCTTATTCTGCATCCCATTCGTTGTACTGTAACTGACAGCAGACACAAAATAAGTATCTACTTCCTCGAAGAGAGGGGGGTACTTTAAGACGGTGAGGCGGATGTTTTGGAGAACTCAGTGGAGCTGTATGAAACAAGTAAGGTGTTCGTTTCTGCTCCGGTTGAAGCCTGGATTTCAAGTGAATAGTAATTAAAAGGTGTCTACTTTGTAGATAACATCGCGTCACCGTTACTGAAGACTGGTGGCTAATAAATCGGTATTTATTCTGAAAATCACATACACGTATAACGCACAAATACAGTGTGTGTAAAAACTGCGATGCTTGTCATTTGGAACGTCTGGTTATCACTCTGATTTAACGGGTTACAAATACGTGCACTGATATAAGAAATTCATGCAAGAAGGGATGCCGTGTTATAAATCTCTCACCTAGTATTGACAGTGTTCAAGGTATAATGTTCCATGCTTATCTTAAATAAATTTAAAAGGCATTTGACAGACACTGTTAGCTGATACGGGAGAGTTTGTGCAGGCGCTGCATTGTTCTTATTTTTAATTAAATTCAGGTTATAAAACTGTAGTATGTGACATCACGTATTTCGTATTGCTGTCTAGAGACTCATCGAAAAGCGATGTCTTACAACAATACCGAAAGAATTGTGTTATGCGTTAAGTAGTGTATTGTTGCCCAGCGACGAAACAAGGGTGAAAATATGCATTTTACTTAAAGTATTGCGTGTTTTAAGTAATTGTTTATAGACAGTAGGACCTAGCGGTCGGCGGAGGTGTTTATTAACTGTATTATAACTGTAAGAATCGTAAAGTGGGACCACATAAGTTTTGCTCTTAGTAAGGTAGGATTGCAGGCTGCTGGTAAGTGACTACTGGGACGCTAGAAGCAAAAGGCTCCAACCATATGGTACCCTAGGAACCATGAGACCAACAGATAAAGGAAAGAGAAGAGACAGGAGGGTTTTGTATTACAAAATCTGGCCGAGCCTATGCCTTGGAAGATCGGACTGTGGGACAATGAATTAGCACCAAATGACAAATTGGGTACCTTCACATGACCTGAAAAATGTGCCATTTCTGGCACACATTTCTACATGACTAAATTGGTAAACAAATAAGAGGAAAGCGACGTGTTAAGTGCTGTCTAGAAGTTAGTCCACGTCGTTTAACTGTGGTATATGTGACGTAGTGTCAGCGTTTACTGTGAAGTAAGTCTCGAGCTGGATCTGATAAGGTCGGTTGGATGACCCTTGAGCAGCGGTTGTTTCCTGGTGACAAAGACTCGAATGTGGGTTTTCTCATTTATAATTGGAATGGTTGTGTTTCTGTGCCTGTGCTTAACTTTCGATAGCAATGCTGGCTGGGACTCTTATTGGCAGTGAGTTCTTGCTGTTGCTATCCCGGCTGTCCACCGGCAATTCTGGGTCATTTAGACAAATTCGAGAATGATGCAGAAATTACCGATAAATTAGTATAAGAAACCTTCTCCAGCTTGGCTTTGTTGTCACCAATACCCAGTCGACCCGGAGTCGAAAATCTAAGGACCGTGTTCTTGCGAATTTTGGCAGAATTAACGAGATTGGCTATGTATGTAGAACGAAATATTGAGGCACGTCCGTGCAACCGTTGTTGCAGTGGAAACGCAACAATGCGTTCTGTGTTTTCCCACATTATCGCATAAATGCTACGGGTTTTTAAAAAAAAGAGCCTGAAATGTGCGTTTTGATTTTCTCTGTAACTTTTATCTGAAACATTTCTTTTTCTAACAAGTATTCCGCTAACTATGGATTTACATAGGTACCGACAGATTTTCGAAAAGCCCTCAAATGTAAAATTTATAGAAATCCGTCCACTGGGACCCGAATTGTTTCGTGTGGATGGGCAGACCTGAGGAAGCTAATTTTCGCTTCTCGCAATGTGGCGAACGCTCCTGAAAAGCACAGGAAGTACCTTCCTTCTTTTGGAAGATCCTTAAGATTTCCGTTAACTGATGTTTCGTGTGGGTGTTTTGAGCGCTAAATGAATTGTAATAGGAGACAAAGCATGCAACTTAACCGCTACATTAAATGTACACAGGATATCATGGGCAGGATATCCTAATTTTATTCGAAGAGCAATAAAGCGAAATATCGCGTGAACGTCACAGTTCTCATACTCCGTTTATTTTTTGATTAGATACGTATGACAAAATAAAAGGCCGTATAAAATCTTGTCTCCAATTAGCTTCTCATTTCCTTTTTCTTATCACGGAATATACAAAAACATGAATAACAACTTTAAACACATCATATCCTCTAATTGTTTTAACTCTCGGATGTATTTGTATCTACAGCCACTACTCGACTCAGCAATTTCAAGTTAGGCAATTTTCAGCTGTACGCATTCTTGAAAATAGTAAAAACGGAATTGAAATAATGAAGTTTTTTAAAAAGCGCGCCGGATTTTTCCTTATGGGAATGAAAGCGCAATGACGAAGATGGCGGAAGAATACTGCTGGGCGATACCACAGGCGGCATGACGGTCATGCTGAGGCCGATCAAGTTTCAGTATGTTGGAGGTGGAATTTGAACTGTATTTCCTTGCGTGCATATGTACTTGGCCATATGTATAATCATTTCCAACTTGCGTAAAATTAGACTGTCGCTAATCCTGCTGGAACGTAATTACTGCGTAAGTCAGGGAGTGCTTGTAGTACTGTTTGAACATCGATAATGTATCCTGTGTCAGTGTTCCACAGGAAACATACCGTCGTATCGCTTTATTGCCAGGAATTCGTGGCCTTATTTCATTGTTTTATTAAAACTGCTGACTTAGTGCACGTTCCTTTAACCATGTCTTCGCTTGTCCACATATCTGTGTCTGTGTCCACCCGAAGAATTATGGTCCATGAAACGAATTTTTTTAAAGTTGGTATTACCAGTACACGTGCCGCTTGAAATTAGAAAACCTACATATGCTTTTTCTCTACATTCTTGAGATCGATGTGCATACTTCTAAGTGCAGAGAAATCAGCGCCAAATACAGCAATAAATATTATATTAACACTGTCAATGAAGAACTGAAGGTTCCATTGCACTGTGCTGAATCTTCGTTTGTCATTCTGTTAAAGTATGTAATTTCTTGGTTTAAATTGCTTTGTTTTGATCCGGAATTACTTTAGACCCGAATGGGGGGATTCAGATTTTTGTGTGGGGAGTGACAGATGCTTCTGTACAAAGTTAAGAAACTGTCACAACGACTTCCATTCTTATAAATATAAGTCTGTGTGACATACTGTTATATACGCCGGCTTGAAGAAGTGTGACTGAAGCTAGTTCAAATTACGTCGCTAGTCTGATATGTATTGTAGAACATACATTCCCGGACGACAAGTGACGTGATGTACGTTTTCCTGTGCATCACTGACGCTTTATGAAGCGTGTCGAAGTTTATGCATTACGTCGGCATAATTATGTTTCACCTCAGCCTTGGCATGTGTCACTTTGGGACTTAACGAGGAAGTAGCAGGACTGTAGGCCTACTTTAAATCTGACAGGACGAGAAGAGTGTTAGCCAGTCTGTGTAGTAACTTGAGAACGGGCTGGACTGCCGGGCGATGGGTGTTAGACTTCCGGCAGAGACAGCGTCCAGAACGGCTCTAAGGTCCACCAGCATTCTGCCCAAGGAATGCTGGAGCTCTTCCCCAGGATAAAGCGGCCAGAGCACCACGCAAATTCTTCAGATGTGGAAGTTAAAATTTACGGAACTGAATTTACATTTCCGTAACGTCTTATGGCGCAGTGCTTTATTGAGCACGAATAATTTTGCATGTTGCCGTAAAAATTACGAGAAGTGTGAGTTTTTGAACAGTTTGCACTGTTTGAAGTTGTTCTTTTTATTCGAAAACACACGCGTATGTTTTTCTTTATTGCTTGATGCTGTCTAATCTGGAAACCGAACTCGCTGTCACGATGTAGGAACGGGATTTTTAGATGTCCTTACGGCATATTAAGTTTGTGTGTTATTGGTATACACCGTCATAGCACAGTAACATTTAAAACTATACCACTTTAGTGTGGTGTGTCTGGCGTAGCACAGTCTGTGTTTTGATCCACGATATTTGAACATTTCTTTGCGGCGGCTGTGCAAATATGGTAAACCGTTGTCGCACGTACCAACTGTTTATTGGACCAACGTTGCCGCGCTGGCACGTCAGTGACATATGCTGGACTTCAAGATTTATATGCTTGAGTTTGCAAATTGACAATCTTAAATACAAGTAGCAGAGATTCGTATTGATAACAAAGGATATTCCTGTTGCACACATTCATATGATGTTCCTGAATTGCCTTGCTGTTCGCAATAGGGGCAGCATCCAACAAGATATGGGGCCAACCCAGTCTCCTATTTGACGGATACTATGGGCTCTTTCCCTCGGAAAAAGTGCCCGATGCGTGGAGCTGATTAATTTCCAAATAGTGCTGAGGGAAGGAATGAGTGGAGCTATACCTCCGCTCCTCATATGCCTTCATAGCCACCACGGTGCAACGTTACCTTCCACTTAACTCTAATAACGACATACTTTGTGTAACGGTAGATTGATTTAAACGCAGTTGTCAAAATATATGTCAATAATACAATTTAATTAAGCGATGAATATTACTTTTAAAGGTAAAAGAAGTCGTAACTCGTGTGTAGCCACTACATTACTGATAAAATAAATGTATTATGTGTATTGACGGTTTTTTAAATTCAATATTTGTTTTGACTCATTCACTTGCATGTTTGAGAGAGACAACCCATAAAGACATTGACAGGAATATATGTAGTCAATAGTTAGGGAAGGTTTCAGGGTATTTAACGTTAATCTGTTTTACATGCAGCAGTATTAATTTTTGTTACTTTTGTTTGTCTTGCCCTTGCACATTCAGGGGCACAGAATAATCTGCTTGCACCCACTGTCCCCCCCCCCCCCCCCCCCCCCCCCCCCCCCCCCCCCCCCCCACACAAGGAGCGGAACACAAAAAAACAAAAAAA
>Ga0131853_10019603_pt1 | contig 12305 bp, 3 predicted proteins | sample TergutLab28metaG_FD_92764 | JGI IMG/M metagenome (GOLD analysis project Ga0131853, IMG submission 92764) | Labiotermes labralis P1 segment gut microbial communities from Petit-Saut dam, French Guiana - Lab288 P1 (version 2) (version 2) | ecosystem: Host-associated > Arthropoda: Insects >...
ATAAGAATGTTTCAATTTTGATAGCTGATAAGATGGCTGAACAACATTACGCTCGTGGTTATTTTGTTGGTGAGAATTCCGAACCCTTGGTGTGCATGTTAGACGACGGGGTTGTTTACTTCAACTGTCTAAACATGGTAATGCTTCACGGAGACCCACTGATTAGGCGAGTTAATGAAATTATTGGTCGTGTTGTTCAAGCAGGTCTATACAATTACTGGATTTCCTTAAACTTCGAGAAGTATAAATTAATTACTAAGAAAATAGGTATCGTTCACCCGCTTAATGAATATTACAGCTTCAAACTGTATCACTTGCAACCTGCATTCTACCTCCTTTTGATTGGCTTGTGTCTCAGTGCACTCTGCTTCATTTTCGAGTTGTTGTACAATTGCGTATTAAACAAAAGATTGTGAATTTGATATTAGGTATTTTGGTACGTAATTTTTTATTATGGTGGATTTTACAAAGTACTTGCTCATCTACAAATCGCCAGACGGTTCACTTGCCAGGTGCTGAATATTTAACAATCTATGACTATAATCGATAGGAATGAAAGTGCTGGAAATTTCATCTCTAGCTCAATTGACAAATCAGAGAAATAATGAAGAAATTAATTTCGTTATTACAAGGTGTTCTCGGTTTTAATTTTTACCGTCATAAATTTTGAATGTTGAATATTCATCTAAATAGGGAGTAGGGATTAATTATGTACTGATTTGAAATTCATTTGATCGGGTTTAGTCGTGTTCGAATTAGAAATTTGTATAATTCGACAAAGCGAGAAAAGATTCAATATGTAGGCTTCCTGGCGAATAACGTTTAAAACTGTCCCGTGTTTTCCACGTGTTTATGAATTGGATGAATTTTCATAATTTGTTTTCAATTCGTTAAGTGTATCTGTTCGCACATTTCTTCTGCGGAACTCTCCAGAAATCTTCCCTTTCTTAGTTTGGAATTTAAAATTTACTGATGTTTATGAAGATGTTGATTGTTGGTTTCATTGTGTTACTGATGTTCTTCCTGATATCACACAGATTTATGCACTTAGTGAGCACCCTGCACATGAACTAAATTTCCACGTACTAATGAGTTGAGAATTTGTCAACACATGTTTCCCAATATAAATGTGTATCTTTGGAATTTGTGTAATATTTGAGCTTATTTCCCTGAAGAGTACTTAACGACGCTCCTAAATGCAAAGAAAATTGTTTATCAAATGTGTTTTTGGTTCACAAATTTTAACTTGAATCAATCTGTTGGAAACAGGTCGTGTTCCATGTTTGTTTCCCTTGTAACAGCTTTCCAGGAATTTAAGTGTGATAGTCTTTTGGTGTCAGTTATACGAAATAATGAAATTAATATCATTCTGAATGAAATTGCATTTTTAAGGGACGATAGGGTCAATCTGTTCGATTGAACGGCATGTTTCGACCTAAATTATGACTTCTTCATTGTTTAAAATATTTTAAAATAGAAAGGGGCATATATGTGTAGTTAAGAATGTCGTAGCAATATTATTGCAATGATTAATTTATATTCTATTTATTATTAAATATATATTACATACACTGCATTAATATAAAATTACATAATTTTTGTTTTATACATGTTACAAAAATGAAAATTATCCTTAATGAAACACACTTTAATTAATACTTATATGCATTTCACTTATTTATATACAGATTTAAATTTTGTTCGTGACATGTACCACACAAAAAAAAAAGAAATATTATAGTTTTGCTGAAATGTTTCACTGTTTTACACCAAATAAAACTTTATTTCACAGCAGAATTTATTGCTAAGTTTTTTAATGATTTTTTCCGAAAATTTGTTGTTGAAATTCATATCCAAGTGATTAATGCAACCTGAAATAATGGCTGCATCATCTTCCTAAAGGCTGGTCTGCCTACCCACAAACGTGAGCTACGACACATCCCACAAGATTGTATTTATACATATTCCCCAAATTGAGTATCTGAAACTTCAGGACCTAACATGTCTATTGTCCACACTTCACAAGTTCCCAAAATACCCGTAAAAAATATGCTGAACTGAAAGTAATGGACGAAGAAAAAGAACCCACAGTTTATAGTGAAATTACTCATTAATTACACAAAAATTTATATTCTGTAAAAATTTATTTCAGGGACGTGACTATCTAGTATTCACAAATCTAAAGGCACGTATCATATTATGACAATTGCTCTTCATTTTTGTAAATTTTCAGTACACAGAAGGTTATGGTAAATTAGAAAGAACTCAAAACGAATTAGAAGAAAAAATAATTAATCAATTTATTGAATAATTAATTTACTTCTGTATTAAAATGTAAAATTTCTAACAAAATTACTAAAATATGTTTGAATTATCATATAGCTCCTCAGCTTATATCCGACATATGCATTCTATTTGTTGAGTTTCTGCATCGCACACTTAAACACAATTACACACACAAGTGCACTCACACAATAAAATACACTCAGTTAGAAACACATTTTTAGACACACACAATTTGAAACAGAGTCAGCCACGCATATATATATATATATATACCCATATATTTAGGCACACAAAATTAGACACACAAATTGGACACATAAAATTAGTCACACACAAACCAGCGCATACATTTAGACACACAAACTTACACACACACACACACACACACACACACACACAGAGACAAAATTAATTAGACATACACACACATATTTATACATATATACACAAAATTGGAAACACAATTACGCAGACGCAATTAGCCAAATATATTGCTTGTGAGATGACGCTAATATTGCGCTAGTTTTCACAGGGTCACTAACTTTATTTTTAACAGGTAAATGAAGAAGCTTTCAGTTACTTCCAGAATTTAGAAAAAAGCCGCGTCTTTTTTAGTACAACGTAACGTTGCTGTCAGTTTGTAACATTTCACATTGTAAAATATTCTGTGTCTGAGGGTTATGTGCACTGAAGGAAATAAAATATATGGCTGCCTCGACATCACAGAATTGAACATGGCTGAATGGAACATGTCCGAATGGAACATGACTGAACTACACAATTCCGGCATTTGCCGGAACGTTATTAATGCCGTATTATTCGTGCGACTGCTTACACAAACTACTGGCACGTCCTTTTCTGTCTAAAACCTGTATGAAGATCTGCAAATTATCTGGAATTTATTATCCATTCAGCCCTCCAAAAATTAGGATTAAACTTTTCATCACTTTTATGATTTATGTTATGTTTAAATGGATAAGCAACCTTTATGTTTTTTTTGGGCCGAAGGTGACGCAAATAAATTAAAATATTCATTGGTTAGCTTTTGCTTTCCGAGATAATAGCTCTCTAAAAATTATGTGTACAGTAAATAAGAATAAAAAATTACTGACCTTAACGACGTGTCCTTTTGTTCTGTCAATGCTGTTTTGTGTCTGTATCTCCTGTTTTCATCATCCAGCGATAATCACCTAAAAAGGCAGTGCTCCATTTACCTTTGTACCTGTGCTATATCTCGAAATATCTTGATGGAAATGCTACCAATATTTGTCGCCAAAGGCAACACAATTTTATGGAAAGAATTCCAAGCGTGAAAATAAAATTCCATTTTCAGCGACATATTTGCAACTTTGAAATTTCCCAGGAAAGAATTCGAAAAATTTTCAATAGTACGTCATGGTGCTTTCTCCTAGTCACTTATCACTGCTTCAAACAGCTGGACACTAAAACTTGTCAGATTTGAGGATCAAAAACACATCTGCTTTTACCTTCTCCTAAGTGATACTGGTAGGACTTTCCTACGTAAGTACGTGAATGCAGGTCCCTTCTCAAACAAAACCTTTACAAAATTCTCCATAAGCCCCAATTAAATATTAAATGGGTGATACAAAACTTTGCTTGACTTTATCAAAGAGTTGTGTATAACATTTTGTACTCCAGGTGTTAAGGATTTTCTGTGGGGTCAATGTTTCCTAGAATAGTGGGTATCTCTGAGACGGCTATCCAACACACACAGGAAATAAGCATATTTGGTTTAACCGGCTTGCAGTCCTAATTAAACGACCGTCAAATTTAAATCACCACAAAACTGCCACTGGTACTTTATGTGCGCTACTTCAAGCAGGATGTTGCTCATAGTTGTATAAGTTTCTTTTGTGTTAAGAGAATATTCAACAGGAATGGAATTCAGCTTATTTCCATTGTGTAAGAGGACTGCTTTAAGAATTGTCTTTGAAGCACCAATGAAGAATCACCACTTCTAAGAGCGTGCTCATTACATTTCATTCATCAGACCATCCTGTCTTTGCAGTAGTTGCTAAACCTACGATTTAAACATTGCTTGAATTCTTGGTATCTGGAGTGAAATGTTTTCACTTCACCGATTGGTGCAGTAAATTCCACTCTTTTAATCTTGATGCCAAAATTTCGGCTTTATATTCTGGAATTTCAAACCTTCTGTTCAAGTCATTGAGCATGCATTCTGTGATCTTATGCTTGGACGAGTCTGTGCTTTGCACGTAGTCTGTATCTCTTGAAGCTGATGGCTGCTGTTCTTCGCTGTTTGAAGAAACACTGTCTTCGTCGTCAGAGTACAGAGGAAAACTGTCTGGAGGTTCAGGAAATGGAAGTACATCGCCATGAGACAACGGCAGTTTCGCCAATGATATATTCGGATACACAAGTGTTGATGTTTTCTTCATGGACATAAGATTTTGAATAGGGAGCACCATAATGAAATAAGTCAGTACCTTGATTGCTAGGCACCCTACAAATCTTGGGCACTCCAAACGTTATAGAACATCCATTTCCATTCACCCACACATTGAGTTTGAATGAACGCGTATTTATCACACGAGTGGTGATCATTAAATTTCCTGGTTTCTTAACTTACAGTCGGAATACGAGAATTAAGGCTTTTTGTTTTTGGAGTAGTGGAACAATTCCTTGAGGCAAATGTCACTTCTTCGCAAACATAGCAGAATTTATCCGCGTTATTTACGCACTTCTGGGACATTTTGATAAATATACTTCACAATCTATGAAAGTACAATGCCAGATGCAAATATCACGGCACACTTCTCATGAAAGAATTTGGGGACACCATCTACAATAAGAGCGCTTTTGTGCAACACTTGTTTGAAACTGAATAATTGTTAGTAATATTAAATTTGTAAATAAATAATTTTGGTTCAATAAAATATTTGTAGTTCAGATAATTAATTGTAAAATTCGTTAAAATTGAATTTTCTCCCACATAATTGAGGCGAAAAAACAAGGAAACAAAATATGGCAGGAAAGCAAATTAAAATGGTTAATATTAACTTTTGGACGAGCATGCTAGAATGGTATTATAAATCATAAAGTTACAGCGTCTTAGCATTATTCGGGTCATGTAATGAAGGCAATAAACATCAGATGTTCTTAAAAAAGCGGCGATTTATTGGGTAGTTGGGAATTAACAAGAGTTTTAAAAAATAATTTCCGAAAGGACAAATTAATGGTTTGAATTCTTTCTTCTGGTTGTAACCGTGTAAATTAAAATAATTTCGATTTTCATTCAAAAGACCAATTTCCCCGTACCCTATATTTTCTCATATAACAGCTTTCACATGAAATATATAAGTAGGTGCGCCCGTCTGTAATACAACGTGAAACCAAAATACTGTCACTTTTATATTATTAGGACACAATGCTCAACATCCATGGAAACTACTTCCCAGAATGTTTTGTTTCCCTAATTTTGCTTGTTTTCTTTACTATGACGCAAGAATCCCGATGGTCATGTGCTCCTCATTTTCGAGGATTCATGCTTACATTCAGTCACCACATTCGTTAGGACTACTATGTACTAGTGATCAACCCGTTGTAGACAGCTAACTGTTAAATCACAACACTCACAAGAGAAAAACGTCCAGCCTACTGACGGTATTCGTACCCACAATCCCAATAATCTAATGACCGCAGCCCAACGCATTAGAACGAGAGACCACTGGAATCAGAAATGTTGTTTGTTAAAGATGAAAAATATTGGTTTCCGCTAAATACGTACTGTCCTACATTCCGTGTTACGTTTAAATACCGTCAGTAGAGAGGTGTTCTGATATATTTTAAACACAAGTGTGATGAAAAATAAAAAAATAAAATTTTTACATGAAAAATTAACTTCTTTGAATTTTGAACCATCCACGTCAGATTTTTCTGTCGTCTTTCCTTGTCCTTGCTGTGTTATAAAAGGCAATTTTGTCGTCTCTTTCATAAATAATAACATTTGTTATCCAACTGGTTTCTTCTAACAGGCAACATTCACACTCAATTTACATGTACCGATTACTTTTTCATATAAAAGTTTCAAATACATTTTTGGTTGGAGACGGCCATTGACATATATTTAATTTGCAAACAATTACTACTTCTGCTTACATTTTAAGGTGAAGTAATACCTGGTATCCATATATCAGTCTTCAAATACACCGCTTTCGATACCGCATGGATCAATAATGATTGAACCAGTGTATAAGAGTATAAGATCCCCAAATTCCCCATCATTGTAAAATGACAATCGTCAGAGCGAGTCTCAGTCCAACTTCAGTCACTTTATTATCACCTACTAGGCAGTAGCTGACGAAAACCAGATAGTGGCGCCTCCACCTCTCTGCAAAAACACACTGATCTACGCCCACACGATTTTGCGCGCAATCCTGTATTGTAGCTTAAGTTAAGTTTGACTAATATTACCTAAATTTAAGGACCGGGGATTTTTGGAATCTATCCTTATATACAAGTTTTGTGACTCTGTGGTTTTAGACTGAAAGTGTAAGGAAACTTTGAATTAGTTTATAATACTATCAAGCAGCGTAATCCAGACTAACCCTGCGACTTTACTGCTCATTCCAGGGCAAGTGCCTAGCAGATTTGATGGTCTCTTTAAATCACCGAATTCCCTTTTTATATTCAGTAACACGTTTGTTTATCTCCACATCTTGACACAAAGCTATTTGTAGTTTGAGATTCCTTTGGCTTTGTTGTTTATTCTGGGAATTTGTGCACGTAATTGTTGAAATGTAAATTATTTGGGCTTCAGATTCAAATTGGTACCGCTTTGAGATTAATTTGCTATGCAGTCAATAAGCTTACAGAATTGAGGACAATAATTTGTATAATCAGATTATTTACAAATTTAAGTAAAACAATTAATTACTTGCATAATTCAATAAAGCGCTGCACAATTATTTAACTAAACTTCATACTATAAGTGGCCGTGAAGTACCAGAAGTGGCGTAAAATTTTAACTATGTACTTTCATTAATCTCCTAAATGATATTTGTGGGTGATTAACGCCACGAACTGGATAATGCACCCCGGCAAAGCGATTAATTTCCCTTTCTTCACAGAAGATTCTGGTTTTTCTTATGCGGTCAAATCGGAACAGAAATTCTACATTCTACTGTCTATAAAAAAATTCATGTTAACTTCTTAAAAATAAGTAAGGCTTAAGAGACAGTACGTGTTTAATGCTAAGGGGGAAATAACCAGATTCAAGAGATAAGTATCTGTAATTATCAAAATCTCAGGTTGCAAATTCCTGATATATGGAAACTAAGCAGTAGGCAGATACAAGAATATGCAAATGTGTGTATATAATAAAAAATTAAAAATTGCGACCCCAAAACATTCAATTTATTTTGAATAATTTAATACCGTTTTAAGGCTGCTCATCATATCGACTTGCAGCATAGAAGATCACTTGAGCAATTATATTATTGAGCGTTGAATTAGTACGAAGAGCGATTATTGCGTCCTCCACCTAGCTTAGAATTTTTCTGAGAAAATTATCAGCATGCAGTGATTTCTAAATTAATGACGCATTTCCGAATAAGGAATATCTTACTGTAAATAGGCTTAGTGTACAAACCCTATACATTTCTCGCTACATAAGACCAATCCTCTCAAGCACACATCATAACCATGCTGTGGCAAGATACATGTCGAGACTTACAGTAGCTTTGCAAATTTCTCTGTGTTACCGCCAAAAGTAACGCCAATATAAACCACTAAAATCAGTTCGGTCTGGAAAGGATTAGTTTTCAAACACAACTATGTCAATTAAGATATATTAATGATTTGTCTATTATTGTCATTAAAATACCTTATTTGACATAGTTGTGTTCGTGTAAATATCCTTTCCAGTTTTCGTAAACACAACGGGGATGACACACTTCCGAAAATTTCGGTCAAACAGAACTCAATTTCATGAATTGCAACCGGCGTTATTACATGTTTCGATTCGTAAGAAATCGTCATTAGGTAATTCTTAATAAAACATAAGAAAACCAAGATTTCTTTACTTTTTTTTTACCCTTTATTAAGTGAGGGTTTTTAAAGTTTTTACGAATTGAATGATGTTGATTCCTTAGGAATCGAATTATGTGGCAGTGTACGGTGCCATTTGTTGAATTGTATTGACTGAAGTGTTAAATTTTATTTTAATATTCCCTACAGATTTGTATGCCTCGTAAAATGCATTATGATGACTGATTGACGCATAATGGTCCAAAAATATTCTATTACTCGATTTCCCACCATATTGCACAGCCGTTCCTTACAAGCGGAACGTTATAATTATTCAGCAGAATATTTTTCGATAGGAAAATTCTAACAAGACAATCGATGTACATAAAAATAATAATGAGAACCATTCGCACAAAATATTTATCTTGGAAAAGAAATAATTATTTAGTTTTTTGATTCTAGACGTAATTTTCCGGCATGCAAATCGTATGGGCAATAATTTATTGTCATCTGTAGCCTATCATTCTGTTCTATATGTCTATATGGACTCATAAAAATTGATGCTAAAATTAGGCACACACAAATAACAACTTACAATTAGATACACAAAATTAGAATCACACAAATAGACACACACTCTTAGACACACATAAACAAACATTTACATACAGAGACAAAAATGGACACACAATTAGGCAGACGCAATTACACAATCATGTTGCTTTTTAAATTACACTAACACTTCTCTAGTTGGAGGGATGTTAATTTTTACCTTTAGATTACATGTGTCCTAGATAAGGACAGGCATTTCAATTCTACTCGTCTCGAGCCTCCGTTATTGAGGCCTGCATCAGAGATTTAATTATTTTCTCTCGATGCTATGGAACGTGTAGGGAAGCTTCACATATTCTTAACACCACAGAAGATTTTCTCAGCTTCATGATCCGACTGATTTAAACATTGACAGATAACCCACATTGCCTATTTCTGTATTAGGCTGAATGTACCTACAGCCAGTAAGAAGAGTATCTTATCATCGAAAATGTGGTGACAAGCTACAATAAACAGAAAAATATGTAACAAAATTTTCTTTTGAAATGCCCCATATTGAGCCCAAAATTGCGTTTCACTTCTCAGGCTTCGGAATGAGTTTCAATCCACAGAGTTGTGTTGCACAGAGAATTTGTTTATTCGAATTCAGCATTTGATAGTCTTCGAAGCATCAACGAATTATAGCCACTGCTAAGGACTGTGCCTCTTACGCATTGCATTCATCAAAGTATCAAATTCTTTGCCGTAGGTGATAAACTAACGGTTTTAAAAATTGTTCGCATTCTTTGTTTCTGGTGCGATATTTTTTCAGTACCATTTCCATGAGACACTTGGTTACGCAAAACTCAATTACGTTAGGAATTGCGGGTGACGAAGGAATGGTTGAAACGGAAGGGGGGTTTTGAGATGGACGAAACGAAGATATTTACAGTTCTTTTTCCGCTTACGATCAAGGTATTATACCACGTTTAATAGAAAAGAATTTCAGACTTTATCTGTTGAGTTTTACACTATAGATATTCGGACTGATATTCTGTTATACTGCGTTACAGCCTACGTTATCAAATATTTGTTTGGAAATAAATAATTGTGAGTAATGTTAAATTTGTAATTAAATAATTTTATTTGAATGAAATATTTGTAGTTCGGAAAATTAATTGTGAAATTCGTAGCAAATAACATTTTCTGTCATGTAATTGATGCAATAAATCAAAGAAGCAAAATATGACAATAAAGCACAATAAAAAGTGGTTAATTATAAAGTTTGGACGGTCAGGTTAAAAGGATAATATAAAATATAAAGTTACAGCGCCTCAGCATGATTAGGGTCATGTAATGAAGGCAAAAATCATCAGAATTTCGGATTTATTGAGTAGTTGGGAAACAACACGTGTTAGAAAATATCCTTCGCCATGGAACAAATTAATGCTTTCAGTTCCTTTTTACGGTTCTAACATTGTCTATTAAATTATGGTCGATTTTCATTCAAAAGTCCAATTTACCCGTACCCCATATTTTCACATATAAAGGCTTTCATGTAAAGTCTAAAAGGAGCTACGCTCATCTGTGCTACAATATGACTCAAAAACACTGTCACTCTTATGTTATTAGGACACAGTGCCTAAAATGCAGGGAATGACACACGCATTCCTTCAAAATGCGTAGAAGTTTTAACTGAATTCAGAAGTCCAATAATTTTTTAAAGTTATTGATTCGATAACCCTGTATTCATCAATCCTTCACAGAAGGTTCTTTAATTATGTTTGTTTTCTTTCCTATGAAGCAAGATCCCCCAAGGTCAATGTGTTACTCGTTATCGAGGATTCATGATTAAATTCATATCCACCACATTCATTAGGACTCATCTGGACTAGAGTTCAGACCGTTGTAGAGACAGCTAACTGACAACCCATAACACTCACAACAGAAAAGCGTTCACGCTACTGGCGGTATTCGAAGCCAAAATCCCATTACGAGAATGGCCGCAGACCCACGACTTATACCGAGAGGCCAATGGGAACATCAAAGGTGTTTCTTAAAGATCACAAATATTGTTTTCCGCTATTTACGCACTGTCTTACATTCCGTGTTACCTTCAAATACCCCCAGTAGAGAGGTGTTCTTATATATTGCAAACACAAGCTTAATGACAAAATAAAGGAGATAAATGGTTTTTTATGAAAAAGTAACTTCATTTGAATTTTTAACTTTGTACTTCAGATTTCTCTCTCATCTTTCCTTTTCCTCTCCATTACTTCTAACAGACAACATACACACCCGATTTACAAGTACAGGTTACATTTTCCATTTAAAATTTCAAATATAAATTAGGGTGCAGACAGCAATTCACATATACGTAATTTGCAAAAATTATTATTTCTGTTTAAACTTTAAGGTGAAATAATTTGCTGTTATCAATTAAGTTTTGCATGTGTTATCTAATCTATGCTTAGAACATATTTTTGTTTTGAAATATGCATTATCTGTAGGAAGCAACTGCGTCACAGTTACCCTACTCAATAACAGTCACATGGGAGTGTAGTGGTCTTCACGTAATACACAACACAATGCAGTATAAATGTACAACTGGTGGTGTTGCTGTTCAGCGGTTCGTTGTTGTGCACTGTGATATTGACAGGTAAGGGGAAGTTTGATGCTGCCTTCTTATACTCTATTCTCATCCATTTGGCCACAAATTATCAAGGCAAGTGTATGAATTGTGACTTCGAAATTTTAGTAACATTTGGTGAATATTACATCGGGGGTTGTGATTTATGCATATAAACAAGTGTTATTCATTTCCGAGAATCTTCCTGCTTCCGATGTCAGGACAATTACCGATCAACTTCTACCAAAGAACACGGCGTTTCTTCGTAGGAAACCTCTGTATGTACACACTCCGCTTTCGAAACCGCATGTGTCAATAATTATAAAGAACTGTAAATAGCTGGATTAGATCCACAACGTCCCCATAATTGCCAATGGCAACATTCTGCGCGAGTATTACAAACATTCCATCAGTCCTATATCAGTCACTTGATTAGCAGATGCTAGGCAGTAGATGACGAATACTGGATAGTGGCGTCTCCACCTCTCTGCTGAAACACACTGATCTACGCCCACACGATTTTTTTCACACTCCTGAATTATAACTTACGTTTAGACCGACTAAAATTGCCTGCACTTAAATGCGGACCTAAAACTTGTTCTTTATTGACTTGGAAACAGCACAAAACAACAAAGAATTATATAAAATAACCGCCCTACAGAACAAAATAATACATATATAACCACTCCGAGCAAAACGAATAATATAATACATTGCATGAGATGCCAGCAATATGGCCACACGAAATCCTACTGAAACAGACCTTTCTCGTGTGTCAAATGTGGCTGATGTCACAACAGAAAAGAATGTACAAAGAGTAAAGACACACCAGCAACATGCGCACTATGAG
>Ga0131853_10019604_pt1 | contig 12305 bp, 8 predicted proteins | sample TergutLab28metaG_FD_92764 | JGI IMG/M metagenome (GOLD analysis project Ga0131853, IMG submission 92764) | Labiotermes labralis P1 segment gut microbial communities from Petit-Saut dam, French Guiana - Lab288 P1 (version 2) (version 2) | ecosystem: Host-associated > Arthropoda: Insects >...
ATAGCTGTCAAAGTTTCAAACTTCTCTGGCCAATATCTCCGTAACCATTGAACTTTGGATATAGGTGTTTTGGGTTATATCGTTATAGTTTGACCTAAGGAACACTCTCCCGAAATTAGGTCCCTTCCTCCTGGGACACCCTGTATATATGCTTAGTAACTGTTATTATTATTATTATTGGGGTGTTTAGTGAATTAGGCCTGTGGAAATGTTGCTTAGTTTTACCGTGAGGTAGTCGGTTAGTCAGTTATTCACTTGGCCAGCTACTTGAGTGTTTGTTTAGCGAGTTAAACAAATGTCCAGTTACGCGTTGAGTTATTTGGCCTGGAAAATAGTGTATTTTTTTATTAGCCAGGACACTAGACAGGACAGCGCAACAGTCGCAATTTCTTCCTATTGGAGGAAATTTTAAGTTTTGATGTTCAGATATTCTTTAAATGAATTATTAGTGCAGATATACTTCGTATACTTCAATCAGAAACTACAGCAATTTTCCCATTTTCAAAATTTTTTATCGATAAAAGTAGCTGCTGGTACAAATTTTAAAGTAAGTTACAAATTATTACCAAGTCAAGTATCATTTTTCCATTCTCATATCGTTAGAACAGATTTAATTGTGTGTGTATGTGTGAGTGTGTGTGCGTGTGTGTGTGTATGTGTATGTGTGTTTATGTGTGTATGGTGTGTGTGGGGTGTGTGTGTGTATGTGTGTGTGGTGTTCGTTTATATATGTGTGTTTGTGTGAGTGTGTTTGTGAGTGTATGTGTGTATGTGTGTGTGTGTGTGGTGTGTGTGTATGTATGTGTGTGTGTGTTGTGTGTGTATGTGTGGTGTGTGTGTGTGTGTGTGTAACATGTGATGCAACAGTAATGCAGACGGATCTGTAACCTCTTAAATTAGCTTGTTCAGAGCTGACGAATTTTAAGGTACAGTGTATACCAGTAACTTGACGAAACCCTTAATTATGATTATAAACGTATGAATATATGTATTTGTGCGTGTTTTGTGTGTATGTATAAAATGTGTAGTTTATCTAAAGTATAGATATGTTTGAATTGACATACAGCACACAGGTAGCTATTTCGCCCTGATTTCACTGACAGTCTATTAAAAAATTAACTGCCAACCAGGTATTTGTGTATGTGTTTGTAACCTTTTGCAAGTTATTGAATGATGTCTTTTATCTACCGCAGTGAATATAAAACGCTACACGACCCGGGAAGGTGCGTATAAAAGATACGTAGTTAAGATTTGCGAGTAGATGTAGCTTGAAATTTTTAGGAGTGAGGTTTCATAGACTTTATATTGCCCTCGATCTGATATGGAAGCATTTAAACATAACACAACGCTGTAACGCCTTCTGCTGTTGGCCCTTATCGCGACCTGTACCGTTAGAAACAGATTATATCCGACTTGACAAATTGGTTTGAGGTTTGAAAGGTGAAAAGCCGAGTTCACGGACTAGATATTACGTTGAAGCATGACAAATTTTCTAGTGGTTTTAATGAGGTGTTCCTGCCAGCAGTATCGATGTCGTCGCAAGAAATAATACCACGCTTGGCACCAAGAAGAAGTACTTTCCATCTATTGATGGATAATATGTACATGTCAGATATACTGATAAACTGCCCTGGGTTTCCATACTCTCCCTTACCGTGACTAAATATGCACTAGCGTCAGACCACGGTCTGTACTTTCATACCACTCTGATAACTGATTACTGATTTATCACTTTTATACCATTTTTTCTGCACTCCCCATATCTTCCCATGTCCAAATTTTAAATATATTTTTGTCCTCCCATCTGTTGCCCTTATTCAGGGTAAAATTTCTAACAAACGTCTGATACTTCTGTCATTGGTTGTGTAACGAAAGTGGGTTTTCTGTCGTTGGCTGACCAATTTTTGGGTAACATTATCTAATTTTAATAGGTTTAGATTTAATTAAGTTTTCTGTAGGTACAACACCCACACACAGTCAAGCTGTAAAAGTCACACGCGGCTGGGTTCAGAGTTCAAGTCATAAATTCCTCAACACGAAATTTTGAATCCTCTTAGCCAAACTTGGCGTGGTCTGCATCTTGTGACAAATGCCATAACTGATACGACTGGGAGAAAAACGTGATATCCGAGAGGGTCATAGGGTCCTTCCGCAAGGAGGTTTGCGGGCACTGCTGCACAAATTAACCTTTTGACGCCTAATGTCAACTATAGTTGACGTACCGCACCGCTAATCTCTAAAGTTGCATTTTATATATTTATTCAACAAATATATGTACTGAATATTTTAAACGTGGTATTTACTCTCCGTTTTTTTTCTCTTCAAAATGCAGCTTGTTTCATAATTCTAATGTATTTGGTTCCTGTGTTATTCACATTTTATATACAGAATGTGCTAAAATTAAACAAATAATTCAGGACCCAAAAGGTTAATGTCTGTTTTCCCAGTATTGTCAAACAAGCAATTTAAAAAGTCTCATTTTTCTCACGATGAGGGTTTGCGTGGCTTCGATTCGAACCCAAGCCAGTGTTCGTATGCCACAGCGGTCCACACAGCTCTTCCATTTTATTGACAGTCCAATCACCTGGTTCCTACACTGAAATGCAATTTCCCTCTCCACTTCTAAGCGCTTTACTCACTATACTATTGTCACGTCCCTTCAAGTGGAAGTATTAATTCCTTTAGTCACCAGTATGAGAATACAATTTAATTCCACCCTTGAGACAATGCAGGTATTATTCGTTACTAGAAACATCCTTTGGCAGGTTAAGTTACGTTAATTTAACTATGTTTGTTTGAACCTACATTGCATTTTTAAAGACTGGATATTAAGTTACATTACATTAAGTTGCAGACAACATAAACTTCTTTGACAGCTCTTTATCTAAGCTAATCAGAAATTCGCGATTGGACGGTTTAGTTCGGTATAATGCGGCGTATGTGACTGAATCAGCGTCGATAAGTAACCAAAATCGTAAAGATTACGCCACAAGGTACTCCAGTTTATTTTCTTCACGTACTAAATCTATTCATCGATAAGTAAAGGAAGATTCAAAACGCTCTTAACCAGACAGGTTTTTCAAATATTTGCTGGAGTAACATTATCTTGAGCGGGTATGTTCAGACAAACACTAAACGGTATTTGTATGAAAAGCACTTGTAGTCCCTACATTTCAACTGCAAGTGTGTTTCACGACGAAGTCATGGTAACATAATCTGCCTTTGTAACGTTGTTTTACTACACTGTTTCAACTATTTACACCATCCAGTTATTCTGTTGCAGAACGCACCTTTAAACAGAGATCGTGTTCAATGAACCAGTGACACGAGCCACCTGCCGCTGCAGTTAACAAAGGCTTACATATAAATTGAAGGCTTTTAATAACATCGCGTGTTTCGTCTAACCATCCAACGTTCCATCCACCCGCCGTTCCAAGCTACCAGCCAATAGTAACGTCATAGTCTGGTGCCTAATGATTTTGTTCTTATTCGCAAAATCCCTGGTTCTAAACGCGGCGCGGAGAACAGCTGACCCGTACAACTACATCTTTTTGGTCTCCTTGACTGAGAGGTTGAAAGTTTGTAACTATTTACCAGTCGACATCGCTTGACATTCCTAGACACTTGATTCTTTAGACTTTTATGGTTTTTATTAGCCGTTCTAGAGAGTTAAAGAAGATAATACCGTAATATTCTTTTCTGTTTATATTTTACATATCGCCTCAATATTGTACTTTTATCTCAGTATTTAACCAACTTGATGCAAAAAATTTGTTTCACAATAAGTTTTATTTCATGCCTCTACATGTTTCGAGCACATGTGCTCATCATCAGGAGGTCAAAATTGTATACACAGCCTCTGGTATCATCACACCTATAGGTTTGATGATACCAGAGCTGTGTAATGCAATTTGGACCTCCTGATGATGAGCACATTTGCTCGAAACATGTAGAGGCATGAAATAAAACTTATTGTGAAACAAATTTTGTGCATCAAGATGGTTAAATACTGAGATAAATACACTGAGATGCACGGCCAGCAAAACGTCAAAATCAACATTGTACGTCACGTAAAGCAGTAAGCCCACATTTGTGAGGAAGTATCATAAAATAAACACGGATTAAAACAGTGCCAATAACCACCGCCCCGGCTGTAAGCCTAAAGGAGCTCCCATCTCGGATCCATAAAGTATTTTTTGATTCTGAGGGTATCGTACACCACGAGTACGCTCCCGACGGGCAAACAATTAACAAGGAAATCTACGCGGAGGTCTTGCGACGTTTGCGTGAATCAGTTCGCCGAAAAGACCAGAAAAATGGCGGGATGACGACTGGATCCTGCGCCACGACAATGCGCCCGGAAACACTTCACATCTTGTGCAGCAGTTTTTGGCCAAACACGGCACCGCTCAGTTGCAGCAGCCGCCATACTCACCAGATCTCGCACCGTGTGACTTTTTTCTATTCACAAGACTTAAGAAAGTTCTGAAAGGACACCGATTTGAGGCAACGGAGGACATCAAACGAAATTCGACGAAGACACAATTAGACATCCCGAAAGAGGAGTTCGCAAAATGTTTCCAACAGTGGCAGAAACGTTAGGCGAAGTGTGTAGCTGCGGAAGGGAACTATGTTGAAGACAATTAGGGCTAAAACCCCCTAAGCCTTATCTACTTCATGTACTGTGGTCAGTCCGATTACTTTTTGAACAAACCTCGTATATGCCAATTGTATATCAGATTAGTATGCTGACTGTACAGAAGAACACTGAAATACATCCTGTGAAACACCAAGTTCATGTTTACGTAAAACACAATCGATCACGTGAAAGGAAACCGCAGAAGAAAAGTAAATAAATCTATGAAAAAATCTATAAAGCGAGAAAATTAAAATAGGGCTAAGAATCAGTCGGGCACGGAACACAGCAGACGGACTGAGTTCGCCAAACCCTGTTTTCAAGCCTGCATAAACTAGCGAGGGATATCTGTGTGATGCCGAATCGCTAGATCCCACTGTGTTGCGTCCTGTAATTTTGTGCTCAATCACAGGCTTTGGCAGGTCATTCAAAAGTGTGCATTATCGAGTCGAATATACATTTCTGCCCAACGTGACGTGACAGAAAGTAATCTGCGCAAACCCCGGTCACTGTTACCGGTTTGTCATGCGACCAATAGTAGAATGCATAAAAATGTCGCTCCTGCTACATTCTTGATAGATAAGTTAGCTGTAACACGTCAGAGAGCAGTGGCCGACTGCTAATGCGCGTTGAGATAAAAAAAAATGGTTCCTGCGTCACCGCACAATCGGCATCAGGTCAAAAAGCAGTCTGCCTAACTGGCAATGCGCGAGAGGTCAAAAATTGGTGTCTGCGTCGCGTCTCAAACTTCTGAAACCGGCCATATCCAGGTTTTAATAAACAAACACTAACCCATATACTTGGAAATAACACTGGATGCGTCGCTGTATTTTGTGAAACACCACGTTTCATAGAATACACTAAAATGTAATCTGCAAAGCAGATGCGATTTCTTGAAATTAACTTAGATGTACTTCGCATGATGTGGGCCGGGTAGCGTAGTCGGTATAGCGACTGGCTACGGTCTGGACGGCCTGGGGATCGAATCCCGGTGGGGGAGAGATTTTCCGCACCTGTCCAGACCGGCCCTGGGGCCCACCCAGCCTCCTGTACAATGGGTACCGGGTCTTTCCCGGGGGTAAAAAGCGGCTAGGGCGTGACGCTGACCCCTCACCCACTTCCAGTGCCGTGGCAAAGAAAGAGCAGAGCTATACCTCTCTCCCCTCTATGGGCCGTACGGCCTGTACAGAGCCTCAGTGCCTGTACAAGGGTGCACTTTAGCTTATCTCTACTTCGGAAGATAAAGTACAACATGGACTAGTCCGTAACGTACCTTTTTTTGCCGCCATTCCTTACTATTTATTACAGAATTGCGTATATGCTAGGTTTGGTTAATTACGTATGGTGTTCGAAGTGTTGGTAAAGGAAGAATTTAAATGTGTCTTAGAAGAGAAATGAATTTCACCATTTTTCTACAATAGTCCGAAGGAATAAGGTAGGATAAAGAAAATACGATTTAATACGTTAAAATCCACAGCTGAATTAAGTCGACGCTCGTGCTTCAGTCTTTCTGTCCGACGCTTATAAAGTGAGATGATCTGAAATTTCAAGATCAAACAAGGTAGCCCGCCAGTTCGTTTGTGGCTCGGAAAGTCAATTAGCTGGCTCCTGTAATCCAGCACTAATAGCATCTCCCCTTCACCAGCTCTTTGAGTAGGTCACTTGGATGCCTGCCGTTTCCTCACGCATTAGTAGCAGCCACTTGAAGGGCTTTTAGTTATAACTGGGGAAACCACTGTATCAATGGCACAGTAGTAATCCTCGGAACATGTTGGTGGGATCAGTCGCAATTTAGCTCGCAGATGTAATCTGAACTGCTACAGGTCATGATGTCAAATATACTGTATTCAATGGGAAGGACGTATCGACGGTATTTACAAATGAATCGGTTGGATGCGTAATAAACATGTCCAAAGCCTGTCATAACGGAATGTTCTCATGTACAGACAAAACTAATGTATAATTTATTATCGACCTATAAATCGGGCAACATGTTTCGGCTCATTAAGCCATCATCAGGCCAATTCATAAATCATATTGAAGGTATATTCAGTAGATGTGCACATTGCGGGATCCCCCTTCAATAAGGTTTATGAATTGGCCTGATGACGTCTCAATGAGCCGAAACATTTTGCCCGATTTATAGGTTGATAATAAATTATTTGTTGTGTTTCGACTGAACTGAATAAATATTTAGTTGATATTTATATTGGATAACACAACGGGATGGCTAACTAATGCATACTCAAGAGACTGCAGCTGACCATCACAGCGTGGGTAGTCACAAACACTCGCGACGACAGTTGAGAGGAAAACATAGATTCTCTCCAAAACACGTGTCTCTATCAATGCTTGAACTTCTTTCCACTGGTCGCCAGTTATTAGAAGTTGCGTTGCGCTAGTAACTACCAAGGACAACAGCATACTCCACAGTCACTATCTGCAAGTGACTGACATAGGATGAAAAACAGAGACACAGGGCCCTGGTCAGAGTGCGTGAGGATTCCTTTTGTGCAGAAGATAATGTTTTGAAGTTCATTTTAGTTCAAAGCTTAAAATTCCTATTTCAATAAAACACAAATAAATTCACCAAATTATCACTGTTTACCGAAATCTGTCTATTGTGTTTCGAAAGCCTGACTGATATCGGCAATGTACTAGGGCAACATTTCAGCCGGTAACCTTTTCCTATTTAACATCCTTGTCAGGCAAGGAAGGAGATAGTGTTTTAAAATGGGGCAAGAATGGGCCTTCTTCAGACCCTGTCTAAATTTCGTAATTAACAATCACTCGATCACAGTTCATTCGAGTAACTCATTAGCCAACTAACTACAAGAGGCAGAGTCCTTATTCAAAGTCCAACAATTCTCTTAGCCAGTCAAAACATTCTCCGGATTTTAGGGATCCTGAAGGAGCATTACCACTTTTTGATGTTTTGTTGACCGTGCATCTCAGTATAATCTTAGCAGTTCACCAACTTAATGCACAAATTCTTGCTTTATAATAAGTTTATTATATTCCTGTACATGTTTCGAGCACTATTGCGCTCATTATAAGGAGGTCAAAATTGTATTATACAGCATCTGGTACCGGTGCACCTGTGCACCGTACGGCCACCTACAGAGTGTGACGATACCAGGTGCTGTATAATACAATTTCGACCTCCTGATAATGAGCACAATAGTGCTCGAAACATGTAGAGGAATATAATAAACTTATTAAAGCAATAATTTGTACATTAAGTTGGTCAATTACTCAGAACATTACCACGTTCACAACAGCCCGTCACTTGTCCCAATCCCGAGCCACATTAATCCAGTTCAAGCCCTCCCATTTCACTTCTTTAAGATACATTTTAATACTATCCTCCCATCCACGCTTAGGTCTTCAAAGTTGTCTCTTTATTTTAAGATTTCCTACCAAAACTCTATTTGTATTTAACAGTTTATTCGAAGCTACAAGAAGCAACAGTTGATACAATGTAGTAAAATAAGAGAAGATGGCCTGTTCCATGAAAAGAACAGCAGTAATGACTGCTCTGAGACCTTAATAACATAATTACCGTTAGAGAATTATGGGAGCGAAGCAACCACTGTCCTTCGACTGATAGAGTCAACTGATAATTAACTGTGAAACCTGAGGTTTTCGCGGGTATGAGGATTCGTATTGTGGTCTTCTGAGATGTCAGACAGTGGTCTGTATGAAGCTACCAGTCTAGGAGGAACACAGAACTGCTACCCCCATTGCCTTCCTCACATTCTGCACCGTTAACTTCTTCATAAATTATGATAATGCTTTACCAAAATATAAGGTGACATAACACCAAGACCACAATATTGGTAATTAATTAAAGTCAATTAACGTTACACAGTATACGTCAGCAAATCTTTTTTATTCTTAAGCAAGGCTACATGTTTCGACTTTGCTTCGTACCTGGCGCCCCTTCTTTGGTCGCGGAGACGTGGGACCCTACCACTGTGACGATTGTTGTTTTGTCTCCGAGTCGTACCATTTACGTAGATCCAGGACTCGTCACCTGTCACAATGTTCTTAAGAAACTGCACGTCTTCACATGAACGCTCAAACAAATCATGGGCGATTGTCTGACGTTGCTCACGTTGGTCGTTTGTTAGCAAATGCGGCACAAAAATAGCTCAAACACTTTACATGTGCAGATCGTCGGTTAAAATTGCATCGCATGAGCCCACGGAGATCCCACAGTCATCCGCTATCTCTCGTACTGTCAGTCTCCTGTTATTACGAATGATTGTTCTAACTTTAGCAATCATTTCCTCGTTTCTCGATTTTGAAGGTCGTCCCGAGCGGGGGTCGCTTTCAACGGAGGTTCTACCTTCTTTAAATCGACAGAACCAGTCAAACACTAGCGTACGACCCATTGCATCTTCACCGTATGCTTGCTGCAATAATTGAAACGTTTCCGTTGCAGTTTTTCAGATTTTAAAACAAAACTTGATGCAAATGTGTTGTTCGGTACTTTCACACATCGTAAAAATCGCTATGACATAAACGCACGTGTTACTTCCGCGACCTACTACAGCCAACTGAGCAAACGCAGCCATTTGCAACTTGTGTCATGAGTTGCTAAGACATGTACGAACATGTCGAGACTGGTTGCAATCACATCCCACCCAGTGAACAACCACTACAATTCCAATCCAGATATTATTTGAACAAACCTCGTATTAAAATCATTTCACTAATAGTCTTTCTCACCTCTCAGCTACCCTTTTAGTTCCTACTTGTCATCTGATCACGGTTTTCTATCTTCTTTGTTTACAAATGTTTTGCGGTTTTATTTTTCTGTGTATTATTTCCTCGTGCCACATTCTTTTAGTTTAGCATCTTGTAGAAATACATGAAGACGGAAGCGACTGTGAGTGACGCAATAAATTGTTTTACGTTACTGAATGGATCATTCTGCGAAAATGGCTTTTGTTTTCACTAAATCTAATGTAACATATGTTACTCTGTTGTCGAGTTAAATCAAAACAAACATACATGACTGTGAAGTTACTATTATGGAAATGAAGAATGTATTTTCAGGGGAACTGCTGAGAGCACCGAAGAAAGTATTTTATCCGTACGTATGATACGAACTGATGAGGATGAATTTGCTTGCGTTTCTATGTTATAGTTCTTGTATATTTCTGTAACCAAATCTTAAATCTCAAATTGATAACTCTTTTAACTGTATATAAATTACAGCATATGATTTTGTTATAAAAAATTTATGTTTTTAAATTTTCATATTATAAATTTCGGATTCACAGATAAATTTCTACGGTATGGCAACTTATTTGTTCGAATATAAATCGCAGTTTCATTCTAACATTTGTAGTTTTTTTTAATCCATATCTGAATTTAGTCCAAATTTTAAAACGTCTTACCTACTCTGTACCTTATTTTAGGCCTTGCCATGGCTCTGCCGAAGAGACGCTGCCTCTCACATTAGAGGTCTGGTTTCGAAAGCAAGCCAAATAATTTGGAGTAAGTGGTTGACAAAATGGCGTTAGTACCTCACTGTTTCTCCCAGTGCTACGTGCTTTTTCTATTATCGATGTACGACACTTTATAATGATAGCAAATGACAAGTTTTTGAACTAAATATCTGTAATTTCTTACCTAATCTGAATGCCAGTTAAGAATTTGTTTGTAACGTGTAATGTAATTTAAACATTATTCTGTAGTCTGAAATCAGTTAAAAATTCAGCTTGTAGCCTGCAATGCCAGTCAAACATTCTACTTGTAGCCTGTAATGTCAGTTGAACATTCCGCTAGTAGCCTGTAATGCCAGTCAAACATTCTACTTGTAGCCTGTAATGTCAGTTGAACATTCCGCTTGTAGCCTGTAATGCCAGTTAAACATTCTTGTTATAGCCTGTAATGCCAGTTAAACATTCTGCATGAAACCTGTAATTCCAGTTAAACATTCTGCATTTAGCCTGTAATACCAGGTAAACATTCCGCTTGTAGCCTGTAATGCCAGTTAAACATTCTGCATGTGGCCTGTAGTGCCAGTTAAACATTCTACATGTGGTCTGTAATGCCAGTTAAACAATCTGCTTGTAGCCTGTAATGCCAGTTAAACATTCTGCATGTGGCCTGTAATGCCAGTTAAACATTCTGCTTTTAGCCTGTAATACCAGGTAAACATTCTGCTTGTAGCCTGTAATGCCAGTTATATATTCTACGTGTGGTCTGTAATGCCAGTTAAACATTCTGATTTTAGCCTGTAATGCCAGGTAAACATTTTACTTGTAGCCTGTAATGCCAGTTAAACATTCTGCATTTAGCCTGTGATGCCAGGTGAACATTCTGCATGTGGCCTGTAATACCAATTAAACATTCTCTTTGTAGCCTGTAATTTCTTCCTACATTGCGTTCCAACTAGTTGTTCCATTTCATTTCAGTGAAGTCTCATTTCGCCGTTAAGTTTTCCGCTACTTATTCTTACGTCAGCGTTATTGTTTACTTTCTCACCTACATGTTGCGCATGCGTATACAAAATATGTCCTTCTTTTGCGTCCTTATAGAATTTTAAAGTGGGATTCGGTTGTGTAAGAGCTTTGTATTCACAGATGTATTTTTACTTCGCTCCCTATTCTTCATCTTCTTAATATCTCTGCATACCATTTTCGTTTCCTTACCTGAAATCTTGAGTACATAAATCATTATGAATAATAAGCATCTTCTTCGGATTCCAAACAGCATAACAAATGTAGTACGGGAGTGTAAGCTGAAAGCACTGACGATGATTTACTCTTGAGGGGCGGCGTCGCGGCGCTTCTGGCGCTCTGCCCATCCACTCTATTCCGTCTCCCCCTGAGCACAAAAAATAAAGCGACAGGAACATTGCCTATGTCGATACTGCTTCCCTCCGGCAGCCATTCGCAATAGTACATGCACGTTGCTCTCACCAGGGACAACCATTGGCTAGTTGATGCAGGGCACTAATAAAGGTCATGAGGCATTCATTGTTCTTACCGCTTTGTAACTCACAGTAGAGTGTAGAGGGGCGTGTTGTTACTCAGACCGTATATCGTTTTATTGCTTCATTGGGCGTCTCTTAAGGTTATTTAGTGAAAATGTACCAACTGCGAAAGTTATGTAACGTAAAATGAAGTTGAAGTATTTGTGTTTGTGCTGATACAGATGCGTGTTTCGAAGGAAATGCTTACGGAGTTTTTCAAAGTTTTACTTCTTGTGTCTTTCCCCCGAAGGAATGAAGCCATACAAATTTTCAGTTATTTCAGTGCTTTTTTTTTTAAATTCTAACGTCCCTTTTTTTGTCCCTTTTAATATTTCTTACTTTCTTTACTTATTTATTTGTTTACATTTTATTTATTTATTCCTCCTTTGGCTGAATGTAACCTATGCCATCCTTTCGCAAGATGTGGTGCTATTACCGTTACTTGAATGCCAACCATTGTTTACTGGTACGCGACTTTAATAATAGTGTAAGTGTAAATGAACAGAAAATTTAAAAAGGTGATACCTCGGCTAACGAATTTTTCGGCTGACGAAGAATTTTTTTCGCTGTTTTTCGGACTCGGCTAACGAATATGGATTCGGCTAACGAATGTTTTAGTGGATGCGCGCGCTAACATAAAGCAGCAAACATGAACGGTCGGGCCATTCCAGGAGCTTA
>Ga0131853_10019605_pt1 | contig 12305 bp, 8 predicted proteins | sample TergutLab28metaG_FD_92764 | JGI IMG/M metagenome (GOLD analysis project Ga0131853, IMG submission 92764) | Labiotermes labralis P1 segment gut microbial communities from Petit-Saut dam, French Guiana - Lab288 P1 (version 2) (version 2) | ecosystem: Host-associated > Arthropoda: Insects >...
GCCAATATCTCCGTAACCATTGAACTTTGGATATAGGTGTTTTGGGTTATATCGGTATAGTTTGACCTAAGGAACACTCTCCCGAAGTTAGGTCCTTTCCTCCTGGGACACCCTGTATATTTATGATAGTATCTGGCTGAATTCTTCTTAGAATGAGAAATATTGCAGACAAGATTTGTAGAGCAATTCAAAACACACATTTTATGTTCAGTAACTTTTTTTTTAAATTGTGCCATTTATGAGATAATATGAAAAAGTATGGTAAAGCCAAGCAGGCCACAGATGACAATATAATGTGGCACAGAAAGTAGAGAGTTTGCATGCCAGATGACTAAGGCAAGAATACAGACACACACTTAAAGTATTGAATAATTATTGCTTCATAATTGATTAATTCCATCTGATCTCATAAAGTGTGTCACAGCAACACTTACAAAAACTGAGAAAATGTTCCATGACTTATCTGTAATTATGATCTGTTTAGCTAAATTGTATGTCTAAAGAAGGCCCTGATCAAATGAACATTCTTTTGTTTCAATGCGGCATCAGGCACTTGCATGAATATCTAAGTTTGTTTTTGTCAATGACATAAATGTTGTTCAACTGTTAGTATTTTTATACAGTTGACAGGGACATGTAGCTAAACAACACGTACAGAATGCATTGCTGTATTTCCAATGCAACATTGGTTATGTGAACACACCACAATGTTATGTTGTATATACATTCCCATATTGTTACATTTTCACAGCAGTGTAATTAAAGATTTCAGTCTTCTGGGATTCAACGCAGTGTTCAAGGTCCATGAAGACTTTTTTATGGACTCTGAAACCTTGAAGATGAAGGTGACATGTTCCTTCAAAATGTCAGGAACCAATTACCCAGTGACACAATGTCACGTCCTAGAACACTGGAATCATCTGTACTGATTTTTGTGGTTGTATATTTATGGTGCAAAATAAAAGACCTAATTTTGGCCTAAGAGGGAGAGGCTGAGAGGAGGATGGAGAAAATTGCATGATAAGCAGCATCATGATCTGTGTTCCTAACGAAGTTGTAAGGTGATCAAATCAAGGAGGATGTGATGGGTAGGGCATGTGACATGCATGGGGAAGAAGTTATGCATACAGGGTTTGGATGGGAAAATCTGAAAGAAGGAGACCCCTTGGAAGACCAACATTTAGATGGAAGTATAATATTAAAACGGAAATTAAACAAATGGGATGGGAGAACATGGGCTGGATTTATCTGGCATAAAGATGAATGACAGGCTGTTTTCATTACGATAATGAACGTTCAAGTTCCAGAAGATGCAGGGAATATCATGACCACCTGAGGGACTGTCAGGTTCTCAGGAAGAGCTGTGCTCTTATGGAATTAGCAGAGAAGGTAAGTTATGGAAGTTAGAAGACAATTACCTAAGACAACCTCCTCAGCATTCCCATTTGTTTTTAATATTTGTCATTTTGTTATTGTAATGCAATTTTCTTAATGGCTGATTACAAAAATGGGATGGCATTTTGTATGTTGTTTCAGGTGCTGACAAGGTCAGACTGGTTATGTCTGTGGGACCATGTCTTATCCAATGAACCCTCCTTCCTGTTGATGGCTGTTGTGTCTTATAATATTGTATGTCGTAGAACTGTAATGTCATGTCGGGACCATCATGATTTTCAGGTGATATTTTCCAGTTAAAGCTACCATTTACTGCTCATTAGTAATGCATGTGTTATTGGTTTGAAATTTAATGGTATTAAAACCTACTGATATTTATGGTTGATGAATTATGACACAATCAGGATTGTTATCATTATCGTCATCTTTGTTATTGGTTCATCATTGTCAAAGATATTCATAAGAGTTCAGTTTGTACCATTTTCTTACCAGTCTTATTAAATGTACCCAAAGGTGACTCCACTCCAGCTCAGAATCTTCAGTTTTCAGGAAAATGCTTTTTACCCGTACAGATTGTATTGACTTTTTACCTCAATAAAAGGTGACACCCCTCCCCCCCATTATTTAAATGATGAATTAAGGACAATTCTTCTCTTATATTCCGGCAAATATGGACTTAATCGAATTTAAGTGACCAAATGTCTTACTAATTATCAAATCCTGGAAATGTAAATGGGTGTCTCCAATTTTAAAAATAAGATTTAGAATTGCTTAATATTAAGTGAACCTATAGTTATTATATCACTTGTGTGTAATTATAATTCTCTTTCAAGATCTGGAATGTATGTCTAAGGTATATAACATCTTTGTTCTTTATATAAATGTAACATTTCATGATATGCTGCTCCTTTCATTGAGCATTTCTGTTGGCAGCTTTGAAGCACACTCTCACAGTTACATAATTTAACGTACCCATATATTGTAAATTTACCATTTTTTCCTTTTAATTTTCGTAATGATTTCATATTATGAAGAAAGACACTTTTATGCCAGATTTGCCCTCAGCATGGTGTACAAGTATATAGTGATTGAAGAATTGTATGTATTTATCTTCTGTATACTGTAGTGTTAAACGTTTAATTATGCGATTATGTAGGAAATATTCACTGTTTTGTTCCAGTATTTTTTTCACAACCAAAATCCTATAGACATGAAGAAGTTTATATCAATGACATACATGTTGTGCGGTAAGACAAGTAAGGAAGTTCATCCAAGGCAGTATCTCACTGCATTCAGACCTCTTGAGAAGGGTTCATATCCTGTATTCAATCAATACCCGAAGTTCGTAATTGATTACAAGGTCAGTGAATAGCATATGATGAGTTTTATAAACCACTGGATGTGTGTTCTTCAGTATTCTAAAACTTTCCAGACAAAAGAATTCCCTTGTACAAAATAAAATCAACAGAATGGTAGAAGTATTTAGAAGAAAGAAGGCTTTTATTCATTGTCACTGTTCTCGACAGTTCCTGTCATTAGATTCAATTTATTTTTGTTACATAAGTGACTAAATGTATCCTAATTCCCAATTTAGTTTCATAATATTTTTATCATGTATTTTGGAGTTACATAGTGTTACTGTTATTTTTTTTTCATGTTAGTAGTAAAGAGACTTTTTTTTTTTTTAAGTTCTGTATTGAAGTATTAATAAACTTCTTTTGTGGAATGTCGTATCGGATATTTAGTTTTATGTATGTGGCTTGACTGTATTATGGTTCACTTTTGTACTGTACCTGATTTATTCATTTTCAATTGTTGCCCCTTTGGAACAATTTCCATACTGTTTGGAAACTGATGTGACTACTTATAGAAACTATTAAACTGATGAATGGCACTATTGTGTAGCCATATTACATTGATATGTTGAAATCTTGAGATTCAGATTAAAAATGCATGTGAGAGTAGAGCAGTATTGTGATGTTTGGCCTGTGGAATGTAAGTGGAAAATGCTGTTAGTAATACAGTAGTATAAAAATACCGTTTACAAGACATAGTAGTGACTGGGGGGAGAAAGTTATGATGATGTGAATGTATGGAAGACATGTCTAATATTTTAAATACTTACAGGCTCAAAAAATGGAGCAGATTCGTAAGGAGGAGGAAAGTATTTTGAAGGAATATCACATAGTGATGCAACAGAAAGCTGAACAGGAGAAGAGGTTGAATGAAGCAATACATACTGAACTACAAAAAGAACGCCTCAAAGGTAATTTCTGATGCATAACATAAATTAGGTGAACAAAAGGAAAAAATTGAAGGTACAGCTGTACTGCAAGTATGTGTTTGGAGGTTGGATGGTGGCCGGATGTATAGGGGGTTGCTAAGAATGGGTGAATGTCCATACTGCACATTGCTTGCAGTGTGCTAGTCAGAATGTGCGTGACAAGAAGGGTGTCTCTGTTGAAGTTATCAAAAGTTTGTAGTGCTAGGAAACACAGCTTTAAGGCTTGATGATTTTTCATGTGATACTTTTTAGGTGCTTGAATTCAGTCAGTATAAAAGAGTTTGTTCATAGGGTTTAATCACTGATATGGACATATAAAAATTATCAGTGAAAGATTTTTGCAATAGTTTAGCAGTGTGGGATCTTAACTCTTGCAAAATTTTTATGTTTTGTCTGAAAATACTTTACAGCACCACAGTATGCCTCTGCTTGACTCACATATAGCTGCATTTGTGCTAACTTATTACCACTGTGTACAGCACCAGCACAAATTGAGTTGATTGAACAAGCATAAACTCGTCGTCCTTTTATGTTCCTTTAGTAACCTGCCACTCATTCCTCAAAAGCACAGTTTATTTGTGTAAATCAACTGGTGAAGCAGTGTTACAAGTGACAGAGAAGAAATGTGAGAGTGAAAGGTTGGACTTAGGAGTTGAAATACAAAGTAGCTGAACAGTAATGGATTAACATTTGTATGATTGAATCAAGAGGTGTGTAATTTAAGAGAACAAATTAAACCCATGAAAGGAAGATTAAATGATACAGAAATATAGAACATGGTGCCTAAAATATTGGTGCAAAGTTCATTGGTGTTGTATCAAGACATGAATCTTATGTGGGGCAAGGGATCATACATAGAATTTTGTTCTGGGAAGGACACAAACAGGATAGCATGATTGTTAATAGGAGGTGGAAATTGAGAGGAGACAGAGGAAAAACGGGTAAGGGAAGTTGCCCATTTTGTTTAGGTAAGAAGGATGTCAAAACTGGGTCTGAACTCAATAAATTATCATCATAAGCATCTGTTCTAATCTTAGGCTCTTTTTTCTGGGTAATTGTTCTCTTGAACCAGTGATGCATCTCACCACACAGGCTTCATTTCAGATTGTTGCTCTTACCTGATTGTGTGTGATGTTTCTGGTGTAGATGTTTTAGCAAAGAGTTGATTCAGGCTTACCTGATGAAGTGTAGGCAATGCTTTAATTTCTTTCTTATATTTTAAGAAGTAAGGTCTAGCCACTGCTGACTTTGTGCTTGGCGTCAGAGAGAGATGAGTTGCATTTGGTTGCCGACCAGATGTTAGTTTTAGATAAGCCAGGCAGATATCAGATAGGAGAGATTATTCTGATGGTGGCTGGGTAAGGTGAATGTGGTGGAAGCAGGCTCTGCACACAGAATCAATCTAAAGGACAGATGCTTTGCAGCATAATTTTGATCCTCCTAGCTTCAGGTAGGAGTTGTAAGTTATAATCACTGACAAGTGAGTAAGGACAAGATTTTGAAATATTTTGGTTGTATTGTAAATTTCTGGTGGGGGGGGGGGCGAGGGGGGGGGATGATAGCGCTAGGCTAACAAATATTTGTGCGGGCCCAGACCCGGCAGTGAGTAGACCTCATTAGATACCATATGTTGTGAAATGTCCAGTATCATAGTATACATGTTTGCGTAGAATAAAGCATCTTAGTCTCTAGCATGTGTGGTGTGAGTATACACACTGGGCAAGGTGCCTAGCAAGCGAATATCAGCACATTCCTAGTTCACTAGTTGAGATAGGCCCAACCAGTACACTGAATGTCAAACTGAGAGTTTCCAGAACGATTATCTTTCCCATACTCCTTTTGGGCCAAATACCACTTTGGGCTCCTGTGTCCAAAACCCCAAGGGAGCTAACACTACCAAATAACAGCACATCCTGGGTGTAAACACTATACTAACATGATAAGTGAAATCAGGTTGCTATTTCACACCCGGCACCCCACCATTACACCTGTTGTATTTCTAGAGACTTTGTTAGCTCTTTAGTGACAATTTCTATGGGTCCTGTGGCTACCAGTATTAGAGAGCATTTTATGTTTCACATTCATTGAGTTTCTGTACTCAAATTTTAATATATCTTCAGCCTCCTTTTTATTACATTCCTATCTGATGGTATCCAATGGTAAGCGGGTTCTGACTTTTTGTTGTTAATTACTATGCCTGGCTTATTTGCCAGAATGTCTCTGTCTGTTTGTGCCCCTTGGTTCCAGTACTGCTGAGAATGGGTTTGGGTCCAGTGAAAGATTTTTTTGAGTCCCCCACCTCTTCCAGGAAGAGTGGACCAGCTGAAAATCTTTACACTAAATTGTAAAGATTGACTCTCAGTTACAGAGTAACTTGGACATGGTCTGACAGGGTTGATTCCTAAAATGAAAAATATTGACACTTCCAAGAAAAAAACATAAGCAATAAAGTCAGGCTCTGGGCCTGCTTCCAGACCACTGGGCCCCTGTAATTTGTATTGGCTTCCTCTCCCCCCTCCATTTCGTCAGCACTGCTTGGTTCTGTAGCACTTTTATATCTTTCTGTTCACATACTGATTTAGGTATGTTTGAGTACGAGTTTTCTGCTGTGTCAATGCCTAATTCCTTGAATGTGGGTGATGTAGATGTGTACAGACTTTATCATGTCTTACTATGTGCTTGTTCTTTTAGCTAATGGGATATCCCACTCTTAGATGATCAATAGTGCATTCGTTTTCCTTACACAATGGACATTTACTGGTAATTATCTTCTTTCAAAATTTTTCACTTCAAATAGTTTCTGCTAATTGCCTGATCCTGGGCTGACAGAACTATGCCTTCTGTCACTTCCTTAGTATCTCCACCATGTTTCTTCTATTATACATGTAAATTTCCCAAGCATCCTTTTCTTTTTCCATTTTTCCTTAATGCTGTGAGCTACAACTTTTCTTATTCCCTTAATTGCATTTTCATTTTGAAGAGATTTCTTGAAGTTTGTAACTGTACAAGCTTTGAGTCTGCTGTATGGGTGTGTCCTGCATGTTTGTATCAGTGGATCTTTATTATTTTCCACATATGCCATCAATTTAATAATTTCTGCCACATAGGTCCCTTTTGTCTGCATTAATCCTTTTTTCGCTCTTTTCTCTTTCCGCCCTTTGGGGATGCAGTCCATGAATGGTTATTATTTTCCTTGTTTTTCTGCCCAGTTTTGTAATTATTATTATTATTATTATTATTATTATTATTACATCATTGCTTGGGTCCTGTACTATATATTTTTATGTAAAAATATTTCATTGAATGAATACTATTTAACAAAATTTTCATTTTACAACAATAAAATATATATCCCACTTAGGAGAAATGTAATGACATTTGTAAAAAAAAAATCGAAGAGTACGGCGCAAACTTTAGGAAATCCTCCACTTCATGTACAAGAGAAAAGACAGGAGAGAGAGAGAGAGAGGGGAGAGAGAGAGAGAGAAGAGTTGTGTACAATTGTAATTACGGTGAACTACAAAAATGTAATGTGCTGGAGAAGGATGGAGACTGTCAGACTGATCGTGTGAGAAATGACTAATTGTTCTATAGAGTCACTGAGGAACAGAACATCCTACTTGCAATAAAAAGAAGAAGAGAGGCTAACTGGATTGGTCACATTTTGCACTGAAATTGTTATCATAGATACGTTGTGGAAGGAAATATAGTAGAAAGGATAGTAGTGACAGGAAGACGTAGCAGAAAATATAATCAGGTACTGGATGGCCTTTAGGAAATATGCAGCTACTGAAAACTGAAAGAGGAATCACTAGATCGCACTATGTGGAAAACTCGCTTTGGAAGAGGTTATGGGCCTGTTGTTAAAAGGCTAGCAGTACATGTCAAGAAAGTACACATGGTCACGGCCATGTGTGCCATGGCAGAAATCCCATGAATAAAACCTTGAGGTAATATCTTATTCTCCATGTCAACCATGACGTCAGAAGTATCAGCCAAGCAACACACTGCACATTGGTTGAATGCATGACTCTAGCTGCATGACTAGGACTTAAAATTGAAACCATCCATCGACGAGATCAGTTGGCAAGCTTTTTGATTCGACCAGAGTAGTAAAGGCTCATTTTTAATGGTCGATCCACTTGAACAACATTGTTTTTCAACGCATTGAAATGACCCTACGTTTCGATTGTAAGAAGTAGAAAGGCTTTTGTTTGTTAGGTTCGATTGTTACCTTATGAACAAAATGGTACATCAAGTTCATATTATGCATATCACATGGTCATTGTGTATAAATATTATATGTCCCAACACCCTACATGTGTTATGTCTTATTTAGCTACAAACAGGTCTCATTGCTGCCTCCATTTTGCAGCTCTGGTTCAGGGGAGAACTCATGCTGTAAGTGCTCTAAAGGTCGCGGCTGGTGCTGTGAATGTTTATCAACAATTCAGTAGGTTATGATGCAAACATAAACGTTTTGGAGGCTATTCATATGTTCAGTGCGGCCAAGAAAACTTCAAGTGCTGCTACAATTGTACACTGCTTTCACAAAATCGGAATTATACCACAAGATGAATGCAAAATTGAAAGTGGAATTGATGTCATTATGGTGAAAAATTGGCAACATTTGTGTCAAAAACTAGACGCTGAGGCGAAATTTAACGGCTTTATTTGTGTGGATGACGATTTCATTGCTACTCCAGAGGTCACATGGGAATCTGGGGACGACCTGACACTGGTGGACGAGGAGGACGATGACGATGATGAAAATGCCATTACTGTTATGCAGCATCCGGTATGATGTGATGTCTTTGGGGCTTCGTGATGAACAAAAGTGATGTTTTGGACTGTGTATTGGAGAGTGCTGAATTTCTCCAAGAATTTGCCAAGAAATCACTAACACAGTGAGCTTTACAGAAAGAATTACCGACTTTTACATGGAATAAACATGGCAGTTTTGTGTATGCATTTTTCAGGCTTCTGCAACAAAATAGATGAGACTGTGCTCTGCTTGTAAATTATGCAGCATGTGGTGGTAATTCCTTACCGACGTTTCGGGACAACTTATTAGTCCCATCTTCAGGAGCCAAGGAAGGATTTACCACTACATGCTGCATAATATCCGAGAAGAGCGCAGTCTCATCTACTACGCAACAGAAGCCTGAAATCACGAATAGTATGCCTGTATGGGGAGACAACTCTACATCACGTCCAGAGATTAGAAAGTCATCTTGGATTCTTGACCCTTGAAGGTGGGACCGATAGGTTGTCCCGAAACGTCGGTAAGGAATTACCACTGCATGCTGCGTAATATCCCAGAAGAGTACAGGTGTCAGTTTTGTCTAGTTTTTGATTCTTTATGTGTACATAGCTATAATTCTGAAATTGTTAATGTGTTTCAGTGTATAAAAATGTCATTGTAACATGTAATTTTGTCACCCCCATGGTTTCATTATACCCATATTTCACTGTTTGACTGTGGTAAACTTATATGTGAAAAAATGCCATTAGTGTAAAACATGGTGTTTCTTCATATATGCTGATTTCCTCTACTCAAGAGAATGCAATTGATCTGCACTGCATGGGTACCCTTCCTTAATGGTCATGACAATGGTCAAGGGAAAAGATAAAGATGCAGTTGAAATCATGAATCTCAATCACTTCATGGCCTTCTTTGCACTTGCCGCCATTTGTTAGGTGTTTCATTTATAAAAAGCCAAATTCAAATTTGTGCAGAACTCTAACCACACAGAACACTACAGAAAATAACTGTGTTGTCTCACTCACACAAAATGCATCAGTTGCTGGTCACAAACAAGTGACAGTCGGCTTTCTCCAGCACAAGCTACTGCCTAAGCCAAATGCAAACTCCGCAGTCACTATCTGTGCTTTGAAATACATGGTGATTTAAGGAATCTGTGTAAAATTATGGTACTTTGTCTTTTGTAATATTTCAAAACTTCCAATTTCCATCTACAGTTCTTAAGACACTATATAATCTGAGGTATTGAAAGTGTTATTAAACAAAGTGGGAATAAATTTTTTTTATGTGCTCTTCTGACATTCTTGGGAACTGTTGTAACATTGTATGTTGTGGGAATGGGGGAGGGGAAGCTAAACTATACTGGACTTAAGTTTTTGTTTTGGATTATCAGCTTATAAGTCATGAGATGTAGAAGGAAGACACATGCAGCTATTTGAAATATCCATTAAAAAGAAAGATTAATGCAATTATTTCCAATGTTGAACAGAAGCTCTCTGTGAAAATATCTTTGATGAATGTCAAGTCACAATGACTTCTACTGTGCCAAGCTGATATGTATTTTTACCCTTATTAAATATGATTAAGTAATTAGCACTTCTTTGTCATGTTTGGTAAGTTTTCATTCAAGTCTTGGCCCAGAGGCTGGTTATCTTTAGTGAGGTATTATGTCATTTTCATCTGTCTTAACAGACAAATGTTAGGATACCATCTTAAAGTAGACCATATCCACTTTCTTTCACAAATTTCCCAATTTACAATTCAGTAATCATCCTTCCATTTGACACTGTGTTCATTAAACAATGGGGACAGCATCTTTAATAATCCAAGGATTGACCAGTCAGTGTTAATTTCCTAATAATGAAAGTGTGCTGTGAATAAAAACATTTTTTCTGTTAGTGGTGAAAGTACAGAATGTTATGGTTTTCCATTCTTTCTCAGATCTTGAGGAAGCTTATCAGGAGACGCTTAATAAAGAGGAAGAGCGAGTTGCTGAACAGCGACGGAAAGTACTGGCTCTCCGGCAAAGCTTACGAGCCTGCGAACTGGAGTTGTTGGATGCTGCTAAGGATCGATTGATGAAGCAACATGTAGAACAGCAATGTGTGGCTCTTAACCAGCTGCTTGATGACATTAAATGGAAGGTATAATGCAGATACCTCAAAGCATAGAAATCCATTGCCTTCTGCAATTTTTATAGTATCTGTCAGACAAATTTTGGTGTAGTACATTAGAAACCCTGTATACTGATTCTAAGGTTCAGTGTTTTTTTCATTTAAAGTTCAATTTTAGTGACCCCAAACCTGTAGTTGTATTGTTCAGTTCCCACCATTTGATGGTTTTATGAGTGTAGTATGAAATCCATTGTCTTCCAGAATAACATTAAATGGAGAGTGTATTATGTATTAAAGTAGTCTGTGACTGCTGTGTCTCTGCCTAGTTCTGATAACTTTAAAATACCAACAAGTGTGATTCTTGTTCTTTATATTGCTTAAAGCCTGTCTTGTATGCAGCGAATTGTATGGAGAGTAATGAAGATGATAGGATGATCATCTATGTTCCTCTCCAGAGGGTAACCATTAATCTTCCCTGAATCTCACCTACTAGGGCTGTTATGATGTTATGAAACATGATCATTCAATCTTGTAACATATCTTAAGCACCTGTACTTCTCCACCTTGATATTTCTAAATTCTTTTCAGATCATGTTGGAGCATGATTTTTTACAGTATGTCTGACCTTGTGTCTTGTGCAGCTTTATATGAAGCCTGATACTGGTGAAATGCGTAATTATGTCTTATTTCTCCATATCCTTTCGATTCAAAAGGACATATCTTGTTCATCTGGCAGTCCCCATTTTGCCTACTGTTAATTAACCTTTAATCATTGTTTTAACACTTCATATTTCACTCTTGTGGAGTAAGTTTGGTCTGTCTTAGTAAATTAAGATTTTTGTGCCATCTTGTTTTAAAAAACTCTTTTTGTATAACTGGTGGCTTCAGTTTTAAGAGTAGAATTATTAAACAATATTGAACACAGAAGTGTTATGTAAATAAAATGTACTTTCAGTAAAATAATTAACATTACTGAGAGAAATTCTGTTAATAAACGGCATCAGAAACATACGTAGAGCACAGCGTTATAGCATGGGCAGTTTAAATGTGGTAATGAGGGATGCACAAATACTCAAAGCATCACATACAATTTTTCTATGACCTTTATTAGGTATGACAGGATTAGTCACTAATCTCATAACAGTTAAATACCTCAAATACAATATTTACCCAAATATACTATAACCCATTCACAATCTTCAGTTTTCAGGAAAACACCTACTTTCATTTTGCCTCTGGGGTAAGAGGGACACCAATTATTTTTTTTTGGCATAGATTCCAGTTTTTTTTTTTTTTTTTTTTCCCCTCCATGCATTGAAATTATCTTGTTTGGGCCCATGAAATTCTTCAAGTTGAATTTGTTCCCTATAATATGAGTCATACAACATAATTTATTTTCTTTACTTTACTGTTGTATGGTCAGTTTCATGATGTAATTTCTGTGTTGTGGCACAGTTGGTTGGTTATGCTGCATATTTAATTGACTTTAATTTAAAATTAGCATTTTAACTCCAGTGCATTGATTTTGGTATTTTAGATGCTATTGTAATGATTTACAAACAACGGCGCACGACTTGAACCTTATAGCAAGAAAATATAAAATCACCTAATCTAGTACAAAAACAAAATCAATGGCAATGTGGGGGAACCACATACAGAGGGTAATAATTGTGATAAATAACAATATTATTGAACAAGTAACAGATTTTAAATACTTGGGGTATCGCATATCAGAATACAGAAGTGA
>Ga0131853_10019607_pt1 | contig 12304 bp, 8 predicted proteins | sample TergutLab28metaG_FD_92764 | JGI IMG/M metagenome (GOLD analysis project Ga0131853, IMG submission 92764) | Labiotermes labralis P1 segment gut microbial communities from Petit-Saut dam, French Guiana - Lab288 P1 (version 2) (version 2) | ecosystem: Host-associated > Arthropoda: Insects >...
AGTGCCAACTTTTGCGGATAGAGGGGTGTCACGTGGTCAGCGCAACGGGTCCCCCCAGCCGTTAATCTCTGTTTTCTAGACCTGGAGCCGCTACTTTTTTCATTCAAGTAGCTCCTCAATTGAGGAGTCTATAACAGCTTGTATAATTAGAAACAGCGACAAATCGCTTGCCTCTACCCTGAATCGTAGCACGACTGCCCGCTTGTCCAACATGTACCCTAATCGCTGTGGTTGTTATTCCAGACCAGGTCTCTGCATTTATCTTTAGATATGTCATTCAAGTGTAGAAAGTAACACATGTCTCAAATGATATGTCAGCATGAGGCGTTAAAAATATGTTTATAGTTTCCGGCAGTAAGAAGTTTTACAGCACGTGTGGATCTGAGGATAAACACTGCATAACTTGAGTACCAACAAGTACCCCTTTAATACAGGGAATGACATTGAAAATAATAGAAGCATCTTATCTTTCTAGGCTTCTATTCTATGCACATAATCGTCACATTGTAGATGAAGTAGTCCAGTGTCAAGCAGTGTTCCGTTGTGGTCCCACAGAGTGGAATATCAGTAAAGATTGGAGACACACACACACAGGTAATTTTTCTGCAACAAGTTTCAACCGCTAAACTGTGGACTTAATTAAGTTCAGATTATAAACTTTGTATGCAGAATCAAGACGTCACTATTCTCGATTTACCAGTGTAATTTTATTGAAATTTCTATTCTCCTCCTCTTCTTCCCCTTGATATAATTGCTTCAGGTGTAAAAAATTGAAAGAGGTATCTAGCCGATCCAGTTATCTGTCAGTGTTGGGGCATTCTTCGCGAGCAATTTAAGCTAAGCATCTCTCATACAGACAAATTTCCTGTCGTCGGTCTGTTGATATGTGTCCTATAGATAATGAAACCCTGTAAACTTTAGTGTTAACTGTCTGTGCTGCATAATGTCGGGTTAAATACATTTGCATCTGTGTCGGTGTCATACAAAACAAAACCAGGTGAACTGACCAAAACTGGCCCACGTTCCTAATATTCTCTATGTGGTTTCATCGCAAAAAAAAAAATATGCTCCTAGGCTGTGATTTTAGCATCTTGTAAAATACGCTTGAACTCGGTTAAAACGACCTCGGTTTGTGCAAAACCTCAGTTATAGCGTCAGACCTTCAGTGGTACCAACAATTTCCCCATAAGACACTTGTTTTTTTTTTCCTTCCTTAGTACGAAATAAAAAAAAACAGCATTACCTCGGATATAACGACATTGCCAGTCATCGCTCCCAAAGTGATTTTCCAAGAACCAGGCTATTTTGAAAATTCTACCATCTACTCATTCTTGAAAAAGCAAGCCTTTTACGCCTTCAGGTAGCTACGTAAATTGCATGCACGAAAATGACAATACTAAAGGTAATTCACTTTGTGCGTAAAGTTGTCCTGTACGTTTCCTGCAGTTAGCAGGGATCTTGTAATGTGAAAAAATGGCTACGGTCACGAATAAAAGGAAGGTTTTGAGCGTTGAAGATAAGATAAAGTGACACGACAAACTGCCAATGGAAAAGATAAAGCTGACGTGCGTCGAGAATTCAGTCTCGTATATATTCTACGGTCCAAAAGATTTGCAAAAAACATAACCAGAATGATTAGTGCGTTTGGAGAAACGGGTCGAGAATACAACAATTTCGAAAGCCTGAACGAAATGAAGTCGATGAGGCGCTGCGTAAGTGGTTTAAGAAAGCAGAAATGACAGTGAACCAGTAAGCGGTCCTCTTCTCATGATAATTTTTTCGTTCTAAATTTTAATTTTGAGTCAATATATTTTTAGTGTAAACCTGCATGTAAATTTACAATTACAAAAATTAAATTTAATTATTTCTAAATTCTAATTGTAATTGAAATTAGAAATATATCGTAGCGTTAACATTAAGTAATAAAGCCTGCACACCTGCATTTTGTCTTGAAATATTTTTCACTCACTTTTACCACACACCCCGCTTGCAGCAACACTCATTCATAACGACACAATTTATACGGTCCCTTTCATGCCGTTATAACCTAGTGCGAATGTATATTCTTTGCAGTCTTTTGTGAATCTCAGCCAAAGCGAAAGTTGCTTAGAATTCCTGGGATTACTCAAAATAATCAGAAGCGATGAATTATTGAACACGAAAAGGAATGCTCTAAACGCGTTACAGCATTGAGATAGTTACATTAATTCAAAGATCATGTTTTACGGTTTGGAAGGTAAAAATGGATGATCAAATTATGTTTTCTTTTCGAATTTGTGAATGCATATTGCCTTCTGTGAGACAGCTGCCACTTTGTAAACATGTTACTGTGCTGACGTTGCACATCGCACTACTTAACACGTCTTTCAGTAGGCAAATTTTAGTCTTTCATTTTAAATACAGGATGTTCAAATCCTTGTTCGTTCTATTTATAGTGACTATATGGAGCAAAACTTGTCTGCGTATCATAAACGTCAAGCCTTTTGAACTTATAAAACCCACTTTACCTAGGGTGAAAATAGAGAAACTAACAAGACGCAACTAATCTGATGTTTATTATCAAACTTCTATCTCAACATGTTTCGGGCATCACTGTGCCCATCTTCAGGAGAACAAGACTGTGTACTACCGCGTGTGGTGTGTCGAAAAGTAAATTTCACAGAGTGCACACAGCTTGCGACCCAGCTCCACACAACCACAGCCAGCACAACCAGTGCAGAACACCACATGCGGTAGTATACAGTACTGTTCTCCTGAAGATTGACATAATGATGCCCGAAACATGTTGAAATGGAAGTTTGATAACAAACATAAGATTAGTTGCATCTTGTTGGCTTCTCTCTCTTCACCCTGCGTTCACGATGCACGGTCACAAGAGCTTAAAATTTCCATTTTACCTAATCTTTACCTTTCTAACAATTACGTGTAGACTAACAAGTGTCCATAACGAATTACCATTAAGGCTAATTACGCATCAGTCACTTGGTATGCACTCCATTATAAATTCTACATATTTTCTCTCGATCAACATAAATTTTTAATGAAGCCTACGCTTCGTAATATCTAAATGCAATGGGCGCAACATTTTTCTAGTCCCTCAAAAAATAATTTGTTTTCTGAACTCTTATTGTCTTTATGCTACTTTGCCGTGAAAAATAGACAATATTCATATTAGCGAATAAAATGCCTTCAGAGACATAAGTCAGTCGTCACGACGTATTATTCAAGTATCAGCTAAAGACTTCCTTCTAGTTTTTGATGTGTGCTGGACCGTGCATCATTGTGATAGCTGAAGAATAAGAACCAACTAGATGGTACTTATTATTTTATTGTACTTCTTAGAGGCCCAACTTGTTTCGGCCAATACTAAGCCCATCATCAGGAGCTCGCGACTATAATGTTGATTACCACATTGGTCGTTTCGTTTTTGGTTTGCTGTAGGTTGAAGGTTAGGTGCGGGTAGCCTGGAGTAGTGTTCGGGTTGCAGGTTATAGCATGTGCTATAACCTGCAGCCCTGACACTACACCAGCCTACCAGCACCTAACTCCCAACCTACAGCAATCCAAGAACGAGACGACCAATATGGTAATCTACATTATAGTTGTGAGCTCCTGATGATGGGCATAGTACTGCCCAAATCATGTTGAGCCTATAAGAAGTGCAATAAAATAATAAGTACCATCTAGTTGGTTCTTCTTCTTCAGTCACTTCCTTCTAGATTGCGGATTGTTAAGTAACAACGTGTAGCCGACGTTTCGGATGAACATTTTTCCCTGTTGTTAGATTATTATCAGTAGGTACGTGTTTCGAAAGAGTGTGCTGATTCCATATTCACTGTTGCACCAGTAAAGGAAGAGGCAATATGTTACAAGGAGAATTTGATAAGTATGTGTAAAACTACAAGATGTCACAAAACAAAAGTTTGCAACCTACATCCTCAGCTTCATGGTAACCTCGAATCTCATTTTGCTTTGTGATAATTAACTTTACTGGAATGTACTTCTTCTTGACGTCAAAGGTTTCCGTTTGTAAGACACATTAAGAAACAAGATATATCCCTCTTTGTGTTTTGAGTGTAATGGTGTTAAGATAAGAAATAAGACCTACATTATCAGCCTTTCGTAATTCGGGGAGACAGCCAGCATTCCAGAAGTCTTCTATTTCTCTTTCTCGTTCTCTTTATCGCCCTCCGTTCTGAGCCTTGTTCTTCATGGTGCCGTGCACTGTCTCTCACACTACCCTGAAGATATAGGGCAACAGAAGATTTCTACGGTGCGTGTAGTATCACATCCTTATTGGTTCCTTTTCTACAAATAAAACTGGGACATGTGTCCATCCGCTGAGTGGCACTCGAAACTGTAACCCTAATATTTATATTTTTATTATGGGACGATGGACAGACTGCATAAAGTAAACCACTGCAAGCATAAACCTACCGATTCAATGCCAAGAGTTTTTCTCATAACACGGCACCTGGAATTGAATGTAAATCGAGCAGATTTGGGGTTGTGGCTTTGTTTCTGTAGACCTACGGCTTCTAGCGGGAAAATTCCCTTTTCTGACGAAAGACAAATCAACAGCAGATAATACACAACGCTTCCAGTGCCACTGACCACTTTCAAGTCACCACCATGATCGCCCGTCACCAATCAGGCCTTGATAGACCTGCGTCGGCCTCGTCTAATAGTCTCTTCAAAGGTCTTCCAAGTCCACTTCGTACATTTCTCTATAAATCAGCATTATTTTTAACACCCTGTTGTTTTTCAATCATGTCACATGTCGTGGCAAGTTGTAGTTGCTCATTCATGTTACATGTCGTAGCAAGATTTTGTTCAGTCATGTGACATGTCGTGGCCAGTTTTTGTTGTTGTCGTTGTTGTTAATTCATGTTACATGTCGCAGCCAATTTGATTTGTATCTTCTTAGTTTCTCGTTAACCTCTTCTGGGTTCAACTCATCCAAAATTCCTTCATTCGTTTTGTGGTGAAGAAAGGCGTACTTGGCTGTTCTTCTGAAAATCTTACCTCTATTGATGTCACTTGCAAGTGAAAGCGAAAATTCACCACTGCCCACTAATCACTTTGCAGAACGAAGCCCTGTAATTATTGAGTAAAGGTAAAGTGATCCCGTTACAGGCCCGGTGTAGCCCAGAGGGTGGGTAGATGTATAGCTCTACTCTTCTGTGACCGCGGCACTAGAAGGGGGTGAGTGGTCAGCAGTATGCCCCGGCCGCACTTTATCCCCGGGAAAGACCCGGTACTCATTTTAAAGGAGGCTGGGTAGGCCCCAGGGCCGGTCTGGACGGGCAGAAAATCTCGTCCCCACTGGGATTCGATCCCGGCCCGTCCAGCCCGTAGTCAGGCGCTATACCGACTGAGCTACCCGGCCCACAATTGTTGAGTAAGGGCCGTGAATATCACAGCAGGTATGATGTACAGAGACCTTTCAAATTCCCCGTTGCGAATCCATTATTTAATGAAAAATACGTTGATATTAGTCGATCTTTCGCAAAATGTGATCGTTACGTTCTTAAAAAATTTCACAATTAGTCTCGTCGCAATTTTGAGTTTCGGTTCAACGCGGACGCTACAAATTTTCACCACAGTCGAAATGCGAGTTTCTTTACTGAGTGCAAGTAATGTGTATAAGCTCAAAAATAAATTAGACACCACCGCCATTACCGATATAATTAGTGGTGCTGTGTTGAGTACTGGGATTAGTCCTCAGACTAACTTTTCTTTCATTAAAAAACAGTTGAAAACAAAGTGGTCCTTTGTATGTATACAAACGAATTACAAAATATTTTTCTTAGTATTTCGTTCAGAATTCAGAGAATAATTAATTACGGATGCTCTGCATATGACCAAATAATGATTTTGCTAGAAGCTATGCAATTATGAAAATAAGACTCGTGGCATTTTTGCAGCGTAACGATGAATTTAACAACGGATACTACTGGATACACCACTGGGCTTCTATTTGGCTGGCTGGATATTTTGCTCTTCATTTTGATGTTAGTACTGTCCACGCTGATTGGAGTATACTTTGGATTCTGGGGCAAGAAAGAAGACTCTCCTCAGGAGTATCTCCTGGCGGGAAAGTCAATGAGCACGCTGCCGGTAGCAGTGTCACTTGTGGCCAGGTGAGTTTCACGTTGTGTTGATAACATATGACAAGAAATGTAATAGTATTTCTGATTCTTTGTAACGTTATTTGCCAAGTTAAAGACCCACTAACTGGATAATTCCATAAAGTACAGACATTTCTTTTTCTATTACGGAATCAACTGACAAAATTGTAGTGTCGTAACGGTGGCAGTGTAATTACATACGACTAATTTCGCAAGAGAGTGCCTGTAAATAATCATTCAGAAATTTGAATTAAAAGGGTAAATTATTTTGGGTGATAAAATAAAATTCGACAGAATAAATTATTTGACTTTCGACTAAATATGACCCTAAGTTACTACGTAATTCCAGTTTACGAGACGGATACTCGAGGGATCGTGCTTAGAATGAGGTTGGGGAAACAAGACTTTATTCCAAAGCATTTAAACTGGCTCTGGAATTCAACAATTCTCCAATTCAATTGTTGCCAGTGGCTTTTATTTCAAAGTAAATTAGCCGGGACGTGAAGCTGATACAGTCACCTCCATTTAGAAACGTCACTTGGAAGAAACAGAGCTATATTTATACATTCAACTTCTGCTTTCACGGAAAGCAAAGGAATGGTTTTAGGTTTTCGCTGAAAAATATATTTCGTGCTGGAAGAAGGACATTGTCTAAAGGCGGTATTTTGTGAAGAAACAGTCGTACAGTTTTATGGCATCTAGTTCATAACACCTCTACAAAGTCTGAACAAACTGACCGGTTTATGTAAAAATTGATATAACATTCTTGAAGCTACAGGCAAATTTACGTTTCTATCTCTGAAAACGATTACACCATAAATAACAAAAAGACGTACTTGCAAAAACTGTCGGGTAAAAATCTAGCAGCAAAGTCAATAGACGATTCCGAAAATCTGTGTGGTGACAGATCTTGATAAATATGAAAAGAAGGCCTGCCTATATATATATATATATAAGGTGAGGTAAATTCAGTCGAAAACACACCTATGAATATATGGCTAAATGATGGTGTTTATTAGCAATAGAAAACTACACGTTTCGGCCTATAGCGGCCATCATCAGGTTTTGAAAACTTTCTTGCTGTAAGAGTTATATATAATATGCATATTATATAGGCCGAAACGTGTAGTTTTCTATTGCTAATAAACACCATCATTTAGCCATATATTCATAGGTGTGTTTTTGACTGAATTTACCTCACCTTATAGTTTAAACACACAACGAGGATTGCACACCTCAAAAAAAAAAAATATATATATATATACATATAAAGGACGATTCTGATTCTTATGTAGATTTCAGTCTACGTAATATCGATAACGTACAAAACAATGAAAAAGGGCATATTACGTATCACACGTAGATATAACATATTGGTCTTTCACATCAGGGGCAGAAAACGGATGTTCGAAAATTGAGTTCCGATGAAAATATCAGGATATGCAAGACAAAAATTAAAAAGAGAGTGGAGGATATTCATGATTGTTACTCCTAGTCGAGTATTCTTAAGGTGAATAAATCAGAAGAGTGATAAAGGTACAAAGCCTGAGAGAGAACAGAAATTATTAAAGAATTTTTATTAGGCAATCGGCAGGAAATAGGTAACTTAGAAGTCCTGGACGTACACTGCAGAATATTTCGAACACATTAAGAAACATTCGGGCTCCATACAAAGCGGGTGATTTCCTTACTATCTTAGTAACTATCACCTTATAAAATATCCTCTTCCATGGGATTACCGCTACAGATGATACTGATATACGTCCAAGAATTATGAAGGAATCATTTCGTCACAGGTTAATTTTAAAAAATGGAGATTGTTTGAAACTTTGGTTTTACATCAGGAAAATCCAATTAGAATTATTTGCTGCTTTTTCACTCTACCTGAATGAACGCAGAAGTCAAACTTTTCCCTGAGTGTTTTACAGAAAAATTTTTAAACCGGCAATTTTATTGTCAAGAACGTCTGTGGACTCCGAATATTAAAACCTGCGTCGTTGTGTGAAGCCGCAATGTTTTGTTATGATATTCCATGTACACCTATATGTTTCAATCGAGAGCAGGGCGATAAAGTTTTATGAATACATGTAAAATTTCAAGAAGAGTGGAAGTAACACGAACATAAACACCGTAAAAAAGAGCCAGCAATAATTTGTGTGTTTTTCAGCCTGGTATCCGGCGTTACAGTCATGGGAGATCCGTCGGAGGTGTACACGTACGGCACACTGTACTGGTTAGGCTGCTTTTGTGCTCCAGTTGTTGGCGTTTTGAACAACTATTTGTATCTGCCTGTATTCTACGAGCTTCAGATTACTTCCGTATATGAGGTCAGTCAAAGTCATACTCTGATAAACACACAGTCTCTGCATAAGCACTAGAGACTTCATAGCCTGAGTAATTGTTAATATACATTGTGGAATTCGGAAGATATAAAAAATATATAATAAATGAGCGGCTGTAGCTGCATGACGATAAGTATTGTTGTAATTACATAAATGCATATAACTGTACATAATTTTCCACTTTTAAATATATATGACAGTAAACTTGAATTATTCATTACCAATGACAAACACAACTGATCATTCTGTGGGTTCCGAAGACCAAATTTGAATTTTGTACGTATGAATTCTGAAAAAAAAGCAAAAAATTCAGGGGCACTAAATCACTTCTCTCTAACGTTCGCGCAAATCGTCCAGATTTGCACAGAAACCCGTGTGGATATCACGTGCGTTATTTTTCTTCACAGCATCTTTTCGAAACAATTTTCGCTCCGATAAATGTTCAAGGATTGCAGCTCGCGATAAATTCGGAGAGGTACAGAAGTCATTGTATTAAACCCTACTTGACCTCTCTCCGATTTGAACAACATGATAGCGTTCTGATGTAGTTAATTTGAACTTTTTGTAATCAGATTTCATGAAATTCTGTTCACTGGTTCATCAGCTCTTAAACCAGGGCAACACAGACGGACTGCCAAGGATAAGGGAGGATTTTTAGTCTCACTGCAGTGACTATAAAGACAAGGGGCTTCAGAAATAAGGGGTCGTCTAATTTTGTCGATATATGCCGACGTTTCGGAGAAAACTGCTGAATTACTGGAAATATTACCCTGTTTAAGAACGTCGGGACGTATACTTCACTTAACGTATGCATCCATGGTGTGCACATGACAAATTAAGCTTTACTTTAAGGCGACAAAAAAAGTTCTGCAAATTTATAAATCATATAAAGGGAAAAACTGAATTTGAAGGGAGCCATCCCGTTGTGTACCGTCAATTATTTATCGTATTAAGTGCCTTCAAAACACACCGTATGTAAAAACCAGATGTATCAGTACAAATGTGTTATATCTTGCCCCATGTTTCGGCCGTTAATCGGCCATCCTCAGGCCAACAAGAAATAGTATTATTAAGGTACAGTACTTTAATAATACTATTCCTTGTTGGCCTGAGGATGGCCGGTTAACGGCCAAAACATGTCGCCAGATATAACCCAGTTGTACTAATAATCTGGTTTTTGCATATGTTGTGTATTGACGGTACTCATGTAATAAATAATGGAAAAAGTGAAACTACAACCACATTATTTCAATCAGCAGCCATAAAGTAAGTGTAGCCTTATAATTTATTATAGAAACAGGCGACACGCATATTTACACTTTAGTTAGCCTAATAAAATTTCTGAAATTTAAATAAGCCGTCTCTTTATATTTTGTCCAGCTGATTTGCCTTATATCATAAAATACTTTTTTTTCCAGTATTTACAGCTTCGTTTCAACAGAAGCGTTCGTGTTATGGCTTCAGTACTATGTACAATTGGAATGCTCTTCTACATCCCTATAGTAATGTATGTGCCAGCACTAGCTCTGAGCCATGGTATGTTATGTTTGTGTTTTCATCAATACTATCTTCCTAGACTCATTAAAACTGATTTAAATCAGTAAAGAATTGATATTAACAAGAGTAATTCGAAACCATACTTGAAGCTTAATGTTTACAGTGTTGGCAATTTGTCTTTTCTTAGTTATGACGTTACGTAGTCTCCTAAGAGGTTACGTAATTTCCAGACGAACCTGCTTCCTCCATCTTTATGGTACGCTGAAGGTAACATGGGTATCGTAAAGTTTACGGACGCCAATTATTTTTTAATCTCCTATCAAACGTGTGAAACTACAAATTACGAGACAAGAAATTTTCATTTATTAAGGAGAAAATTACTAAAATTATAACAACTGGTTTTCCTGACTTGCATAACAAATTGTAGGTTATTCAGGTACGTCACAGTCTAGAAACAAAAGTTGCCACTTAGTAATACTATAAAGGTGAGAGACATGAAGACGAACCATCATTCTCTATAGCTTACTTTTATCCGAAGCTGCGCGGCATAATAATTATTGGTACAGGAGTAGTATACACCTACGATGTGTATACAATTCTGTCGTCTTAAGTGTCAGGCTGTTATGCAACTTCTCTATAAACATGAAATTCTTGTGTTATGTCTGACTTAATTGCAAATTTTACATAGATGTAAAATACGAAAAGCATTACCTCACATTACCTTATGATTTCGCAAAAAAAATCTCACGAAAAAGCCAGAAGAGTCATACTTCCGTATAAGACATGTTTCCAAAAGCGTAGTTCAGGACTACGTCATGTTTTGCACTACTAGTTTGTATTTATTTAACATCTATAAACTGCAATTAAAATATATCTTACTATTTTCAGTAGCTGGAATGAGTCTACACTACATCACCCCAGCCATCTGTATCATCTGTATTTTCTATACAATGCTGGTATGTGGGCTATTTCGTTTAATGCAAGAAAATAAATACATAAAAAAGGAAAACAACACGAAGAGATAGCTGAAGAATAAGAGGCCAACTTGATGTCACTAATTATTATGTTTCATTTCACTTCTTCTATGTTCAACATGTTTCGGACATTAATACATCCATCATCAGGAGCCTGCGACTTATCTATTCTATTACCACATTGGTCGTGTGTTCTTGTTTCGATGTGTGTTGGAGTGGTGATACGATAGATAAGTCGCAGGTTCCTGATGATGGATGTATTAATGTCCGAAACATGTTGAACATAGAAGAATTGAAATGAAACATAATAACTAGTGACATCAAGTTGGTCTCTTATTCTTCAACTACCACAATGATGCACGGTCCAATATACTTAAGATTAACACGAAGAGAACTTACTATTTTGTGGACATAGCTTTAAAATAGAGTACTAATGTATAATTACGTATTATTGTACAGTAATTAATGAATGTTTTAGGTTACATATTACACATTCGTTTATTATTATTATTATTATATTGCATAAGTATATGAGGTACCGAGCACATCGCAAGAGTACAGTATCAAAGTAACTGATAAATTTGGAACTTATTTGAAAAATTGGCTGTTTATTTAACATCCCGAGGATACGATTATTCGAACTTAATAATGGGACTTTTGTAATGTAAAATTAAAGAAAAAAACAAGTATTAAAATTTGGAGTTCACATAGATACTTTAATAATATCAAATGAATTAGAAAAAGCCTTAAAATTAGCGAAAAATGATAAAGCTCAGGAATAGATAACATTAATTCAGAGTTATACAAGTACGCCCCAGAACAGTTCAAACTGAGATTACTACAATTTTTAAATCATGTATAAACAAAAAAATTGTAAACCGAATGAATGGAGAAATTCCGCTGTAATCCCAGTATTTAAGAAAGATGAGAGAAAAGACCCTAATGAGTACACAGGAATTAGTATTCTTGACACCTGCTATAAGACATCCTCTAAAGTCCTTAATAAAAACTGCTACGTTACTCAGAACAGTTTCTGTCAGAAATACAAAATGGATTCCGAATGGGACGTTCATGCACAGATGCAAATTTTTTACTTCAATTATTCATGAAAAACGAAAGGAATATAATTTGTAAACCCAAATATTTATAGATTATGAAAAACATTTCACAGTATACAAGGACAAATTGTATTTGATGTTTTAAAATCTATAAATAATGCAGACGACCAGATTTTAACGGCTACATCAGAAGATGATTTACAAACAATGGCACACCACTTGAACCTTATAGCAAGAAAATATAAAATGACCATATCTAGTACAAAAACAAAATCAATGGCAATGTGGGGGAACTACATACA
>Ga0131853_10019608_pt1 | contig 12303 bp, 11 predicted proteins | sample TergutLab28metaG_FD_92764 | JGI IMG/M metagenome (GOLD analysis project Ga0131853, IMG submission 92764) | Labiotermes labralis P1 segment gut microbial communities from Petit-Saut dam, French Guiana - Lab288 P1 (version 2) (version 2) | ecosystem: Host-associated > Arthropoda: Insects >...
CATAAAACCACACCTGCGACATAAAACCACAATTCTGCGACATAAAACCACACTTCCGCGACATAAAACCACACCTGCGACATAAAACCACAATTCTGCGACATAAAACCACACCTGCGACATAAAACCACACCTGCGTCATAAAACCACAAATGCGACATAAAACCACAATTCTGCGACATAAAACCACACCTGCGTCATAAAACCATAATTCTGCGACATAAAACCACATCTGCGACATAAAACCACACTTTTGCGACATAAAACCACACGCCTGCGACATAAAACCACACGTATACGACATAAAACCACACTTCTGCGACATTAAAAAAAAACCACGTGGCAGCACAGGGTAGTCGGTACGGCGACTAGGTTACGAACTGGACGATTCGGGGTTCGAATTTCGGCCGAGGCAGCAGACCGGATCTGCAGCCCACCCAGCCACATATTCAACACAGAATAGGGTTCTTTCCCCGCACGCAAACCGACCGGAAAGTTAAGGTTACCACGCATCTATATCAGGTACCGAAATTAATAAAGAATAGAGTTATACCTCTGAACCCCCTATACGCCTTCCTAACATCAATAGGGACAAGATGACTTTTAACTGTTTAGGAAACGAGAAGAGAACCTCTTGCCCCTGCCGAGAACTGAACCGCGAATCGTACAGCCCGTAGCCTAGTCACTATACCGACTACACCGTTCTGGCTTCCTTAATTAAGGATTAGTAAGTACCAAAGTTTTATTCTGTTACTACCAGAAATGGAACAAACGAAACAGTGATACACAATCGGCAACACTGGAACGTTGGTAGATAGCCTAATTAAGTAGGTAATAATTCCCAATTTAACGTGACGGCAAACCGTTAGTGGACACAAATTTCATACAAACGACTGACTCAATTCAGCTTAACGCCCAATGACTGTCAACATGTTCAGAACTTCAATAAAACTTCTGTCACGCCACTCTAACCTGCTGAACGCAAAGCCATAATTAAATTACCAAATGCTTGGAAATACGTCCAATTGTTTCACAGTTCGTTCAAAGAGAGCAGCACAGACATGACACAAGCGCACGAAACTTAGTACTTACACAATGACGTCACATATAATAAAGCAAGCATCGGCGTGCCAGTGGCACGCATCAACGAAACAGCAATGATGATGATGATTATGATTATGATGATTAATAATAATAGCAACAATTTTATCTTTGGCACATTTTCTGTGCCGTTTGAGAGGGGGTCCCTTTTGAAGAGGGTATGGGCCTGTCGGAAGACTACGTGACTGATGATGATGATGACGACGACGACGATGATGCAGACTACCTAAGAACTACACAACTGAAGGTCACGGTCAGCAGTACGCCTTTGTATTCAAGAGGCCCTGAGCCCAAACCCGATGTAGTGACCCAGAATCCTGACCAAAGTTCACAGTAGTTTGCCTAAGTGTCTCCCAGCAAATGCTACAACAGTTCCTTAAAATTAACCGTTACATTCTTATAATAAAACCAACTAGATGCACTAATTTCTCAAATTTATTTTTGGAATAAAACTCTACATGTTTCGGACAGTTCCTCTGTCCATTATCAGGAGTTTTTCACTGCACACACAGCAAACCTGTATGACATATACCACTGCAGTGTGTACAGCGAAAAAGTCTGTATGACATACACCACTGCTGTGTGTACAGTGAAAAACTCCTGATGATGAACAGAGGTACTGTACGAAACATGAGGAGTTTTATTCCAAAAATAAATTTGAGAAATTAGTGCACCTAGTTGGTTTCATTATAATAATTTATCACGATGCACGGTCACCTGAACGTCAGATAAGCCGTTACGTTTCCTTCCACACCGTTTACAATTCATCATTCATCAAGCATAGGTGGGGGGGGTGGGGGGGGGGCGCGGCCATTCCGTGCAGCAAAGTCCAATGAAACATGAACATTTCAAAAGAAAACTAATTTGACTTTCAACGCTCAACAAATTTTAAATTACTGAGCCAATATAACGAAATTCCCTGCAATATTGTGATTTTTTTTTAACTTAAAGATTTCTGTTCGGGACGGCCATTGTGATTACTCGCCCCGGGCGCCGAAAAAACCTCCCTAAGCCACTGTTCATTATAATTCCAACAATGGAGGGTATACAAGCTCATCTACTGATGGAGTCGTTAATCTGTTAACGTCCTGTGGTTATTTATCTCAATATTTAACCAACTTGATGCACAAAATTTGTTTCACAATAAATTTTATTTCATGTCTTTACATGTTTCGAGCACGTGTGCTCATCATCAGAAGTTCAAAACTGCATTACACAGCTCGAAACATGTAAAGACATGAAATAAAACTTATTGTGAAACAAATTTTGTGCATCAAGTTGGTTAAATACTGAGATAAATATACTGAGATGCACGGTCAGCAAAACGTCAAAAAAAAAGTTCTCTGGTTAGTAAATGCACCGCCCGATTTAATATTAAAAAATTCTACATTGTGCCCACAGAGTGCATGTACTGTGTCCATTTTGTCGTCAGAACAGCGACTATATCCCTATCCAACATTGAATGACCGTTTTTATAAACGAGATGGAATATTTGCAAATAACCAACTTGACGCAGAGTTCTTTTTCTTATATTTGTTTATTTCAATTCTCTACAAGTTTCGAGCAACCATGTACTCATCATCAGGTGAGTCAATTGTATCAATACGACCTCTGGTGTATGTCACTCTATGTAGGTGACCTTGTGGTATGCAGGTTTAGATGGAACTCCATCTAAACCTGCATACCACACGGTCACCTACATAGAGTGACACATACCAGAGGTCGTATTGATACAATTTACTCTCCTGATGAGAGCAAATGTTTGCTCGAAACATGTAGAAAATTGAAATAAACAAATATAAGAAAAAGAATTGTGTGTCAATTTAGTTATTTACAAAGATTGTAATAAGATGCACGTTCAACAAAACATCAAAGAGACTGAATGTGTTTACTGGCCAAGGGAAATTAATTTTTTATATATGATTCATGTTAATTCATCAATGCTCCATACTCATCTTCATCTACACGCTGCTCTACAGAACAAACGTGCAAAGAATGGAAACCATCAAAAAGCATGTAGCCGATCATTTTTGGTACAGTTCTTTATTAGGCTTGCTGGCATCAGTTAACGCGCGGTTCATGGCCATACGTTGTAAGTTTAATCTGTCAACGTATGTTCAAGAACCGTTGGTGACAGGTAGGAGGGGTTGTACGGGGAAAGATTTAAACGGGGAAACGGCTGGCAGCAGATAATTGGAAGCTAGGAGTCCAGTGAGAAAGCAGTCGCCTACGAGATATGTAAGTGAGGGACAAGTGAAGTGATTTTGGTATTTTACTAGAAAATGATTTAGTTGTTTAACTGGATAACAGCACTCTATTTATATCAAGTATAAATGAATAAATAAGTAAATAAATCAATAAGTAAAAAAGAAAATAACTGAAACTATATGTGATTCGGCGAACCACACCCGTTTCCCGAAAGAAGTTCTCCTACCACACCAAGCAGGTCGGGACAACCAAGTTAAAAAGGGTGCTCGTGGAGAAGCAATACTCTTTCATGAATCGGACAGCATTGGATAGTAAAGTACTTTCACTTAAGACTGGTTACAAATAAAGAACGAACAATCAAAGGATCACAAGAGAGGATGATTCCAACATTCTTCCAAGTCGTCACACACACACACACACACACACACGCGCGCGCACCCACAACCAAACACACACGTAAAATGAAAAAACAAAACTGTTATTCGGTAATAAGTGAAATACACTTAAACAACTGCACGATATACAAACGTGCATGACGTACTGTACATATTAAATGTGCTCCGTGCAGGCGTTCATGCAATGCAGACGCAAATAATCTGCTGACTGTCCTAATCACCAATAGTTAAATTACAATGCACAACCTTGGACTACACTGTGACGTACTCAGCAAATAGCAGTTCCATAAATGACTCAGCACATTGTTACGTTATCAATTTTATGCCAGGAGTTATCTCTTTCAGCGATTAACCGCATTATCAGCAGAGGTTCTGTATTTACAATAATTTACTCATTTACCTCCAATTTACTCATAAATGCAATCGCATTCACCATCACTTTGATGTGTTTTGGTACTGCAACTGACCACAAGGATAGAATTATTCATTATTATTATTATTATTCAGTGGGTGTTTATTAATATCATAATACTGTTAATAAATACCTACTGAATTATGGTTATCATGATTATTATTAGAGGCATGAGGTGACGCGGTTAGTTGAGGCACTGAGCTACAAGTCAGAAGGTCGCGGGTTCGATTCCCAATTTTGTCACTGAAATTTTTCATTGATATAATTCTTCTGGCCGCCCTATGGCCCTGGGATCGACTCCGCCTCTAACAGAAATGGGTACCAGGAATAATTCCTGGGGGGGGGGGAGGCCGATGCGTAGGGCTGACAAACTTACCACATTCATGTGCCGATTGTCTGGAAATGTGGGGGCCTCAACCTCCTGGAAACCTCTGGGCCTGTAATAGGCCTCTAGAGGGATCGCTCTACCTTGCTTTATGACTATTATTGAAATATCCGTATAATGGTTTTATGTAGTGATGATGATTATGTGTTTTCCACGTCCTTGATTTACTACTCAGCTTCGATGGTAAATAATTCAATTTTAATGCTCAATTTACGTTTATTCTGGGGTTTTGCTGCTGCCTCCACTTGTAGTTTGTTTGACCTTGTGCTGTCTACGTAGTTGGTCACTAGGCTGTCAGAACAAGACGCAAACAAACAAACGCTTGATTTATTATTATTGTTATTATCAGTATTATAATTCTCATGCTACAGGCAACCACGCCTGCTTCGACTACACACATTCATTCCATCTTTCCCAAGTCTTCCTCGTTATCGGGGTCCTTCTGGCTTATACTGAAGAGTCAGTTTCAATAGCCTTTCATCTGTCACTCTACCCCCTCGGTTTATCCAAGTTCGTCTGTGTTCGAATATCCAATTCTGTGCCGGAAGCATTTTCACACCTTTCCTAAGACGATCCAGCCTGGCACATCCTTCAGTATATCCCCTGTACTGACTGTATTCCCTCCAAGTTCCACTGTTTTACTGTCCAACAGTCACTTTACATACAGCAAGAGGGGCAGTGTTGCTTTCATAAAGAACTTGCTAATAACATTTGCACAACCGAGTAAGATTACACGAATTCCTCAGTTGCCTTTGTATAGTAAATCGCTTCATATACAAAGTTATGTTTTACCTGCATGTAAAATGCAGAGCACATTCGGACCAAACCGAGACACACCGAACACGTCTAGTGTACACTAAAGGTGCACACAACTCCCACAAATCAAGGAGCCAGAAGCGTGACATGGAGCAAGTTCCATACTGAAGACCCACAAATATTAGGCGTCACCGAAAAAAATGTATAGTCGCCCGGGCGACCTGGCCTCCTGGTTTTGTGTAAATCTCCAGCATCATTCTCCAGTCGTGGAAAAACAGCGCGTAAGGGCGGGCACCTCCCGTCCTCTTGATACAGTCGGACAGGAAGGGCGTTAAAGAAACTGTCCTTATTTGTTAAGCTGGTGTCAGTTTAATTTATACGTCATCGGATTGAAGAGACGAGATAAGGATTGTTTCGATGGGGCATGGTGGCGGATTGAGAAGGTGTGAAAGTACATGCGGTGCCCGATGGCTCATGAACGTTTCAAATTGGCGTGACTTCAGTAAGTATTAGAAATTAATAATTACACAAGAACTAGTTTGGTGTGTACCAGACCAGACTCCGACTGCTTCTTGTCATGTTTATTGTAGAGTTGCACACCGTCGCCACGTGCGTGTACAAAGACTGGTTCATAAAAATACTGGCGCGCGTTTATGATACAGCCCCGTACCTCAGTTGACATGCCCAACTCTGGTCCTCCATTAGTTACCGTCATCGAACCGTATTATAATACGGACCATTGTTATAATATGGAGATTTTACGAGGCCGAAACGAGTGGGGGGGGGATAGCGTTTAAAGGACGCGTTGCAGCATATGTGCTGAAACTGACACCGCATGACTGCCTTACGAGGAAAAATATGTTGCTAAAAGTCTTCGTATATTCAGTTTGGAGGCTCAGGTTAGGTCACGTTGTACATTTTACGTCACACTGTCAAAGTACACAAAATGAGATGTTACACGCGGTGCCTCACAGTTTGGGCCGGTTTACACGAGGCCAGTAGAGAGGCAAGGCAAGTGAACAAGTAACTTGCTGAAAGTTAATTGCCCCGTTTGTCCATTAACTTTCCGGAATTTCGAGGCAAGGCAAGTTGTTTGACAAGCTGCCAGGCAAGGCAACTGAATAGAAGGCAGTTCTATTTTTGAGGCAGCTTGCCTTCCCCCACCAATACCAGCAGGTAACCTGCCCTTCACCTGTCTCGTGTGAACTCCCACTGGCCAGTAGTGCGCAACTAGTAGGCCTGTGCGTATTGTTTCTTTCGGTTGTAGTAGTACAATTTGAGTATTTAAAATGCCTGCAAGGTGGAATGACGCTAAACAGAAAATTAAAACTCTAAGAGCAACCTACCAGCAGAAGTCACATAAAATGGATAAATCTTTGAGCTCTGGAGCAGGCCTGGAAGATGTGTACAAACCATCAATGAAGTGGTTTACATTAATGACCGAAGTGATGAAAAGTGGTGTTTTGAAGAGAAGAACTGTTAGCAGTGAAGAAACTACACCATTTTAGAATTTTTATTGCATATTCATTACATTACGTTACATTACAGACAACATGTAGCAAGTTACTAGTTATAATTGTGTATGTTTACACCAATAAGTTTAGTGCACCATCCTGTTTTGTCAGGACACTCGACCTTCATTCATGAAATACTTCTTGTAAGCCTCTCTGATCGCTTTAGCTTGCTGTGAATGATGATTGCTTCCAAAACGTCCTATGTCAACCATTCCAAGCACTTCTGATCTCCAACTTCCAGAAATTATTCACCTCTGTCGATGTCTTCAATGACAACAGAGCCTCTTGGCAGATATGTCCCCATAGCATTGTTTGTTAACCAATTGTGTAGAGAACATGCTGTACGTATTATCTTCTCTACTGTTGTTACATTACAAGCTATAGGTTTCTGGAATACTCAGAATCGACTAACCAGGATTCCGAATCCATTTTCGGATATTCTCCTACCTCTTGACAGTCTGTAGTTGTATATTTTTTTTCATCATAGGCCAGGTTTGCTCCCCGATATGGTTTCATAAGGTAAGTCTTTAGAGGAAATGCATCGTCACCAACGATAGCGCCATTGTTAGGAAACAACCCATTTTCTAGCGCCTCAAAGAGCGAACAGTTTCGAAAGACTCCACCATCTGATAGGGAACCGTTAGAACCTATATCATTGTAGATAAACTGATAGTTTGGGCCCACTACAGCGATTAGAACTGTGCTCTTATTTTTCTCGTAATTATAAAAAGTACTTCCGCAGTTAGCTGGAACACGTATTGCAATGCGCTTGCCGTCTATAGCACCATAGCACCCCGGAAAGTTCCATTTGTCACTGAAGTTTCGCTCTATCTCTTTCCACTCCATTTCTGTAGTAGGTACCTGAAAGAAAGGAAAATAGATACACATTACTTTTGTATGATAATTTAAATTGACCTATGTTTTGATAAATAATTCTACTGGTCTTTTTCAGATTTCACAACAAGAAGCCCTACAACAGCAGGAATATGATGCTGAAGTCGATTTAGTTCAAACCGGTGACAAAGTTAATAAATCTAACACTGTGACGGAGACAAATGTAAAAGCTCCAGAAAACGTTAATGACATAAAACAACCTGCAACTAGTTTGCCTACTTCATCTCCATGCCCTAAGAAGAAAAGGACACTACTGCGTGAGGTATCGGATACTGTACGTGAACTGAAAACCTTGAATGAAACAAACAATTGACCAGAACCAGAAGCTCATGAACGTGACATGTTTGCTGCACATATTGCAAGACAACTAAAACAACTGAATACTGCTTCTTGCATCCTTGCTGAACAAGATACGCAGGGTGTAGTGACACGGTATAGAATAAGAGATTTACTGAACGAAAAAAGTGGTCACTTCAGTTATCAGTCACCAGACTCCACCTCACAATCAAATTATGAGTCATCCAGTACATCACCAGCACAACCTCAACACACAAATAAGGATTTTCCAGTACTTCATACATTGATACAACCTAGTGGTGAGGTAGCAAATTCCTTATCTGAACGCGTTTCTGATGTGCTTAGTGAACTGTCTGAGGACTCACGCTCTTAATTTTACTCAAATGTAAGGATACTGTCTTCTTTTGCTGTAAAAAGTTGATGTTAAATCATCATGACATATTACATCTTTTACGAAGGTATAATACTTTTTTTTCATAATCCACAGGTTGTTCAATGCTCAATACATGTTTCTTTTTAATTTTTCCATAAATCAATTAATAAAGAACAAATTACGAATATTTCTTACCTTTATATGATCTCCCAGTTTGAGGTAAATGCTGTCGCACACTTCAGGGATGAATTTAGATATTGCAGTTTTTGAAACCCGAAAAAGGTGTTGCAGATTTCTGTAACGGTTTCCTGTTGCTAAAAATGACAATGTAACTTTCAGTTTAATTATCGAAGGTACGGCGTCCCTCATTAGGGTATCACTTCTCTGTATAGTATTGGCTATCAGATCATGTAGAGTGTCAAAACATTCAGGTGACATTCTCAAACAAGGACGGTATTCAGCCGGATCTTCTGCATACAGTTCTTTTAAAAGTAATGCTGATCCACCAAGTGTACTTCTCCTGGCCAGCCACTTTCTTACCCATACCTTCTTTTCTCTTGCGATTTCCTCTTCAAGTACTTCTGCAACCTGTACAAGGAGCAATCTTGATACCTTTTTAACTATTCTTCTACACTTTCCCCTGTCCATTTTACTTTTGACTCATTTGAAACAATGCTAAACCCTCCACTTGAAGCTAAACTTGTGAATGTGTGTGAACGCTACTTGCTCACCTTCACTTGCAGCAAGTCACTTGTTCACTTGCCTTGCCTCTGTACTGTCCTCGTGTAAATCGGCCCTTGCGGACAAGAAGTTACTACTGTAACGTCAAAATGCATCCGACTCAAGCCCTTCCGTGCGAATAAAGGCGACAGCACTTGTAACGTTACCGCGTACCGTAACGCCGTATCGTGACAGTGTGGGCGGGACACGTGACCGCGTAACGTATCAAAAGTTGGTTACGCGGTCACGTTACGGGCTTGTTCGGTGTGCTGTCGGTATTTGGCCGTCACATCATAGGGATGATACGGTTACGGCCTGAGCAGGTCTGGACGTGCAACGTGACACGTCACCACCGCAGCTCTTTCCTCTTTCTCTTTAGCGTAATGTATATAAATGTACGAAGCCGCTGCTGGTTGCAAAGACATCGCTCGGGCTCCCGTAACAAACTGGGAACCCCTCGGTGTAACTAACGCTCGTAGGTTACTGTTTCGCCGTGAGTTACGGGATGAAAGTTCAGCTCGTAACTCCGCATCGAGTCAGTCACATGCAACGTTACAAGTGTGGACCCACCTTTAATGACTCATGTAGGTCACACAGATGTTTTCCTAGACCTATAAACTTCACCATTGACAACCACATAACTACAGCAGCTGACAAAACAAAAATAACAACCAAAATATACTGGTGGCCAGGCACATAAAACCTTTGGGTTGCTTTACGTTCAAGACTAACCTGACGTATCCACCTAGATCACCGGATCTCAATCTCAATGTACATTTTCTTACAGGTTTATGTTGAGTATCAAGTTCATGGCTCACCGTGATCTCCTAGATCTCCGAATCTCATTCCTACTAATATTTTGCTGCAGTGTGATGTTCAATATCGTGCCTACATCCCACCAAGTCCACCCAGACATCCACACCTCACCATTTTAAACTTCTTCCAGTAGGACACATCAAAGGGGGTGTGACATCCCTTCATAAACGCCTGAGAGTGGCGGCCTGAAATGCCGAATGTATTATACCGCTGCAATAACTAATAACAAAAGCAAAAACAATGGTTTGTATCGAATATAAATGTTACCGGGACTCACATTGAGCACCTGTAAAGTTAAACAGGTCGAGTTTCTCTTGTTCCTGATTTTGCACTGAAGATCGGCCTTGATTTTTTTTATTTTTTGCAAGAAAAGAATACCACAACCGACCCTTACTGCAAAATCGGTAAAAACATTCATTCCTTCGAACTGAGAAATCTTGAACTGAAAAACAGGATGTGAAAAAATCGATAAGAATAAACGATGAATGTAAGGGATTTTAGATTGCAGTTTGGGGTCAAGTTCAGGCACTACGCTACAAGCTGGAAGGTCGAGGGTTCAATTCACGATGGCATCATTGGAATTTTTTATTGACATAATCCTTCCGGCCGCACTAAGGCCCTGAGGTCGACTCAGCCTCTAACAGAAATGAGTACCACGAATATCTCCTGCGGGGGTAAAGGCGGCTGGTGCATAGGGCTGACACCTTCATGTGCCGACTGTCATGAAATCTGGAAGCCTCAATCTCCTTCATCCCTCAGAGCCTGTCCAGGCCTGTACAGGGATTGCTTTACCTTCTACTTGGACTCAAGTCTACCGGACCATTACATCGAAAGCTAAGAATACTGTAAGGTACACGGTTTGACGCACAAAACTATTCGTTACATGGAACATGACAGTGTTATTTACGATGCAAGCACTCACACACACACACACACACACACACACACAACACACACACACACACACACACGCTCCTGCAACAGAATGATACATGCCAGAAGACCTTGGAGATGATAAGAAGACCAATTGAATTTCTGAAACCAGGGACGGCCTTGGTGGCCTAATATATGTGGCGCAGTACAAAGACCGAGTACTTCACTGAACACACCCCACATCTCAACATCAAATAAAACTTATCGCAGTGATAAATATATTGCTTACATATGGAGATTGAGGCCTCCACAACGCGTGCTGATCACGTGATAAATCGTCTGAAATTTGACACCATGTAAGCTAAGCTGATGCCCAATGTTTCAGTGGAACTTATTCCAAAACGCCGGCGTCAAAATACAACCCTATAGGGTGTCAAAACCCAGAACCCTCTCAGTACACTGCTCTAACTTACACGGCTGAAGGGTTATGTAACAGTTCCTCTTTACTCCCCTCACGAATAGATGAACTGCTTGGCTGGGGAATGCCCACATCAACACAGCGTCTACATTTATAGCCTGTTGGAACAACACTCATGTGTTGCTATCGTCGTCCTGCTAGATAGAAAACCGGTAAGTAAACGTTATAGTAGCCTCGATGTACCGTCTTGAAGACAATGATCCAATACTAGGACTGATATCAAAACACAAACACGATTCCTATATTACCGTTCAATTTCCTGAACACCTCTATTTTAACATGGACTGCACAGTGTCAACATCGTCAATTACATTTTATGCCAATTTATATTTTATTTTCATTATATTACACTCCTATGTATGTGGGTCGAGTAGCTCAGTGGGCATAGCGACTGACTACGGGCTGGACGGTCCGGGATCGAAAACCTGTGGGGACGAGATTTTCCGCCCGTCCAGACCGGCCCTGGGACCCACCCAGCCTCCTGTAAAATGGGTACCGAGTGTTTCCCGGGGGTAAAGTGCGGCCGGGGCGTGCTGCTGACCACTCACCCCCTTCTAGCGCCGCGGTCATGTAAGAGTAGAGCTATACCTCTACCCACCCTCTGGGCCACACAGGGCCTGTAAAGGGATCACTTTATATTTACCTTTACCTTTACACTCGTGTGTAATATATACATACACACACACACACACACATACATATATACAAATAGGTATACATATACACAATTAGGTATACAGAGGATGCTATACTTATATACTGTGTACCTACTTTTGGCCCAATCTGTATGTAACCTCAGTAAACTGTGGGAACCTCCTAGGCGTATTTCATATGGGTCTCTTTGATAAAGCCTTTACGCCGAAACATGTCGCAGAGTATTCATATAACTTTTATTATTTTTGGTAAATTGCAGCTTTACGTGTACTGGGTTTATACTGATTGATCTGTTAATGTGCACGTGGTTAAACATGCATCTTCATCTAGTTCTTAAAAGTGGTTCCCAAACCCCTTTTGCTGCTCAGCGCTTTTTCTGGGGGGGGGGGGGGGCTTGGTATTTTTTCAAACCAGAAAAACCCCAAAA